>Ga0209851_1000124_pt1 | contig 23339 bp, 14 predicted proteins | sample GWRWT4_14Oct14_FD_187195 | JGI IMG/M metagenome (GOLD analysis project Ga0209851, IMG submission 187195) | Sand microcosm microbial communities from a hyporheic zone in Columbia River, Washington, USA - GW-RW T4_14-Oct-14 (SPAdes) (version 2) | ecosystem: Engineered > Artificial ecosystem > Sand... | reverse complement strand
AGCGCAGGATTATTTGGGCCTGCACGCCCTCGGCTTGGGGTTGGTGAAGCTGGAAAACGTGCGTGTCGACGCCTCCGCCCGCCTGGGTGAAGGCGAAAAGACCTTCGACTACCAGCGCCTGATCGATCTCTCGCGTCTCGGCGCCTGCGCCGCGGCGGTGGGCACCGCCCAGGCCCTGCTGGAGCATGTGACCCAGTATGCCAATGAGCGCATCGCTTTCGGCGAGCCTATTTCCCATCGCCAGGCGGTGGCCTTCATGGTGGCCAACATCGCCATCGAGCTGGACGGCATGCGCCTGATGGTCTGGCGCGCCGCTGCCCAGGCCGAAAACGGCCTGAATTTTCACCGCCAGGCCCACCTGACCTACATCAACTGCGCCGAGCGGATGATGCAGGTCGGTACCGATGGCGTCCAGATCCTGGGTGGCGCCGGCTTCCTGCGCGAGTATTTCGAGGAAATGTGGTATCGCAACCTGCGCGGCCTGGCCGTGCTCGAAGGCTGCTTCAACATCTGATCCCCGATCCCCGATCCTGATTTTGAGGATACTGCAATGATTTATCTGGAACTTCCGCCGCAAGTCACGAACATGCAGAAAATGGCCAACGGCTTGGCCAAATCCATGTTCCGCAAGATCTCCCGCAAGTACGACAAGGCCGAGCACGAGCCGCCCAAGGAATTGGACGCCATGAAGTCCATGATGGGCGGGGGCGGCATGGGCGGTCTCGGTGGCAGCGGCAAGGACAAGGAAGCCAAGCCGGGCGTCAAGAACGGCGGCAACATGGTCGCCATCGCCGCCATGACGGAAATGTGCTGGGGCGACGCCGGCCTGGCGCTGGCCATCCCCGGCCAGGGCCTGGGTAATGCCGCCATCATGGCCGCCGGCACGCCGGAGCAGAAGGAACAGTTCGGCAAGTGCTGGGCTGCCATGGCCATCACCGAACCCGGCACCGGTTCGGACGCCGGCAACATCAAGACCACCGCCAAGAAAGACGGTGACGATTACATCATCAACGGCGAGAAGATCTACATCACCGCCGGCGGCCGCGCCAGCCACGTGGTGGTGTGGGCCAACATCGACCCGACGCAGGGCAAAGCCGGCATCAAATCCTTCGTGGTACCCAAGGACCTGCCCGGCGTGCAACTGGTGCGCCTGGAAAAGAAGATGGGCATCCGCGCCTCCGACACCGCGGCCATCACCTTCACCAACGTCCGCGTGCCGGCCGGAAACCTGCTGGGTTCGGCGGAAATCAAGGACAAGAAGGAAGGCTTCGGTGGGGTCATGCAGACCTTCGACAACACCCGTCCGCCAGTGGCCGCCATGTCCCTGGGCGTGTCCCGCGCCTCGCTGGACCTGACCAAGGAACTGCTGGCCAAGGAAGGCGTGGTCATCGACTACGGCAAGTCGCGCTGGGCCAACGACGCCCTGCGCGCCGAGATCGAGTGGATGGAGTCGGAGTGGGAATCGGCTTACCTGCTCACCATGCGCGCCGCCTGGATGGCCGACAACGGCCAGCCCAATTCGAAAGAAGCGTCCATGTGCAAGGCCAAGGCCGGACGCGTGGGCAACTACATCGTGTTGCGCTGCGTGGAGCTGACCCGCAACCTGGGCTACAGCGAGGTGCACCTGCTGGAAAAATGGGCGCGTGACCAGAAGATCCTGGACATCTTCGAGGGCACCCAGCAGATTCAGCAGCTCATCGTCGCCCGTCAGGTGCTCGGCAAGAGCTCGAAAGAACTGCGCTGAGTCGTGTTGGGCACTGGATTGGCCAACCTTCCAATGCCGTTTGCACCATCAAAACCCTGGCTGGTTGTCCGGCCAGGGTTTTTTTATGGCCCGTAGACCCACTATGATGAAACCGCACGTACAGGCATTGATGATGGGCCGAGTCAACTGCAATGAAGCTATGACAAACGCCACGCATGAATGGCGACGTGAGTATTCGGAATATATTGAACGCTTTGCCAAGGACGGGCGGGGACGATGATCCAATGACCAATTGCCCTGTGCGTCAGCGACTTGCTGACTCTTCCCTCGCCCTCTCAAGCCCTTGTGCTGACACGCCGGCACATCTGAGGCGCAAATCGCGGATTGCTCGCCAAGCTGCGCTGGCAAGCACCCTGTTCTGGGGCATGGTGGGCTTGCTGTCTGTTCTGGCCCATGATCTGGGCCTTACCCGCCTCACCATGGGCGACATCGCACCGCTGATCCTTTCAGGCATGGGGACTGCTCTGCTGATCCAACCTTTTCTTCAGCCCAGGCTGCTGCGCCGGTTTCCCCTTCCACTACCGTGGATCACCTTGCTCGTTACCGGCATTCAACTCGGCCTGATGCTCCAGTTCATCCGCCTGGACCAGTACGGTTATCTGGCCGCCTTTGGCTGTCTGCTGGGTCTGGTGACCATGCAATGTTATCTGGGAATGAATTTCGGCGGCCGCGCCAGCTTGCTCACGGGCGTCGTGGTGACCCTGCTCGTCCATGGCCTCTATGTTGCCGTGGGAGGCGAGGACAGCCTGCTCCGACCGGAACAGGAATTCTTGTTTGTGGTCAGCGCGCTGGCCATCACCGCCGTGATGGCGATGGCCAACGGCTTTCAGCGCCGTCGTCGTGAGCACTTGGCACAACTCTACAAACAACAGGCGGAACAGAACCGCCTGATCAGGGAGCAAAAACTGGCCCTGGACCTGCGCTCTCGCGAGTTAATACGAGCCAACGACAGCCTGCGCCAGGTTTCCCTGTCGGATGGCCTCACGGGCGTGGCGAATCGCCGCTGTCTCGACGAAACCCTGGGCCGGGAATGGCTCCGGCATGTGCGGAGCATCACAGCGGGCCAACGCAGCAGCGATCCGGCAGAACACAACGGCCTTGCCCTGCTGCTGATCGATATCGACGCTTTCAAGGCCTATAACGACCGCTACGGCCACAGTGCCGGCGATGAATGTCTGCGGCAGGTTGCCGGCGCCATCCGCCGTGCAACGCTGCGCCTGAACGATCTCACTGCGCGGTACGGGGGAGAGGAATTCGCGGTGCTGCTGCCAGACACCGCGATCGAAGGCGCCGAACAGGTGGCTCGACGCATCATGGCGAACATCCAGGCGCTGGATATCGCTCATGATGACTCGCCGGTCGCGCCTCGCATCACGGTGAGCCTCGGGATTGCCCACGTGGGCAATGAAACGCAGATAGAGGCGGCAGCCCTATTGAAACTGGCCGACCAAGCGCTCTATCAAGCCAAGAACCAGGGTCGCAACCGCATCATGGTGCACGCCCTGGCCTGACAGGCCTGCGCAAATGCGGCGTTTTTCCATTCAGGCCGCCCAGTACTGGCGCAGTCCTCGCCAATCCAGGCGGGCGGCTTTCAGGCCCAGTTCGCCCAGCACCGCATCCGCCGCGTTTTGCCCGGTTTCACAGCCGCCTTCCATGAAACCCTGCGCCTCGACCGAACAATGCTCGCCGGCAAACTGCAAACGACCCACCGGCTCGGCGATGGCGCCGCCGAATCCTGTCCAGTCTCCCGGCCGCAGACACAGGTAACTGCCCTGTGTCCAGGGATGACTGGGCCAGTGGAAACGCGCTTCCCGCATACCGATGCGTTGCGCTGCAATCCCGGGATACAGCCGGTCCAGATCCGCCACGGCCCGTTCGGCCTGATCAGCGGCGCTGCCCTGACCGATGTCGATTCCGTGCTGCCCGCCGACGAAGTTGGTCAGGATGCCCGTAGGGCCGGCCTGCATGCGGCTGGTTTCCCAACTGGACTGGTAGGACAGATCGGAGAAGCTGCTGCCATCGGAGGCCGTCGACTCGCGCCAGATCCGTCGGGCAAAGCCGATCATCAACTTGGCGTTGGTGCCGTAGGCGAGTTCGGCGATGGCGCGGCGCTTGATGACCGGCAGATCCAGCTTCAGGTCGACCTGACGCAGCGTGGTCACCGGCAAGGTCAGGACCACATGGGAAGCGGTCACCTCCGAGCTGACGCCATTGCGCCGCAGGCTCAACCGATACGCACCGGCGGCGGATTGGCGGAGCGATTCCAGCACTGCGCCGGTTTCAATCACGCTGCCCAGCCGCCGACCCAGTTCCTGGGTCACCAAATCATTGCCGCCGCGCACATGAAAGCGCTCGTCGCTCTCCCCGAACACGCGAAAGGGATCGGGTTCGGCGGAGATAAAGGTCAACAGGTTGAGGGCGGATTGCTGTTCCGGCTCCAGGCCCATCTCGGTGGTGTAGGCCACGGCGAGCAGGCTGCGGATCCAACCGGAAATGCCGTGTCGGTCGAACCAGTCACTCAGGCTTTCGCGATCCAGCGCTGCGGCGTTCTGCGGGGTGTGGTAGGTGATGTCACCCGCGCCCAGGGTGGCAAGATCGCGCTCGATGGCCGCCGCAATCGGGAAGAAAGCCTCGATCACTTCCTGCTCGGAACGGCGGCGCCCCTCGAAAAACCACACGGCGCGTGCCAGCTCCGGCTGATCCTGCTCAAAATCATCCAGGGCCAGCCCCAATTCGGCGGCAAGCGAGCGCAAATGCCGATGACCGCTGTCGATCAATTCACCGCCCAGTTCGGCCACCTGGCCGTCGGCGAAGTGGTTGCGCAGACTCAGGATGCGTCCACCGATGCGGTTCTGGGCCTCGAAGAGCCGCACCTTGACCCCGGCTTGGACAAGCCGATAGGCGGCCGTCAAACCGGCAATTCCCGCACCGATCACGACCACATCGGCGGCGCCGGGGCGCTGCGGCGCCAGCGGTACACACGCCGTGGCGGCGCCCGCCAGGGCCAGTGTCGAGGTCAACAGAAATTCCCGGCGGCTGCGCAGGGCCGCCGTTTCCTGCCAGCGGGTCACCACCGCATCGGCGTCAAGACCGCCGCGATGGCCTGCGCGCGCCAATCGCAGCGCACGCTGCACCGTCTTGAACAAGGGTGTTCCGGCCATTCGTCTCCCCCCGATCGGCACCTGAAACGACAGAATCACATGCTGGCGCACACGCCAGACTTAGCTTCAATCCGCCAACGCCCCGAGCTGGCGCTCCAGCTTCACGGCATCAACGGCGAAACGGCGGATGCCTTCGGCCAGTTTCTCGGTGGCCATGGCGTCCTCGTTCAGCAGCCAGCGGAAACGACTTTCGGAAAGCTCGAGGCGGGGCACATCGGCCACCTTCGCGGCCGCCGGATCCAGGCGGCGCGGCAACGGCGCCTCGCTGGCCTCCAGCTCGGCCAACAGGCCGGGTGCGATCGTGAGCAGGTCGCAGCCCGCCAGCGCCTTCACCTGCCCCACATGGCGGAAGCTGGCCCCCATGATCTCCGTGTCGTGACCGTATTTCTTGAAATAGGTGAAGATGTGGGCCACCGAGCCGACGCCGGGATCGGCCTCGGGTGGATAGCCGTCCACCCCGTCTTGCTGGCGGTGCCAGTCGGTGATCCGGCCGACAAAGGGGGAAATGAGCTGTGCCCCCGCCTCGGCGCAGGCCACGGCCTGGGCGAGACAGAACAGCAGCGTCATGTTGCAGCGAATCCCCTCACGCTCCAGCACCCGCGCGGTCTCGATCCCTTCCCAGGTGCTGGCCAGCTTGATCAGCACTCGCTCGCGCCCGATCCCAGCCTGCTCATAGAGCGCAATGAGGCGATGCGCCTTGGCGAGGCTCGCCGGCACATCGAAGGACAGTCGTGCGTCCACCTCGGTCGACACCCGTCCCGGCACCAGACGCAGGATCTCCACACCAAAGTTCACCGCCAGCTTGTCCATGGCTGCATCCAACCGCTCGGCAGCCGTGCCGCTCTGGGCGGTGCCGAAATGCATCGCATCCGCCACCAGATGCCGGTAGGCATCCTGCCCCGCTGCGGCGAGAATCAGGGAGGGATTGGTGGTCGCGTCGGTGGGCCGATAGCGGCCGATGGCCTCGATGTCGCCGGTATCGGCCACCACCGTGGTGTAGGCGCGCAACTGCTGTAACAACTGATTCATGGGGATGCACTCCACAAGCTAAGGGGAAACCCGCCGCTGCGTTCAGGACTCGATCCAATGGACTCGTTCGGCCGTATCACCGACTCTGGCAAGAAAGCACTTCGGCCAAGGCTGCGTCGTTTTCGGCGGGCCAACGGAAAAACCGCCGCGCATTGGTGGTCGTCTGTTGCCCCAAAAGCGCCGGGTCATCGCCCCGCGCCCGCGCCACAGCGGCAAGCACATGGGGCAGGAACGCCGGCTCGTTACGCCCATCGCGCGGCCGGGGCCGCAAATCCCGTGGCAACAGGTAAGGGCTATCGGTTTCGATCAGCAGGCGCTCGGCAGGGATGTCACGCACCAGTTCCAGCAGATGCGCGCCACGGCGCTCATCGCAGATCCAGCCGGTGATCCCGACGTACATCCCCAAATCCAGGTAAGCATAGAGCGCGGCGCGATCGCCCGTGAAGCAGTGCACCACCGCGTCGCTCAGCAGGTCGCGGCAAGTCCGGATCATTGGCAAAAACCGCGCGTGGGCGTCGCGTTCATGCAAAAACAGCGGCAAGCCAGTGCGCGCCGCCTGTTCCAGATGCCACTCCAACACCCGTTCCTGTGCATCGCGGGGCGATAAATCGCGAAAGAAATCCAAGCCCGTTTCTCCGACCGCCACCACCTCAGGCGCGTCCCACAAGGTGGCCAGCTCGGCCAGGGCCGAGGGAGCCTGATGGGCGGCGTGATGGGGATGCACCCCTGCGGTGCAGCGCAACGCGTGAGGGTGCGTCTGGGCCAGCGCCAAAGCTGCGCGGCTGCAGGCAAGCGAACTGCCGGTGACCACCAGTCCCGTCACTCCCGCCGCTTCGGCCCGCGCCAGCACCGCCCCGCAATCGGCGGCAAAGCTGTCGTGCGTCAGGTTGGCACCGATGTCGATCAGGCCCATCACGCGCGCGCCGCTTGATTCCGCGCCCGTTGCAGCCGAGCGAAATGCAGGGCCACGATCAATGGCACCAACCCGCCCAGGACATACAACGGCAGCACCAGCCAGACAGTCGAGGGATAGGGCGGTGGCTGACGATGGAGATAATGGCCCCAGACCATGGCCCCGCCGAGCTGCCAGATGACCGCGCAGGCCAAGGCGGCGATGGCGCGTGTGCGCGGCGCTGGCTCAATCCTTACGCCATGGCGACCCTGCCAGCGTGACAGGGCCAGCCCCGTGGCCAACATCGCAACACCCATGAGGCTGAACACATACGGTCCGAAGGCCAGATTCAGGCGCAGGAAGGTTCGCTCCGGCGCCTCTGGATTGTAGTAGGCCGTCACCGATTGACCGACGGCATAGGGTGCAATGGCCCGTTCTGCTGCCTCTTGCGACATGGTGACCCGACGCGAAAATAGCTGGTCGGTGCGCAGCACATCAGTACCCAAGCTGAACCGAAAGGCCACAAACGGCAAAAAGCGCTCTGCCTCAGCGGCGCGCACGCCGCGATCCACCACCTCGGCAGGGACGGGACGGAAACCCTCCACCTGCCGGACCTGCAAAAGCAGCCGTTGCGTACCGATAAACAACACAATCACGCCAACCAGTACGCAGACCAATAACAATCGCCGCTGGATCAGGGCGGCAGGCGATGGGGCGGGGGATAATGACATCGTACGGCGATTCAACAGCGTCTGAAGATGCCAAATTGTCGCATAGATGGCAGGAGCGCTCTATATTCAAAATATTGCCATCTTGGGCATTTTTATATTAGATTGATCAATTAAAGAATGCGCGCATGAGTACCCGGACCCCTATGGCCCCGCCCACCAAGCCCGCCACCATTGACACCGAAACCCGGGAGCGGATCCTGCAAACCGCCTTCGAGATGTTCGGTCGCTATGGCTACGACGGCGTTTCGATCGACCAGATCTCCAAGGCCTGCAGCCTCAGCAAGGGTGCGATGTACTGGTATTTCCGCAACAAGGAAGCCCTGTTCGTTGAGTGCGTCAAACGCCTGCGCAAATTGTTCGTCGCCCATATCTACGGTCCCATGGCCGGCGCCGACGCTCCCAAGGAGCAGATGCTGAAATTCTTCCAGGGCATCGAGAGCGTGCTCAACGACTCGGAAAATCTGGAAAGCGTCTCCGGCCTGCTGATTGGCATCGGGCGAGTCGATCGCGACCTGATCAAGGAATTTCGCACCCGCGCGCGCCGCGATGCCGAGCATTTCCTCGCCAACATTCTGGAAAACGGTCGCAAAGAGCATCAATTCCGCTTTGTCGGCGATGCCCTGCCCATCGCCCGCGCCCTGTTCATCGTTCTCGAAGGCTGCCTGGTCCAAGCACGGGCGGATACCGCGGAACAAACCGCCGATGCCGTACACCGTTTTGCGGTGGGATTCTTTCTCGCCTGCGGCACGAGACCGCCCCCCGAGCTGGGCTTTGAGACCATCAATCCATCGATTCCCGCCCTTTCTTGACAGGTCGCCAGAGCGGTTTCTATAGTCTGGGGCCGGTTTGGCGCTCACCTTGACCCCTCGGTCTGCCCGCCCGTCGCATAACCACTCATCGGACCCGTCGGGTCCCGTCTGACAGGAAGAGACATGTTCGGCAAGCTGTTCGGCAAGAAAAAGACCGGTCCGCATATGGTCCGCATCGAGGGCGTGGCCAAACCCATTGAATGCGACGAGAAAACCTTTCTCCTCTCGGCCGCCCTGCGCGATGGGATCCCGATTCCCTATAGCTGCCGGGTCGGCGGTTGCGGCACCTGCAAGGTGCAGTTGCTGGAAGGCAAGGTGAAGGAATTCACCGACAAGACCTATCTGCTGAGCCAGGAAGAGCTACGCGCCAACTACATCCTCTCCTGCCAGTGCCAGCCCCGCTCCGATATTCGCTTTCGGGTCGACGGCCTGGATCTCTCCGCCGAAGCCCAGGCCTCGGTGCACCAGCTGGTGACCCGCCAAGGCGTGATCAAGGCCCTGCGGCCGCTGACCCACGACATCCTGGAAATCAGTATCGAGATGGATGGCCCCATGGAATACACCGCCGGCGAATACGCCGACATGCGGGTCCCTGGGGTGCTGGAGGAATTTCGCTCCTATTCGTTTGCGGCTCGCCCCGATCCCCAGCGCGCCAATCTCGTCGTGTTCCACATCCGCAAAGTACCCGGCGGCAGTTTCACCGAATGGCTGCACCAGGCTGATCGCCTCGGGGCGCGGGTGGAGCTGCGCGGTCCCTTTGGCGATTTCCGCTTGCGTTCGGGCGCGGCGCCCATGGTCTGCGTGGCCGGCGGTAGCGGCATGGCACCCATCAAGGCCCTGCTGGAGCAGGCGGTGGCCGACGGAGCACAGCGCGATTGCACCTATCTATTCGGCGCGCGCACCCAGAATGATCTGTATTGCCAGGACGACATGGCCCAGATCGCCAGCCAATGGAAAGGCACATTTCGCTTCATCCCGGTGTTGTCCAACGAGCCCGAGGACAGCGACTGGACCGGGCCGCGCGGCCTCGTCACCGAGTTCCTCAGCCGCGAAGTCGCGGATCTCGCCACCTGCCATGCCTATATGTGCGGCCCACCGCCCATGCTGGATGCCGCCATCGAGGTCCTGAAACAAGCCGGCATCTCCGCTGACCACATCCACTTTGACAAATTCCTGGACAAGAGCCACTTGGCCAAGACCCAGGTCGCCAACAACATCCCGCATGTGGGCGAAAACGGCTGAATCAAGCGTGGGCACAGCGGCCTGCTTAACGGGATCGCTGTGCCGGAGCGTGGATGGCATTCATTCCCACCCATCAAACCGGCTCGATGACAGCCGGTTTGATGACGCGGAAACAGCCCCGCAATTAGCCATAGGCCACGAATCCCCCCGCCGGAACAGCAATCCGCACGGCCCGACCGTTGCGCGCCTCGATGGCTGTCGTCGCGCCAACCTGCACCGCATCGGTCGAATAGAGGCAGGTCAGCGCCCCTGCTCCAGCATGCAGGCTTGCGTCAATTGTTACCCAGGCTTCCCGTTTGCTGTCTGCATCGGTGTTGATGGCCAGCACGATTTCCCGTCTGTCGAACAGGCGCGACCATGGCACCACGGCGCGAATCCGGTCGCCGATCATGTGCGGCAGACCGAAGCTGCCCGGCTCTCCCGATTCGGAAATCTCCCGCAGATACTGCCGTCCCCGACGCAGGGCCAGATGCCGGCTGCGCAGAGCCGTGACATCGGCGATGAAGCGGTAGATTTCATGGTTTTCATCGAAGAAATGCCGATCCGTGCTTTGCAGAGAGCCGAAAGCGCCGCCGAACATGCATTCGCGCAGGTAACGATCGTTATCGCCCGACCCGTCGAAACTCTGCTCGGTGCCGTAGTAGAGGCAGGGAATGCCCATGGAGCACAGATTCAGGCCCAGCACGGCCTTCAGGTGCGAGTAGCCGTTGTTGACCTTGTCGCCGCAGAAACGGGCTTTGCTGTTGCCCTTGCGCACCTGATCGTGATCATCAAACAGTGTCACCACATGCTTGCCGAACCAGACATGGGAGGACTTGCGCTCCAGGGCGGAATTGCGGAACAGGCCGAAATAATCTGCTGGTTCCCGATAGCCCTTGGCCAAATAATCGAGCTTGTCGGGGATATCGTCGATGCCGAGCGCCGCATCCAGGCCGGTCAATTCCAGGGTGTTGAAGGCCCGGTCGCGCCCGCCGGTGATCTCACCGACCAGGAAGAAGTTCTCCTTGCCGAGAGTCTGGGCGAATTCCTTGATCACTGAGACGAAGTAGCGTGTCGCGCCCGGTTCCATGTGCTTGACCGTGTCAATGCGAAAACCGTCGATGTCTGCCAGGGTGATCCAGAACTTGTAAGCCTCACATAAGACGTCCAAAGCAGGCGAGGGATAGTAAGCATCGACGATGCGCTGCTGATTCGCGTCCAGGGCGTGGCGGCCATGGTGAACATCCTTCAAGGTGACAAAATCGCCTTCGACGAACTCCGGGTCATAGTCCCAACTGCTGATGCGGCCCTCGGTCGTGAAGTTCGAGGGCTGCTGGAGTTCCATCGGCCAGACGGCATCGTTGGGCCAGGCATGGGGATGGATGGCGGGGTCGATGGGAGCAAAGGAGATGTTGGCCTCGCCGAAGGCATTGCGCCAGCCTGCGACCGGATAGGTTGCGCCGTCCCAGCGCGGATCCATGATGATGTTGCCTTGCGGATCCAGGCGGGTATTGCCGTGGTCGTCCTTGGCGGGATAGCGGTTCGGATTGTATTGATAGCCAAACACGTCGCCCACATGGTTGAGGATGATGTCCAGGATGACGCGAATATCGTGGGCATGGGCGATGTTCACCAGATCGATGAGATCCTGGCGGGTGCCGAAATGCGGGTCCACGTCCAGGAAGTTCTGGATGCCATAGCCGTGGTAGGAATGGGCGTCGGATTCCACCTGTTTGAACACCGGGCTGATCCAGATCGTCGTGATGCCCAGGCGTTTCAGATAGCCGACCTTGCTCTCCAAGCCTTTCAGCGTCCCGCCCAGCCATTCGTCCCCCGCCTCCGCCCATGCCGCGCGGGTCGCAGTGTAGGCATCGGTGGAAAACTTGAATAGCGGCGTGGCGCCCGTGGTCACAGGATCGCCCGCGTTGTTGCAAAAGCCGGTTTCCTTGCCGTCAGAGTAGCGGTCCAACATCAGGAAATAGAGCACCTGATCTTCCCAGGCAATGGGTGATGGGGTGTAGGCAGGCTGCCTATACGCCGTCCAGTCGATGTCCCCGAGGCTGCGTTCCAGTTGGTCGTGGGTCGTGTTGTCGATCATCGCTGCTTTCTCCTATGGATAGTCGCCGTCGCTCATGGTCGCCCTCACCGGACCTATTACCGCACGATGCGCCTCTGCACTCCCTGGAAACATACACCGATTAGCCGCTTTTGCCATGGCGATTCGATGGCAGCCTAAAACCTGAGGAAATTCAGATCGCAGGCTTCATTTTCGCGTTGTTGTCGCGGCCAGCCACTGATTAGCAAGCGAGCCAGGCAATCGCTCCGTAGAGAGTACGTCCGCCGTGGTATTCCCCGGCTCGCCGTATCGATGTCAATCCAGCCTGCCTACACCCGGCTGAGCAGATACAAGAGCACCAGATTCACCAGCAGGCTGGCGATAAAGAGGGCGCGCCAGGTGTCGACCGGGGCGCGCGTCAGCAGCGGTGGCCGGCGGGCGCTCAGGAATGCGGGATTGGGTTCGGCCAGATCGTGGAGGAATTCGGACAGCTCCTCCTGACGCTGGACGGCGTTGCGTCGCAGCGCTTTTTCCAGCGCCCAGTCGACCCACAGCGGCAGATCGGGCGCCCACTGGCGCGCCGAGGTGTATTGCAGGCGGCGGATCGTGGTTTCGTCATAGCGCTCGCCGAAGGGCAGGTGGCCGGTCAGCAGCTCATAGGTGATCACCGCCAGGGAGAAGAGATCGGAACGGGCGCTGCATGGCTCGCCCAGCAGGTACTCGGGGGCGGTGTAGTGGCGTGTACCGAGCAAGGTCAGGCGCTGGATCGGCGTGGCAATTTCCTCCACCCCGGCGATCTTGGTGGAACCGAAATCGATGATCTTCACCGTGCCTTGGCGGTCGATAATCAGGTTCTCCGGCTTGAGATCCTGGTGAATCATTTCGAGCCGGTGAAAGGCCATCAGGCCACGGGCGATCTGCCCGACCAAGTCGCGCACCACCTGCAGATCCCCCTGGGGATGTTCGTGCATCCAGTGGCGCAGGGTCTGCCCGTCGACATATTCGGACACGCTGTACAGGAATTGCCGCGGCCGGACGGGCTCGATCATCTGCAGCACATGGGGACTGCGCAGGCGCTTGCCCACCCATTCCTCGTGACTGAAGAGATCGAGATAAATCGCATCGTCCTGGTAGTTGACCGAGGGGGTCTTGATCACTACCGACGCCCCACTTTCCTCATCCACTGCCAGATAGACCTGGCTACGCGCGCTGGCATGCAGCCCGCGCACGATCCGGTAACCATCCAGCCGCATTCCCGGCTCAAGATCGGGTGGAAAGGGCTTTTCAGTCAGGCGGTCCAGCCACGCCCGTGCGTCGAGCTGCGGCAGACCATCGAAGCGGACAATCTGGCAGCTCACGTTGTCCGGGCTACCCGCGCGCAGGGCGGCGGTAGCAATCTCCCGGGCCGCCCGATCCAGATGAGCCGCGTGGGTCAGGACCTGATTGATGAGCGCCTGTTCGCTGACATATTCGTGGACGCCGTCGGTCGTGAAAATGAAGGTATCGCCCACCTCGACCGGAAAATGACAGTAATCGATGTCCAGATGCAGGTCGATGCCGAGTGCCCGGGTCAGGAAGTTTTTCTCCTCCGACAGCCAGATGCGGTGGTCCTGGGTCAGTTGGGTGAGCTCGCTGCCGCGCAGGCGGTAGATGCGGGTATCGCCGACATGGAAGAGATGGGCCGTGGCGGACTTGACCACCAGGGCGCTCAAGGTGGTGGCGCAACTGCGGCGCAGACTCCCGCCACCCTGGCCGCAGAGCCAGCGGTTGGTCGCCTGCAACACCTTCTCCACCGAAGTCTTCACCGTCCAGGATTCGGCGGTGCAGGCGTAATCGTGCAACAGGCTCTTGACCGTGGTCTCGCTGGCGATGCGCCCGGCCTCGCTGCCGCTGACCCCATCGGCCATGACCGCGACGATGCCCTTGCTCTCCAGCAGGGGCGACTCGGGCACCAGCACGCCATAGCTGTCCTGGTTCTCGGTCTTCACCCCACGATCTGAATACTGGCCAATCGATACCAAATCCCTCGTCGTCGCGCTCATGCCCGGATGGGTCCCGGCCGGCGCGGCAGGCTTCCAGAATTCATTGCCACGCCTGCTCAGCCCACCTTGATCAGTTGCACGGTGCCATCGGGCAGGATTTCCGCCGTCTCTCCGCGTGGTTCGAGCAGCAGCAGCGCCACCAGCGCCAGCACAACCAGCGCCGCGCCGCCGATGACCAGGAAGAAGACCTGCGGCGAGACGAAGGACAGCACCGTCAGGAACACCAGCCCGCCGACGTTGCCGTAGGCCCCCGCCATGCCCGCAATCTGGCCGGTCATGCGGCGCTGGATCAACGGCACCATGGCGAACACGGCTCCGGAGCCGCCCTTGGCGAACAGGCCACACAGCAGGGTGTTGGCCACCACCAGCGCCACCGGCCACTCCGGTGTCACCTGCCCCAACAACAAAAAGCTGCCGGTGATGCCGGTGAACAGCAACAGCAGGCTGCGGCGGCGCCCGATGCGATCGCTCAGGATGCCGCCCGCCGGCCGTGCAATCAGGTTCATCACCGGGTAAATCCCCGCCAGGATGCCCGACACAACAGGCGAGAGGTGAAACTGATCGAGGTAGAACAGCGGCAGCATCGAGACCAGTGCCAGTTCAGAGCCAAAGGTCACCAGATAGGCCAGGTCCAGAATCGCCACCTGACGGAAACGGTAGCGGAACAGCTCCGGCACCGGCTTGGAAAGTATTTCGCGATTGACCAGATAGATGTGCCAAGCCTGGTAGGCATAGATTGCGGCGATGCCGGCATAAAGGGCGAGCGTCAACGGCATGCCGAACCAGTTGAGACCCGCCGGTGAGAGTTTCCAGGCGAGCAAACCCAGCGCGCCATAAATGGGTAGGCTCATCAGCAGATAGAGCAACAGATCGCCCCGACTGGTCACTTCCATGGCGCCCATCTTCTTGGGCTTGAAGTAGGTCGAGCCCTGGGGCGTGTCCTCCACCGACCGGTAATAGAACAGGCCGTAGCCGATGGCCACCACACCGGTGGCCGCAATGGCGAATCGCCAGCCATTTGCGCCGCCATACCAAAGCGCCAGTGCGGGCAGCAGCATGGCCGAGGCCGCCGAGCCGAAATTGCCCCAGCCGCCATAGATGCCCTGGGCGATGCCGGTCTGGCGGGCGGGAAACCACTCGCCGATCATGCGAATGCCCACCACGAAGCCCGCACCGACGAAGCCGAGCAGAAAGCGGGTCACGGCCAGTTGCGTGAAGTTCTGGGCAAGCGCGAAGGAAAAGCAGACCAGTCCGGAACTGACCAGAATCAGGGTAAACATCCGTCGCGGGCCGAAGCGATCCACTAGCATGCCGACCAGGATGCGCGCCGGAATGGTCAGCGCCACATTCAGGATCAGCAGGATGCCGACTTCCTGATCACTCAGTCCGAAATTCTGGCGCAAGGTGGACATCAGCGGCGCATGGTTGAACCAGACCGCGAAGGAGACGAAAAAGGCGATCCAGCTCAGGTGCAGGATGCGCATATTGCCCTTGAAGGACAGCAAATTGAGTTTTTCGGACATGGAAACTCCGGGGCGCGTGCGATATGACTGCAGGGCGACCAGCAAGATCTGCGCCAGAAAAGGGCGTAACTCGCGCCATCCGGAAAGCCCCTGCCCCATCATGGTTCAAACAGGCGCCAGGCATTTTTTCACAATGCCCTCCCCGGTATGGCAAGCGATTGCATGCCTTGTTTTAATTATGGTTTCCCACAGAGAAATCCATCCAGCCTCCATAGGCTTTGCCAGCGGATCAGAAAAGGAACGGCCCAGAATCGGCGCCGCACCGGAACACAGCACCCCAAGCGGGGCACCATTTCGCACCAAAAAAAGAAATCTTTATCGAAATTGGTGCTCCGAAAGCACCATCAAGAGGCAAGCGCCCGCAACTGCTGCGGGTCAGTGCCCTGGCATTCCACTATTCAGACTCGCGGTTCGTCGCTGCTGAACACGGCCCTGGAGCACTTCATTCAGGCAACCTTTCTTTTTCAGCGCGCTCCAGTTGGCGAAGCAGCCCCGCCACGGGCACGCCCACCCAATCAGGTCGGTTGTCCAGCTCATAGCGGATTTCATACAAGGCTTTCTCGATCAGAAACAGCCGCATCAGCTGCGCGACGGCCTCCTCATCGGCCGGCCAGGTGGGACACGCCACAATCCCGTTGCGATAGCCTTCCAGGAAGGCCTGGGCGGTCTGTTGTTCCCATGCCATGGCCTGACGCACCAGGCCGTCGCGATCCCCCGGACGCTCGGTTGCGCTGCGCTGAACAGCGACCGAGGCGGCATAGCTGAAGGAACGCAACATACCGGCAACGTCCCGCAGCGGGGAATGCTTTGCGCGCCGCTCGGCAAGGGGTCGGGCGGGCTCGCCTTCAAAGTCGGTGATGATGAAGTCGTCCTGGACCCGCAATACCTGACCCAGATGGTAGTCACCATGATAGCGACTCCGCATGAGCTGATCGTCTGCCAGTCCCTGGGGGCGCAAGCCTGCCAGCAATGCTGGGCGGTGTGACAGCAACGCGTTGCAGGACATTTGCAGGGCCTCCGGGATCTGGCCAAGTCGGCTCTCCAGGCGATCGAAGGTCTGCACCGCGTCCTGGCGTACCGCTTCGAACCAGTGGTCCAGGTCTACAGCGGTTACCGGTTCCGGATCGAATGCCGGATTGCCCGTCGTCTTGCCAAAGGCCTGGTGCAGTTCAGCGGTGCGCTTGCCCAGGTTGTACATCTGGTGCATGAAGAAAGCGTGCTGGTTGGGTTCGCCGTCATCGGAAGCAGGCGAAGGCTCGGCAAGAGTGCGTTCCAGATAATCGACCGCATAGTTCCAGGCTGAGCCCTGATTCGCGAGAAAGGATTGCAGCAGAGCCAAGTCGATGGTGTCACCCGTCGGGGATCGGTATTCCATGAAGCCGACGACGGGAACAGCATGACCGTACGCCGCCTGCTGGGTGAGGAAACGGCCGACCTCCACTTCCGGGTTGATACCACGCTGCAGGCGGCCATAGCATTTGAGGAACAGCCGCTCGCCGAACAACACCGTAATGTTGCTCTGTTCGAGCCCCGGGTGATAAACCGGTTCGTCAGCCAGCGCAGCCAGATCGGGGATGGCGCCGGTGGCCTGGAAGTGCAGGCTGCCCTCGCCCAGCGGCACGCTTGTGCCACCCGCCATCGCCCTTACCAGGGCGCGGCAAAATCCGTTGTCGCCATAACCGCTATAAAGAATGCCCATGCGCGCCTTCTCGCGCACCTTGGCCAGCGTCCAGGGCAGCAGTGCCCGCAATTTCTCTTCGCTGGTTTCATCCTCCCATGCCATGGCCAGTGGCAGGAAGTAAAGCTGCGGATCCCCTGCGCTGAAATGCACCTCGATCAGGGTCAACAGCCACTGGCCCCCACCATCGCGCCACTCGCTTTGTTCGCGGATGTCGATTCGGATGATGGTGCGATCCTTGCCGGCAAACCAACGCTTGCTGCGCAGATAGGGCGCCAGGATTTCATGTTGCAGCTGTGATTGGGTGCGACTGGCGATGGCGCGGCGTACTGCGCTGGCAGTGCTCCGGCCGCTGAGGAAGGTCAGGAAACCCTCGGTCAAGACCAGCACCGGCAATTCGCGATTGGGCAGGTAATCCTGATGCCAATCGGGCGCCTCGACGTCGGTTGCCAGGCGAAATGCGTAATACCCGTAGCCCTTCAGGGTCAACAGATAGGGCAGCTCACCGATTGGCGGGAAAGCGGCTTGACCGACCAATTCAACGGGAACGCGGCCCTTGAAATCGGCGAGGTTCAATTCCACGGGCTGCGCCGTGCGCGACAGATTGGTCACGCAAAGGATTTTCTCATCCCCCCATTCGCGCACATAGGCCAGGATCTTGCGATTGCCGGGATCAAGTAGTCTCAGCGTGCCATTGCCAAAGGCGCGGTAATTCTTGCGCGCCGCAATGAGGCGCTTGGTCCAGTTCAACAGGGATGACGGATTGCGCATCTGGGCTTCGACGCTGACCGCCTCATACCCATAAATGGGATCCATCATGGGCGGCAGAAACAGACGCTGCGGATCGGCCCGAGAAAAGCCGCCATTGCGATCGGGACTCCATTGCATGGGGGTGCGCACGCTGTTGCGGTCACCGAGATAAAAATTGTCACCCATGCCGATCTCATCGCCATAGTAGAGGATGGGCGAGCCCGGCAGGGTCATCAGCAAGAAGTTGATCAGTTCGATCTTTTCGCGATTGTTTTCCATGAGCGGCGCGAGGCGACGGCGAATACCCACATTGACCCGCATCAACGGATCAACGGCATACATGCTGTACATGTAATCCCGCTCGCGGCTGGTGACCATTTCCAATGTCAGCTCATCGTGATTGCGCAGGAAAATAGCCCATTGACAGGAATCCGGGATCTCCGGTGTCTGAGCCATGATATCGATGATGGGATGGCGGTCCTCCTGGGCAATCGCCATGTACAGGCGCGGCATCAGCGGGAAATGGTAGGCCATGTGGCATTCATCGCCCTCGCCGAAATATTCGCGTACATCCTCGGGCCACTGGTTGGCCTCGGCCAACAGCATGCGATTGGGATAGTTCGCGTCGATCACCGCCCGGATTTTCTTGATGACTTCGTGCGTTTCCGGCAAATTCTCATTGCTGGTTCCTTCCCGCACGCACAGATAGGGAATCGCATCCAGCCGCAAGCCGTCCACACCCATGTCCAACCAGAACCGCATGACCCGGATCACTGCATCGACGACAGCGGGATTGTTGTGATTCAGGTCAGGCTGGTGTGAAAAGAAGCGATGCCAATAATAGGCTTGTGCAACATCATCCCAGGCCCAGTTGGATTTTTCGGTATCGGTAAAGATGATGCGGGTATCCGCGAATTTCTTGTCCGTGTCACTCCAGACATAGAAATTGCGCTTGGAGGAACCGGGCGGCGCCTTGCGGGCAGCCTGAAACCACGGATGCTGGTCGGAGGTGTGATTGATGACCAGTTCGGTGATGATCTTCAGCCGGCGACGGTGGGCTTCACGCACGAAATTCTTGAAATCAGCGCGCGTCCCGTATTTCGGATCGACGTTATGGTAGTCGGCGATGTCATAGCCATCGTCCTTGAAGGGTGATGGGTAGAAGGGCAACAGCCATAGGGTATTGACGCCGAGCTCCTGAAGATAATCGAGCTTTTTCGTCAGGCCGCGGAAATCACCGACGCCATCGTTATCGCTGTCGAAGAATGCCTTGACATGCAGTTCATAGATGACGGCATCCTTGTACCATAGCGGGTCGTCCCACCAATCCATCTTTGCCTCAGGCTTGGGACTATCGGGCATCATCATTCCTGGTTCCATGGATAGGCTGCTCCGTTTACAGGAAGTAATCGAAATCGTGTTCGCTACGCAGGCGCCGGCGCAGCTTCAGGATGTGAACGGGAGAAATAGCAGGATCCATGCGCACAAAATTGCGGGGACCCTGCCACAGATAGCGCGCATCGGATAGCAAATCGTGCGCCTGGTAGCCGCTTTCGACCTCGATCCCGAGTGCCGCCAGCGGCAGATCGATCCAGCCGGACTGGATATTGTGCGGATCGAGATTGGCAACCATAACGAGCGTATTGAACTCACCGGCTGCAGTCTCATGGGACTTGCTGTAGCACAGCAGGAGATCGTTATCGACGTCATGGAAACGCAGGTTCCAATCCTGCTGCAAGGCCGGATTCTCCTTACGGATCCGGTTCAGGCGGGCGAGATATCCACTGAGACTGTCTGGCCGCTGCAAGTCCCAGTGCCGCACTTGGTATTTTTCTGAATCCAGATATTCCTCGCTGCCTGGTTCGCGGGGCTGGTTCGCCATCAGCTCATAAGCCGGGCCATAAATGCCGTAATTGGCGCCCAGCGTAGCCGCAAGAGCGGCGCGCAGCATGAAGGCCGGGCGTCCACCGTACTGCAGAAACTCACTCAGGATATCCGGGGTATTGGGCCACAGATTGGGCCGGAAATATTCCCGTGAATCATCCTGGGTCAATTCAGTGAAGTAGGCGATGAGCTCGCGCTTGGTGTTGCGCCAAGTGAAGTAGGTATAGGACTGGGTGAAACCGAGCTTGGCCAGGCGATGCATGACGCGCGGCCGGGTAAAGGCTTCCGCCAGGAAAATCACCTCCGGATGATCCTGCTTGATCGCGCTGATGAAATGCTCCCACATGGGAAAGGGCTTGGTATGCGGGTTATCGACGCGGAAAATGCGCACACCCTGCTCGATCCAGAAGTCAATGACGCTTTTCAATTCCGCCCACAGACCTGCCCAATCTTCGCTTTCGAAATCGAAGGGATAGATGTCCTGGTATTTCTTGGGGGGATTTTCCGCGTATTGCACCGTGCCATCCGGACGATGCCGAAACCATGCCGGATGCTGACGCACATAGGGATGGTCCGGCGAGCACTGGAAGGCGATGTCCATAGCCAGTGCAATGCCGTGCTCACGGGCGCGCAGCATGAAGCGCTGAAAATCGGCCAGCGTGCCCAACTGTGCGTGGATACTCTTGTGACCGCCATCGGCAGCGCCGATCGCCCAGGGCGAACCCGGATCATCCGGCCCGGCGGTGAGGGCATTGTTGGGTCCTTTGCGGAAACTGATCCCAATCGGATGAATGGGAGGCAGATAGAGCACATCGAATCCCATGCGGGCGATGTCCGGCAGGCGGGTTTCGCAGGTGGCAAAATTGCCATGCGGCACCTCGGCGGTGGTGCAGGAACGCGGAAACAGCTCATACCAACTGGAAAAACGCGCCTGAACCGGGTCGACTGTCACACGCAGGATGCGGTCATATTCCGTGACATGGCGGCGCTCCGCATGGCGACCCATCAATCGCGCCAATTCGGGATCCACCGCGATGGCGCGTCCCTCGGCCGCCGCGCCTGCGCTACGCAAGGCTTTGGCAGAGTCGACCAGGCGCTTGCGTTCCGGCCCCGGCGCCCGATGTGCAGCAGCGTCGATCAAGTCGGCGCCCATTTGCAGGGCGATGGCAATATCCTGTGCGTCTTCGCGCCGCAGGAAATCGTGACGCCAGGTCAGGAAATGATCCACCCAGCCGCTCAGGCTGTATTCGTATGTGCCCAGTACATCGACCTGAAAAGCTGCCCGCCAGCGGTCATTGCCGAGCGCCTGCATGGCTGTTTCACGCCACACGGGCGCGCCGCGCGGTCGATGACGCAGGATCGCGCTCAGCACATCATGTCCATCACAGAAAATGGATGCCTCGACCTGCACGCTCTCCCCGATCACCCGCTTGATGGCAAAGCGACCGCTATCCACTTCCGGCGTGACGCCTTCAATGACAACGCGCGCGCGCCCATCACCCATTCCGGTTTCCGGCATCGTGGGCCTCCTTCAGCTTGCAGAAATGGGTTTCAAATAGAGCACGGCGAGCGGCGGCAAGACCAAGGACAGGGAATGGAAGTGGCCTTGCATGGCAATCGGCGCCGCTTCGAGCATGCCAAAATTACCGACATTGCTGCCGCCATAGATCGCCGCGTCACTGTTGAGGACTTCCTGCCACTGCCCGCCGTGGGGCACACCCACCTGATAATTGAAACGCGGCACTGGGGTGAAATTGCAGACCACCAGGACGGTGTCTTCCGGACGCTTGCCAAGGCGCAGGAAGCTCAAAACTGATTCTTCCCAATCCTGGAAATCCACCCAGGAAAAACCCTCTCCGCTGAAATCCAGTTCGTGCAGCGCAGGCAGTGTCCGGTAGCAACGATTAAGATCACCAACCCATCGCTGCGCACCCCCATGCAAGGGGTATTGCACCACGTGCCACTCCAGGCTTTCCTCGTGTTGCCATTCGCGACGCTGGCCGAATTCGCTGCCCATGAACAGAAGCTTCTTGCCGGGATGCGCCCACATATAGCCATATAGCAGACGCAGATTGGCAAACTGCTGCCACTCGTCCCCGGGCATCTTGCCGATCAGCGCGCCCTTGCCATGCACGACTTCGTCATGCGAAAGAGGCAACAGGAAATTCTCGGTGAACGCATACCAGATGCTGAACGAAATCTGGCCGTGGTGGTAACGGCGATGGATGGGGTTCTGTTGGAAATACTTGAGCGTGTCGTGCATCCAGCCCATGTTCCATTTCATCCCGAAGCCGAGACCGCCGGCATAGGTCGGGCGCGAGACCATCGGCCAGGCAGTGGATTCCTCTGCAATCGTCTGCGTGTCGGGGTGATCCTCATAAACAGCCTCGTTGAGCTTGCGCAGGAATTGCATGGCCTCGATGTTTTCCCTGCCGCCATGCACATTGGGAATCCATTCTCCTTCCTTGCGGCCGTAGTCGAGATACAGCATGGACGCCACGGCATCCACCCGCAGACCGTCGATATGGTATTTGTCCAGCCAGAACAGCGCGCTGGACAGTAGAAACGAGCGCACTTCATTACGGCCGTAATTGAAGATGGCGCTGTTCCATTCCGGGTGGAAGCCCTGTCGCGGATCGGCATGTTCGAACAGATGGGTGCCATCAAAATAGGACAGGCCGTGCTCGTCGCTGGGGAAGTGGGATGGCACCCAGTCCAGGATCACGCCGATGCCTGCCTGATGCAGATAATCAACGAGATACATGAAATCCTGGGGCGTGCCATAGCGTGCGGTCGGCGCGAAATAAGCCGTGGTCTGATAACCCCAGGAGCCATAAAACGGATGTTCCGTGATCGGCAGCAACTCGACATGAGTGAAACCAAGCATGTTCACATGCTCGGCCAACAGGGGCGCAATTTCACGATAGCTGAGTGAACGATTATTCTCCTCCGGGATGCGACGCCACGAACCCAGATGCACCTCGTAAACCGAAATCGGCGCATCCAGCGCATTGGCATTGCGCCGCCGCTTCATCCACTCGGCGTCCTGCCAGGCGTAGTCCAGCGTCCACAATCGCGAGGCGGTCTGGGGCGGTTGTTCGCTGCGAAAGGCAAAGGGATCTGCCTTGTCGACGACATAATCGTCAACACGGGACTGGATGTGAAACTTGTAGGCGGTTCCTGAGCGGATGCTTGCAACGAAGCCTTCCCAGATGCCGGAACCATCCTCACGCAGATGCAAGGAATTACTTTGCTTGTCCCAGGAATTGAATTCCCCGATCACCGAAACCGCCTTGGCATTCGGCGCCCAGATTGAAAACTGGAAACCGGCAACGCCGTCGATGCGGTGCGGATGCGCCCCCAGTTTTTCATAGAGACGGGTATGCGCCCCTTCCCGGAACAGATAGATGTCATGGTCAGTGAGTAAGGGGCTCTCCGGAACCTGCGGCGTGAGACTGGGATTTTTCATAAAGTCTTCCTGTCTGGCAGTCTAAGTGCGGCGGGCAGGAACCCCGGGGAGAAATGCCATTCATTCTTTGAAGGCCATCTCAATCGATTGCATCGTGCGGTCCAGGCTTCGCTGATGAAAAACTTGGCGCTGGGCTGAACTGGAAAATAAATGATGAATCCGATGCATCAGGCTTGATCATGCCCCTTTGCTGAAAACATCACCTTGATCCCGGGGGAATCCCTTGGCGAAGGCTTGGCGCAATGCCTGCGAAAGTTTGGAACGCGATAATCGCCGAGGGTTCCCCAGAATGCAGAAATGCCTTATGGAAGACGTTCATGTGAGCTGAT
>Ga0209851_1000123_pt1 | contig 23362 bp, 16 predicted proteins | sample GWRWT4_14Oct14_FD_187195 | JGI IMG/M metagenome (GOLD analysis project Ga0209851, IMG submission 187195) | Sand microcosm microbial communities from a hyporheic zone in Columbia River, Washington, USA - GW-RW T4_14-Oct-14 (SPAdes) (version 2) | ecosystem: Engineered > Artificial ecosystem > Sand... | reverse complement strand
CGACCGCATTGGCCAGAACTGCTTCCAGCATCGCACGGACAATGGATGCTTCGTAGCCGGAGGATATTTCGATCAGCACATACCAGGGATAGGGTGCAGCCATCGGATCGCGCGCACCGGGAATGTGACGCAACACAAACTCCACCCCGATGCGCGGCAGCAGTTCAAACCCGGTCAGCTGATCTCCCGCAGCGGCGCGCAGCACCGGCAGCAGCGCAATGGACGACGCCACATCCGGCACGCCAAGCATCGCCGTCTCGACACACTGCGGCGCCGGAAACAGCTTGACGACCGCCCGCGTAACGACGCCCAGCGTGCCTTCGCCGCCGATGAAAAGCTGTTTCAGGTCATAGCCAGTATTGTCCTTGCGCAGGCCGCGCAGCCCATTCCAGATTTGCCCGTCCGGCAGCACCGCCTCAATGCCCAGCACCAGATCGCGCATCATACCATAGCGCAGCACCGCATTGCCGCCTGCATTGGTTGAAATCAGCCCGCCCATTTGCGCGCTGCCGCCGGACGCCAGATGCAGCGGGAACAACCGTCCCGCATCGCGCGCCGCCGACTGTAACGCGGCAAGCGTCACGCCCGCTTCCAGCGTAACCGTGTCATTCAGAAGATCAATCATCTGTATACGGTTCATCCGCGACAGATTAAGCAAAATCGCATTATCGCCGGGAAACGGAATTTGCCCGCCAACCAGGCCGGTATTGCCGCCCTGCGGCACGACCGCAGTGCCGCTTTGCGCGCAGAGCTTCACCACCGCCGCGACTTCCGCCACGGATGCAGGCCGCACAATCAGCGCCGTTTCGCCTGTGTACAGGCCGCGATGTTCGCGCAGATAAGGGGCCATATCCTCAGGCTGGTCGATAAAGCCCGCGGGGCCGGTAATAGCGCGGATATCGTCCAATATAGCGCTCACCGGTGCGCCGCCCTGACAAGCCGGTCATTGATCGCTTCGCCCAGCCCGTGCGCCGGAATGCTTGCCACCGCAATGCCCGAAAAACTGTCACAGTCGAGTTCGCGCAGCATGGCGAACAGATTCGCCGCCGCCTCGGTCAGATCGCCGCGCCAGCTGAGATTGCAGATTTTCACTGCACCCGCGGGGATAGTGTCACCGAAGGCCAGCCCCGCTTCGCCGCGTTGGGCCGTTGCTGCATTCAGGCGCAACGGCAAATTGGGCGCATAATGGCTGGCCAGCTGCCCCGGCGATTGCGGCGCATCCGGCGCGTCCGCATTTGTCTCAACGGTTCCCGCAATGACGGCGATCTGGTCGCGTGTCACGCTGCCGGGCCGCAGCAGAAATGCCCTGCCGCCGCGCACCTGCACCACCGTGGATTCAAGCCCCACCGCGCACACGCCGCCATCCAGAATCATCGCAACCTTATCCCCCATCCCGGCCGCCACATGCGCCGCGCAGGTCGGGCTGATTTTTCCGGAAATATTGGCGCTGGGCGCGGCAATCGGGCAGTCCGCCGCCAGCAGCAGCGCCTGTGCAACCGGGTTCGCGGGCACGCGCAGCGCCACCGTATCCAGCCCCGCGCTGACCAGCAGGGACAGACCGCAATCCGCGCGGCGCGGCAGCACCAGCGTAAGCGGTCCCGGCCAGAACTGTTCCGCCAGTTGCAGGGACAGCGCGTCAAATTCCGCCAGCCGCCGCGCCGCCGCCAGATCGTGCACATGCACAATCAGCGGATTAAACTGCGGACGCCCCTTGGCGGCAAAAATCGCCGCCACCGCATGTTCATTGCGCGCATCCGCGCCCAGCCCGTACACGGTTTCGGTGGGAAACGCCGCCAGCGAACCCGCACGAATCAGCGCCGCCGCTTCCTGGATTGCAGAATCATTTGCGAATTTGATGTTTCTGTCTTGCGTCATGCGGCGTATTATATACCTGTTCAATTAAACAGGAGAGTTAAATGGCCGAATATACCGCGCCGCTGAAGGATATCCGCCTGGCGTTGCAGGTAGCGTCTGATCTGCCCGCACTTGCGGCTACCGGCGGTTTTGGCGATTTGAGCATTGATCTGGCCGATGCCGTGCTGGAAGAAGCCGGCAAATTCGCCCGTGAGGTTATCGCGCCGCTTAATCGCATTGGCGATCAGCAGGGCGTCAGCCTGAAAGATGACCGGGTCAAGACTGCTGACGGCTTTGCCGATGCCTATCGCGCCTATGTGGATGGCGGGTGGGGCGCGGTGTGCGGTGACCCGGAATATGGCGGTCAGGGCCTGCCGCTGTCGCTTGGAAATGCCGTGGAAGAAATGCTGATTTCCGCCTGCATGGCGTTCTCGCTGTGCTCGACACTGAACCATGGCGCAGTAGAAGCCATGGACGCCCACGCCACGCCCGAGCAAAAACGCATCTATCTCGGCCGCATGATCAGCGGCGCATGGTCCGGCACCATGAACCTGACAGAACCCCATGCCGGATCCGATGTCGGCGCGCTGAGCACCAAAGCGGTGCGCCGCCCCGATGGCAGCTACGCCATCACCGGCGGCAAGATCTTCATCACTTACGGCGAACATGAAATGTCGGAAAATATCGTGCATCTGGTGCTGGCGCGGCTGCCGGATTCCCCGCCGGGGACGCGGGGGATTTCGCTGTTCATCGTGCCAAAATATCTGCCGGATGCGGATGGCAAACCTGGCAAACGCAATGATCTGCGCTGTATCGGGCTGGAAGAAAAAATGGGCATTCACGCCAGCCCGACCTGTGTCATGTCTTACGGCGAAAATGGCGGGGCCACCGGCTTTTTGCTGGGTGAGGAAAATCGCGGCATGCGCTGCATGTTCACCATGATGAACGCCGCCCGCCTGCATGTCGGCCTGTCCGGCGTCGCGGTGGCCGAGCGCGCCTACCAGCAGGCGCTGGCCTATGCGCTGGAACGCCGTCAGGGCGTGCCGCTGACACCGCCGGAGATGGCGGCCGAAGGTCTGCCGATTGCCGCCCATGCCGATGTGCGGCGCATGCTGCTGAGCATGAAAAGTCTGGTGCAGGGGGCGCGCGCCATCTGTTACGCCAATGCGGCGGCCATCGACATGGCGCGCAAGGCGCCCGATCCGCAAATCCGCGCTGCGGCCCAAGCCCGCGCCGATCTGCTGACGCCGATTTCCAAAGCCTGGAGCACGGAAGCCGGCACGGAAGTGGCCTCGCGCGGCATTCAGATTCATGGCGGCATGGGCTTTATCGAGGAAACCGGCGCGGCGCAATATCTGCGCGATGTACGCATCGCGGAAATTTACGAGGGCACCAATGGCATACAGGCCATCGACATGGTGACCCGTAAACTGCCGATGCAGGGCGGCGCGGTGGTGCGCGGCTACATTGCCGAAATGCAGGAAACTGCGGACCATTGCCGCCGTCTCAACAAACCGGCTTTTCCACAGATCGGCGCTGCGCTTGACAAGGCGCTATCGGATTTGAGCCAGGCGACCGGCTGGATGCTGGACCGCATCGCCACTGCGCCCAATGACTGTCTGGCGGGCGCCACACCCTATCTGCGGCTGGCGGGGACTGTCAGCAATGGCTATTACCTGGCCCGCATGGCGCTGGCGAACGCCGACAAGGCCGCCGCCGATCCCCATGCCGGGGCCGCCATTGCAACCGCTTTATTCTTTGCGCTCAATCATTTGCCGCAATCTTCCGGGCTTTCGGCCGCCGCCATGGCCGGGGCGGATCACCTGTATGCCCTTGATAATGAACAATTAGGGGGTCAGGCGGGCTAATTTCTAACGAATATTTGACGTTTGGCTGTTACGGTCCTATTTATTAATAGTATCATAGATTCTTTGTTATTCGATTTTGCAAATGAGAGTGAATACTATGACGAACCCGACGATTGGCCATGATGATTCCGGGTTGAATCTGCCAACCTATGCGCCGCTGCGCTTTCCGATCGAAACGCCCCCGGCCTATGGCGAGTTCATAGAGGTCACACCGGAAATTTTCTGGCTGCGCGGCTCCATGCCGATGGCGCTGAATCACATCAATGTCTATCTGATCAAGGATGGTGATGGCTGGACGGTGCTGGACACCGGGATTGCCACACCGCAAATCCAGCAGGGCTGGCGCGACATGCTCGGCAGGCTGGGCGGCGGGCCGGTGAAGCGGGTGATCGTCACACATTTTCACCCCGATCATGTCGGCAATGCCGGCTGGTTCTACCGCGAATTTGGCGCGCCGCTATGGATGACGCGCACCGAATTGCTGATGGCGCGCGTCGCCACCGCGCCCAATAATCCGATGAACAGCAATACGCCGGAAGCGGAACAGTTCTACCGCGCATCCGGCTTTGATGACGCCCAGATCGAAGCCTATAGGGAACGCCGCACGCGCGGCTTTGGCTTTACCTCGGAAGAGATACCGTTCCGTTATCACCGTATTCAGGACGGTGAAAAAATCATGATCAATGACACCGCCTGGGAAGTCGTTGTGGGGCGCGGCCATTCGCCCGAACATGCCTGTCTGTATTCCGCGCATCACAAGGTCCTGTTTTCCGGCGATCAGGTGCTGCCCAACATCACCACCAATGTCAGCGTCATGCCCGGAGAGCCCGAAGCCAATCCGCTGAAGGAATGGATCGAATCGCTGGCCGCGATCCGTGACCGGCTGCCCGATGATGTGCTGGTGCTGCCGGCCCATAACCGGCCCTTTTACGGCCTGCATGCGCGCCTGACCGCATTGATTGACGGGCATGAGAAAAATCTGCGCGAATTGCACGCCATGTGTGATGAGCCCCGGCGGGCCATTGATGTATTTCCCGTTCTGTTCAAGCGCAAGATCGACAATGATGTGCTGTTCATGGCCACCGGGGAAAGCTATTCGCATATTAATTGCCTGGTGCAGCGCGGAAAACTGGCGCGCGAAACCGATGCGAATGGCGTGGTGTATTTCCGCCAGACCGACGCCAAACCAAGCCGGGACTTCAAGGCCGCCGAATAGGCTGCGCCCCGCTTTTGAAGGGATTTTTTGGAGGCTTTTTCTCGTAAATCGCCCGAAATCCATAATGTTATGGTAACCAAAGCCGCTTATGGTGGGCGCCGGTATCTGGTTGGGACGGCGCCAAAGCTTAGGGGATGTGAGTGGAAATTCTGGGACAGATTTGGGGATCGCTGACTTTGGGCCTGAGCCTGCCCGCCGGCCTCACCAGTGATCTGCTAAACGCGTTGCACAGTCCGGTCATCGCTAAAATTTCCGCAGCACTGCTGCTGCTGCTGGCCTTCACAGGCAGCGTCTGGTTTGTGGCGCGCCGCATCTGGCCCGCACATCGCATGATCCAAATGGCCAGCAGAGCGGTGGAGGGAACCGCCGATCAGGTGGCGTTTACCGCCAGCTTTCCGCGCTTTGATCGCGCCATCAATGAAATTGCCCTGTTGCGGCGTCCCTGGGCGCAGTTCCGGGTGGGGATTATTATTCCGCCCCAAAGCGCGCGCGCGCCGGTACGCCACCATTTACGCGCTGGAGACTATCTGACGCTGGAGGCGCTGGAAGCGGGCGGATTTAAATTCAGCTTCTTCAAAAACTGGGCCGGCTTTTTTTTGGGTGCGGGAATATTAATTTCCGTTCTGGCCATTACGCTGGATGTGCATCTGAGCAGCCTTGCCTTTGCCAGCGACCCGTCGGCCTGGAATGCTTTCACGAACCGGCTGTCCAGTAATCTGACACCGCTGCTGGCCGGAATGGGGTCGGGCTTGACCCTCGCTTTGGTGTTTTATTGGGCGGCGCAACGCCTGAAGAGCGATTTGCTGCAACTGAGCCAGGTGTTGGAGGATCGCATTAAATTCTCCGTCGCCCGCCCGGCGCCGGAGCAATATGCGCAATTGACCGGCACGGTTGGCGGGGCCGCTGCGGATCAGAGTGTGGAGCCTTCGGTGCTGCCCGAACAATTCCGCGCTATGTCGGCGGAAATTATCGCCGCGCTGTCACGGGTTGAAACACAAATGACCGAAACCCTGCCCAGCCGCATTGGCGATGCGATGGCCCCGCTGTCCGAAGCGCTGGATCTGCTGGGAAGGCGGCTGTCAGAGACCAATGCCGAAGCCCTGCGCCAGGCGGTCGGTGAACTTTCACAGGGCCTGCATGCGCGCGCGGTTGAAGATCTGGATGCGCTTTCTGCCGCCCTGGCGCAGGCGCGCAGCGGATTGGAGGATGCCGGACACAGTCTGCGCGACGCCGGCGTCCAGATGAGCGCGAGCCTTAGTAACGCTGGCGAAGCGCTGGCCGAACAGATGCAACGCGCCGGCCAGTCCGCGCAAGAGGCGCTGACACCGCTTCCCCAGCGTACCGCGGAATTTGACGCCGTGATGGAACGTTTCAACCAGGGTCTGTCCCGCCATGAAAATGCCATATCCTCCGTCACCAGCACGGCGCATCGCGCCCTTGAGCTTATGGACGAAATTCTGGCGCGCCCGCGCGACATGACCGCCACGCCGCTGAACGCCGCCTCTGTCTATGCACCAGCGGCGCAACCGCAATCGCAACCCTTGATTGATCTGATGGCGGTCGAAGACTTTTCCCGCACCGCGCGCGACCTGACCGCTTCGCTTGAAGCGGTGCAGGACGCCCGCCGGTTGCTGAAACGCCTGAGCAACAGCCTGCATCAGCCCGCCACCAGCCTGATCGCAGAAGATTGGGCGCAACACCGGGAGATGCTGTCCGATCCGGATGATATGCTGAATGAAGTGCTGGAGAATTTCCGCGCCAGCGCAACGCAGCAGCGCGCGGGGCTAGACGCCGCAATAGAGGAACTGGAAACCCGGCTGGAACGGTTGTTCCGGGATCTTGATGCGGGTGCCGCACGGCTTGATGGCGCGCTGCATAATGTGCGGCGTCAGGCCATGATCGCGTCCATCCCGCAAGCCCCTCTCCCGCAGGCGGATGCGCCGGGCGCCAATGAGGACACCAACGCCGCCTGACCGGCGTTCCGTCCTGTTGCCCTTGCCCCCCTATCCGGTATATACCGGACCAACATAAATTTGTTCAAACAGGGGAGGTTTTTGCCATGAGCGATCTCGAAAAATTTCGCGCGGAGACCCGCGCCTGGCTGGAAGAAAACTGTCCGCCTTCCATGCGCACGCCCATGCCCGAAGACGAAACCTGCTGGGGCGGGCGCAATCCTGTCTATAAAAATCCCGAAACGAAATTGTGGATGGACCGCATGGGCGCGCGCGGCTGGACCGTGCCTGCCTGGCCGAAGGAATATGGCGGCGGCGGCCTGGACAAGGCACAGAACCAGGTGCTGCAACAGGAATTGGGGCGGTTGCGCGCGCGCCCGCCTTTGTCGAGCTTCGGCATCTGGATGCTTGGCCCGGCTCTGCTGGAATTTGCCAGCGAAGAGCAAAAACGCCACTATCTGCCGCAAATCGCGCGCGGCGAAATCCGCTGGTGCCAGGGCTATTCCGAACCGGGTGCGGGATCGGATTTAGCCGGGCTGCAAACCAAGGCCGAAGATATGGGCGATCATTATCTGGTCAATGGATCCAAAATCTGGACATCCTACGGCAATTATGCGGACTGGATTTTCTGCCTGGTGCGCACAGACCCCAAGGCGCCCAAACATAGGGGCATCAGCTTTCTGCTGTTCGATATGGCATCGCCAGGCGTTTCCACCAAACCCATCAAACTGATCAGCGGCGCATCGGTTTTTGCCGAGACGTTTTTCGATAATGTGAAAGTGCCCAAACATCAGCTTGTCGGCACGCTGAATGACGGCTGGACTATTGCCAAGGCGCTGCTGCAACATGAACGCAATATGATCGGCGGCATGGGCGGCGCAAATATGCCGGGCAGCAGCGGGCTGCGCTCGCCATCCTCAGCCGCCAAACGCTATTCCGGCGAGATCAAAGGCAAGATCGCGGATCCCGCGCTGCGCCTGGAAATTGCCAAACATAATATGAATTCGCGCGCCTTTGGCGTTACCGGCCAGCGCATGGCCGATGAAATGAAGGCGGGCGCCCCTCCCGGCCCCGCCTCTTCCATGTTCAAATATTATGGCACCGAGCAGAACAAGCGCAAATATGAATTGCTGTTGCAGGCCATGGGCACCGCCGCCCTGGGCTGGGAGGGCAAGGGCTTTGAAGAGCATGAGCTGAGCATCACAAGGGAATGGCTGCGCTCCAAAGGCAATTCGATTGAGGGCGGCACATCGGAAGTGCAGCTTAATATTATCGCAAAAAACGTATTGCGCCTGCCTGATTAAGGCCACAAATAATCCGTATAAGGAATAAACACAATGGCTTTGGTGTTAAACGAAGATCAGCTTTTGTTAAAAGATGCGGCCCGCACTTTTATCCAGAACAAATCGCCCGTCACCGCATTCCGGAAACTGCGCGACAGCAATGACAAGGATGGCTTTGACCGCAAATTATGGCAGGAAATGGCGGCCCTTGGCTGGGCTGGCATTATTATTCCGGAAGAGTTTGGCGGCACCGGCTTTGGCTTTACCGGGCTTGGGGTCGTGCTGGAAGAAACCGGGCGCACTCTGACGGCGTCGCCGCTGATGTCCACGGCGCTGATTGGCGCAAGCGCGCTTGTTCTGGGCGGATCAGCGGCGCATAAAAAGGAGATTCTTCCCGCCATCGCAGCAGGAGACTGGCTGATGGCGCTGGCGCATGAAGAAGGCCCGCACCATTCACCCTATGCTATCGCCACAAAGGCAAAAGAAAGTGATGGCGGTTTCGTCCTGAGCGGCAAGAAAAATTTCGTGCTGGATGGCCACGTTGCGGATCAGCTGATTGTCGTAGCGCGCACATCGGGCAGGTCCGGCGCGCGTGAGGGCCTGACGCTGTTTCTGGTGGACAGCAAAACTCCCGGCGTCAAGATCACCCGCACCCACATGGCCGACAACCGCAACGCGGCCAGCGTAAAATTCACCGGCGTGAAGCTTGCCAGAAGCGCTGTGCTTGGCCAGATTGATCAGGGTGCGGATATTCTCGATCCCATTCTGGACCGCGCGCGCATCGGGCTGGCCGCGGAAATGCTGGGCGGCATCCGCGAAGCATTTGAACGCACCGTTGAATATCTGAAAACCCGCCAGCAGTTCGGCGTACTGATCGGCACATTCCAGGCGCTAAAGCACCGGGCCGCCGAAATGTTCTGCGAAATTGAACTGTCCGTGTCCGTGGTTCTGGACGCGCTGATCGCCATTGACGAAAACCGCAACGACGTGCCGCAACTCGCCAGTCTCGCCAAGGCGCGTCTGAACGACACCTATTATCTGGTCAGCAACGAAGCGTTGCAGATGCATGGCGGCATCGGCATGACGGATGAATTTGATATAGGCCTGTTCATGAAGCGCGCCCGCGTGGCCATGGCAAGCTTTGGCGATGCATCTTTTCACCGCGACCGCTACGCCACGCTTGAAGGCTATTAACCGGCATGACCGGCGATCAGGACCTTTCCGGCCATGCAGAAAAAATGCAGCGGCGCAAGGCGCTGGTTGACGCACGCATCGCCCGGGCAACAGAAGAATGCGGCGTCCTGATCGTCAATACCGGCAATGGCAAGGGCAAAAGCTCGGCCGCGTTCGGAATGCTGGCGCGCGCGCTTGGCCACGCGATGCGCGCGGGCGTGGTGCAATTCATCAAAGGCGCGTTCAGCACCGGCGAAGAAGCATTTTTCCGCCGCTTTCCAGAGGTTTCCTATCATGTCATGGGCGAAGGCTTCACCTGGGAAACCCAGGATCGCAGCCGTGATATTGCGGCCGCACGGGCGGCATGGGCGAAAGCCTGCACCATGCTGGAAGATCCGGCGTTTGAGCTGGTGATTCTGGACGAGTTGAACATCGTTCTGAAATATGAATATCTGGGCGTTGACGAAGTGATTGAAAAACTGCTGGCCCGCCCGCCCATGCAGCATGTCGTCATCACCGGCCGCCATGCGCCCCAGGCCCTGATGGATATCGCCAATACAGTCACCAATATGCAGGCCGTCAAACATGCGTTCGACGCCGGTGTGCGCGCGCAAAAAGGCGTTGAATTGTGAACGGGGCGCGCGGGCAAGTGTCCATTCAGCCATGAGCGCGCGCACCCTGATGGTACAGGGCACGACATCGGATGCGGGCAAAACCACACTGGTGGCGGGGTTGTGCCGGGTGCTGGCGCGCCGGGGGGTTCGCGTCGCGCCATTCAAGCCGCAGAATATGGCGCTGAACAGCGCAGTGACGCAGGATGGCGGCGAGATTGGCCGCGCCCAGGCGGTGCAGGCACAGGCCTGTTACCTTGCTCCGCATACGGACATGAATCCGATTCTGCTGAAACCCAATAGCGATCAGGGTGCGCAGGTCATTGTGCATGGGCGCGCGCTGCGTAATATGGAGGCGGGCGCCTATCATGATTACAAGCGTGTGGCGATGCAGGCGGTTCTGACCTCACATGAAAGATTGTGCGCGCAATATGATGTGGTTCTGGTGGAAGGCGCAGGGTCGCCCGCCGAAATAAATCTGCGCGCGGGCGATATCGCCAATATGGGGTTTGCCGAGGCGGTGGATTGCCCGGTGATACTGATCGCCGATATAGATCGCGGCGGCGTGTTTGCGCATCTGGTCGGCACGCTTGCGCTGTTAAGCGAAAGCGAACAGGCCCGCGTCAGGGGCTTTGTGATCAACCGGTTTCGCGGCGACATTGCGCTGCTGGAACCCGGCCTGCGCTGGCTTGAGGCGCGCACCGGCAAGCCGGTGCTGGGCGTGTTACCTTATTTGCAGGGCTTTCATCTGGAGGCGGAGGATGCCCTGCCGCGCGAATCCGCAAAGAGCGCCGGTTCCGGTGCGCTGCGCGTGATTGCGCCTGCGTTGCCGCGCATCAGCAACGCTACGGATTTTGATCCGCTGCGTCTGCATCCGCAAGTGGATTTCCGCTTTTGCGGCCCCGGCGAAACACCGCCACCCGCCGATCTGATTATCCTGCCTGGATCAAAATCGGTGCGCGCCGATCTGGCCTGGCTGCGCGCCATGGGCTGGGACACGGCCATTCAACGCCATCTGCGCTATGGCGGAAAGCTGATCGGTATCTGTGGCGGGTTTCAGATACTGGGTCAGCGCATCAAAGACCCCCTTGGCATTGAGGGCCCTGCCGGGGACTGTGCCGGCCTGGGTTATTTCGACATGCAGACCGAACTGGCGCCCGAGAAACAATTACACCTGGTGCGCGGTAAATTATCGCTCGAAGATGCGCCCGTTACGGGCTATGAAATCCATGCGGGTATCACGAAGGGTGCGGCATTGGCGCACCCCGCAGTCTATCTGACGGACCGCACCGACGGCGCGCGTTCAGCCGACGATCAGATATTCGGCACCTATCTGCACGGGCTTTTTGAAACTTCAACTGCTTGTGATGCGGTGCTGCGCTGGGCGGGGCTGGCGCAACCTGTGACGCCGGATTATGCTGTGCTGCGCGACGGGGAAATTTCCCGTCTGGCGGATATGGTGGAGGCGCATCTGGACATGAAAACCATTGCGGGCCTGATTGGAATTGCACTATCACCCACACATAAATCAACAGGGAGAGCATGATGGGACGGGTATCTGGAAAAATAGCTTTGGTCACAGGCGGCGGATCTGGCATCGGCAAGGGCAGCGCGGAACTGCTGGCCAAAGAAGGCGCCACGGTGGTGGTCACCGATATCGTGGCCGCCGACGCCAAAGCCGTGGCGGATGGCATCACCAAAGCCGGTGGCGCAGCCGTGGCCTTGCAGCATGATGTGACAGACGAAAAACGCTGGGCCGAGATCATTGCGGAGGTCAAAAAGACCTATGGCAAGCTGCATATCCTGTTCAACAATGCCGGTATCTGTCTGGGTGGCATGACCTGGGAGCAATCGCTGGAAGATTGGCGCAAACAGACCGCCGTCAATATGGACGGCGTGTTCCTGGGCTGCAAGCATGGCATCCCCTTGATGCGCGACAGTGGCGGCGGCTCGATCATCATCACCTCGTCCATAGCCGGGCTGCAAGGCTCGCCGGGCCTGTCCGGCTATTGCGCCACCAAGGGCGGCGTGCGGCTATATGCCAAGGCTGTGGCGATGGAATGCGCCCGCGCGGGGTTTAATATCCGCGTCAATACGGTGCATCCCGGCGTCATCGAAACCCCGATCTGGACCAAAATTCCCGGCAATGTGTTCGGCGGCAACCGCGCCAATGCCATCGACCCCAACGCCTTTGCCACCGCCACCGCGCCGCTGAAGCGCGCAGGAAAGCCGCTGGATATCGCCAATGGCGTACTGTATCTGGCGTCCGATGAATCCGCCTATATGACCGGGTCCGAACTGGTGATTGATGGCGGGCTTGTCGCCGGCTAGCGCTTTTTTCCACAGAATAAGTGAAAAAGTGTGATCTGTGTCACTAACCGGCCCGCTGGCCATATGTAATACTGTCCCCGTTAAATGCGTAATATGCGGGGGCAGCCTTAAAAATGGTGAGTATTTTTGGAACGGCGGAATGCCGGGCGACCCAGCGCGCAATACAATGGATGGGAAGGCGGGATGTCTCCTGCCGGTTCAGCGAATTACTTCCAGGCCGCGTGGAAAAATCCATGCTGGAGGCTTTGATTGACGGCTTTGGCTGGCAGCCCCTGATCGACAAGCGTACCGCCGCCTGGCGCAATCTTCCGGCCGGCGTCAAACAGACGCTATGCCGTGACAGCATACAGACCCATCTTCTGAACACGCCTTTTTTGCTGAAAACGCCGATACTTCATGCCGGCCCGATCTGGATTGTGGGATGGAATGCCCCAAACAAAATCCGATTGCTGGGGCAATTACAGCAGAACCGCCTGCACCAGGACAGGCCGGCAGACAGGCAGGTTCTTGCCACAGATTTTACCGCGATGGCGCCTGTACTGTTCTGAATTAACCGGATCAGAAATTAAACACCAGATCGCCATTGGGATCCACCGCGCCGGTCAGCATGCCGGGCTTTGCGGCGGTTGACGCTGTCTGTGCATGCGCCGCAGTCAGCCGGATCAGAACGTCAATACAGTTCAGCGACAGCAAATGCGCATAGACCACCGGCATCGCCCCGGCCTGGCGGAGTTCAATGAATATCTCATCTGGCAGCGCATTCAGGGCGACTTCATCAACCCTGAACAGGCCATTGATCTGCTGCGGCGGCTTATCCTTTTCCAGCGGCAGCGTGATTTCCCAGGGAATGATCAATTTATGCTTGGCCAGGACATTGACGGCGCGAATGGTCACCGCGCGGTTGCGCTCGATTTCAGAAACGAACTCCATCATTTTGCGCAACCCTTCCGACGGGTCGCCGCTCACATCAAACAGGGCCTCTCCATCCGTGTCGGATATCAGCCCGGAATCGTCATCCGCGCACAGCAAGGGCTCCCCCCCTTCGGCGGGCAGACCAACGGCAAATGGATATTGCCGGAAGAATGCGGGAACATAAGTTCCGAGCCAGCGGCCATCCGTGCCCACAAAAAGATTTTTTTGAGGCTGCAAGGAAAGCATTCCCATCAGGGCGAAGGATTCGCCCGCTGGCGCAAAAACAATCGGAAAATTGTGCACGGCATGCGCCAGTTCCGCCCCAACCAGTGAGACAAGCGCCTGTTCCTTCGCAAAGGTGTAAGACGGGATCGGCAACAGCCGCTTGTAGCGGTGGGTTTCCCTGGATATGGGTCTTGGATTTTTCAGCATTGGATCCGGCGCTCTTTTTAAAGTTGAGACTGTGATATTCTAGCCTGTGTGGAAGTCATGTCTAAGAGGATTTACACGCAATGCGTTATGCAATACCCAGCGCTTTCAGGCATGGCAAGGTGGTTTCAGCAAAACTGGCGGCCTGACCGGTCAGTTCATCCAGATTGGCCTGGGGGCTTTCCAGCGCGACGCCGTCTTTCAATATCCGCTGCCCCTGTGAAGCAAGGATCTGCCAGGTGACCTCGGCCCATTCCGCCGGACTTTTTTTGCCAAGCGCCCTGGCCTTCAGGAACATCTGGTTGAACCGCGGCACGGCAATGCCGCCGCCGGTTACAGGGCTTGCCAGATGGGTCACGTCGTTACTGCTGCGCGACTTGTCGATCAGGAAATTATTCAGGCGCTCGGTATGGGATTTGGCCCTGGCGATCTGCTTGTCTTCCTGCGCCGGATGCAGATATCCGCTGCCGCACAGAATGATCGCCGCCTCACGCAATTGCGCGAAGTTGATATTTTTCTCTTTGAGAGACTGTTCAAGCTGACCGAGCGTCCTGGGCTGATTATCGGCAAGCAGATCGAGAATGGGATCATAGATCGCCGCTGTCGGTTCAACCTCGCCCAGCGCGCCCTTGACCTTCAATTCAATGCCCTTGCGCGGCGCGGCCAGCACAAAGCGCTGTCGCCGCAGCACATCCATCAATTCGAGCGGGGTCAGCTTGCGCCCCCCCCTGACCCAGTAATCCCGCCGGAACTGCTGATTGACCATATAATCGCGCACGGTTTCCCTGAACAGCGTATCGGGAATTTCGCGCAGAAAGGCCTGCTGATCCTGGGTCAGGTTTACCGCATCAATATGGTCCATATAATGCGCCGAACAGGCGAAAGTCAGCTTTGCCGGCTCCAGCCATTTGGCCATTTCCGCTACCGGCATGGGGCGCCAGTCACGGTTGAAATATTCATGCGCCAGATAATGCCGGTTCTGGTCCTTGATGGATTTCAGCCTTTCCGCAACGATGGGATTGAAGCGCGAATATTGCGGGTTGAGGGCCATCAGCTTTTCAGCAAAATTAATGGCGCCGTCGATGCGCCCCACAATGCCCTGCCCCGGCGCGCCCATGATCGCAGCATGTTCGGTCAAGAGATGCCGCATCGGCACCACCGGCGCCCATCCCGGCAAGGTGTTGTAACTGATATAGGCGACCCCGCCGACATTCAGTTTACGCCGGAGAAAATCCACGATGACGGCGCGGTTTTCGTCTGAAATCCAGCTCCAGATGCCATGCAGGCCGATGCTGTCAAAGCCGGGAAGGTCGTCACGGCGGCAAAATTCTTCAAAGGACTGGTCAAACAGCGAAACATTGGCCCCCGAAGCACCCGCCACCAATTGAGCAAATCCCGCCTGCGCAGAGTTGAAATCGGTCGCCCAATAAACCGTCTCGGTCTGGCTGGCAGCGTGAATATTAACGGATATGCCCTGGCCAAAGCCAAGTTCGCAGGCCGTACGGCAAGGCGCGATATCGAAACCGCCCGCAAGCAGGGCCAGCTTTTCACGCAGCGGATTCAACTCACCGTAATAACCGTAAGTATAGCCGATATCCGCCACATATCCGGATGTCCAGTCATTCATAAATCTGCGCCCCTCCATGCATAACAGGCTCTAAACTATCAGACAGGCCCCATTTTACCGGTCAGACGGATACCGGCCGCAGCGATCCCGTCTGTTCCTGACAGGGTTTAGGCGTAGGGCGCGTCAGGGTCGATTGCAAGCCAAAACAGATGTCCCCGCACCTGCTATCTCCAGAAGCGTTGCTTGACATACGGGGGAGGGCTGGCTTAAACAGACCCCGTGGGGGTGTAGCTCAGTTGGTTAGAGCGTCGGCCTGTCACGCCGAAGGTCGCGGGTTCGAGTCCCGTCACTCTCGCCACCCTCAAAATAGCCAATTATATTCAATGCGTTACGAGGTGGTTTGTCTAACCTCTTTTGAAGGTTAGACACTTTTGTCGCGTTTTCGTTCCTGAGCGTCGGCCTTGTCCATCGCCTGACCGGACCTAGCAGAACCAGACCGCAAGGCTTATCTCGAAACGGAGGTCTGTGCAGTTCCGCACTGGACTTGTAACGGTTTAGTTCCGGTCGCTTGAAAGTGAATTTTTCACATCAATGAGACTGCCGTCATGCAGCCGTGGTATCAGCAGCAACACCGTGGTCGCCTTGCAGCAAAACAGGTAAACGCCACGGCATCTCCACCTCCCGCTTGTCACATAAAGCAAAAAGTGTAACCCATGTGTCCGGTACGAAAGGTCACCTATGTCTCAGTTCGCTCAGTCGCGGAGGCAAAGCAAGTGGCGGGCCACGCCCGATGATGATGAGTACTATGTCTACGCCATAGCACTATTATGACGGTATTTCACCATCGCGCGGATAGCTATGATTTTGCATAATGACGCTCGCCGGACATTGTGAGACAGTGAACGGAAGCGATTAAGCGAATCAAGGGACATGTCCGGAAAGAAACACAAGGTATGGGCGGTTGGCGCTGTGCGGCCAGCGAAGGCCACGGAGGCGGAAAAGCAGGAGATCATTGGCGCTTGCGAGGCCTTCATCCGCAGCGTCTTGAAGCCGCGCTTCCTGCCGGAGATAAAGCCGACTGAATGGAACTATGTGGCCGATATTCACGGTGTATGGGCAGCGGGACGCTATCGCTTCATCCAGCGTTATCGCTCGGGCATGGCACACAACCTCGGTGAAGAGTTTGATGCGCCCTTTGCCCGGCTTAACCGCATGGGACCGGACAATTTCGATATTTACTGGATGCGTCACACCGGGCAATGGTGGCGGCTCCATACCGGCGTGACGCTGGCCGGGGCGCTTCATATTCTCGAAACTGATGGTATTCTGCATCCTGTCTGATACGGCCACCGGTTTCCCGGGGAATGCCAATCGCGCGGCGGACCGAAAGCGTCTGGCGCGAGATAGAGACTGAAATCGGCCGCCGCAACGCCGCTGGATACAACAAGGCGGCAAGCCTTCTCCTCGATCTGCACAGATCGCCGGGAAACAAAGGGCGATTGAGGATTTCGCCAGCCGGCTCCGCACGATCCGCGAACGCCATGCCCGCAAGGCGCGCTTCATCTTTCTTCTTTTAATGTTTCCCTGACATCGATCCCGGTTATGATGCTGATATTGCCGATTATCATCTGTTGTCGAAGAACAGGTATTTGGCGAGCGCGGCGACGCTGAGAACGACAAGCACACCGGCCAGCAGCCCGCCCCATCCCATGCCCCACATCATCGAGCCACCGCCGTTCATTACTTCATTCATCATTATCTCCTGATAAATTGAGCTTCTCTAGTCTTTCTGCAGCCGTAGCTGCTTCCATGTAAAGAAGCGCAGCGGCAAACCTGCAGGCGCATATTTTTTCCGTAAGCATGTTCCCGGAGTAAAACGTCCGTCGGAGGAGAAAATCCTTGTCACTCTCTTATGTGTATTTCTAAAAGTCATACTGCATCCTTATTTATTTTTCGCATTTTCAGACAAGCCACTTAACTTAATCAGCCATGGAGATTGTTATGCACCACGACCACGGGTCAATGGACGAATGTATTCAGCTTTGCTGGGAATGCCGTAACGAATGCCAGGAGACGCTTTTCAACCACTGCCTGGAAAGGGGCGGCAAGCATGTCGAAAAGGAACATGTGAAACTGATGGCCGATTGCATCCAGGCCTGCCAGACCGCAGCCGATTTCATGGTTCGCAATTCGCAGTTCCACGCTTCGGAATGCACCGCATGCGCCGATATATGCGAAGCCTGCGCCGTATCGTGCGAGCGCATTGGCGGCGAGGAAATGAAGCGTTGCGCCGAACTTTGCCGCCGCTGCGCGCAAAGCTGCCGCGAAATGGGCAAAATGAAGAATGCGGCATAACATATTATGAAATAGTTTCCAGGCGCAGTGTTTATTCCCGCCAACAAGAGAGGATACCCAATGTCTAGCTTATTTCGCGCAACCCTTGCTCCCTTAACTGCAGTTGGCTTGCTGTTCGCAAGCCCGGTCATGGCGCAAACGCCAGCGCAGGACATGACGATGCCGATGAAGGGCATGCAAGGCGGTCAGCAGGGCATGATGGGTCAGATGATGCCGATGATGGGTGGCGGCATGATGGCGATGATGCATCAGCATCCCGAGGGTTATTTTGCTTTTCTGAAAACCGAGATCGGAATTACCGATGCTCAAAATACTGTTTGGACGGCTTATACTGACCAACTGAGGCCGCTGATCAAAAAGCACCAGGACGCCATGCTGATGATGCACAGTTCCGAGGCAAAACCGCGCACCTGGATTGAGCAGTTGACGGACCACGAAGCCATGATGGGCGAACATCTGGAGACGATGAAAAAAATCCGGCCCGCCGCTACGGCGCTCTATGCGGCGCTGACCCCGGAGCAGAAGAAAAAAGCCGACGCGCTAATGCCCGGTGGAATGGGTATGGGCGGCATGCACAAGCGCATGTAAACTGTATTTGTGATCTGTCCGGGCATGTGCGATTAAATTACTGTCACTCGGCTGGTGATTTCATCCGGCTCATCCGAGCCGGACATGCAGGTGATGCGTGGCGCCGTCATCTGCGAGTTTTATACGTAACGGTATCTGCGTAACGGGCTGCCCGTCGAGGGTGGCGGCAACAATACCGTGTTCCACGCCACCGGGATTTTCAACCCGTATCTCATACCGGGCCGAACCATGCCGGAGCGATATCTCGAAGTCTTTCCACGCTTTAGGGATGCAGGGATCCAAATGCAACAGGTCACCCTGAAGACGCAGCCCAAGAATACTCTCGACACCTGCCCGTTGCATCCATCCTGCCGAGCCGGTGTACCATGTCCAGCCGCCACGCCCGACATGGGGTGGTTTTGCATAGACGTCGGCGGCAACGACATACGGCTCCACTTTGTAGCGATGCACATCCGCCCGCGTGCGGGCGCGGTTAACCGGATTAAGGATTGAGAACAGCGCGGCCGCCTTATCGCCCTCACCAAGCGCGGCGAAGGCCATTACCGACCACAAAGCGGCATGGGTGTATTGACCACCATTCTCGCGGATACCAGGCGGGTAGCCTTTGATATATCCCGGATCAAGCGGTGTCTTGTCGAAGGGGGGCGCAAACAGCAGCGCCAGCCCATCATTGTGACGGATCAGCTCGCGCTCAACCGCCGCCATGGCTTGGGCGGCACGCATAGGCTCCCCTGCACCCGAGAGTACCGACCAGGATTGTGCAATGGCGTCAATGCGGCATTCCTCGCTCGCTGCTGAACCCAGCGGCGTACCGTCATCGAACCAGCCGCGCCGGTACCAGTCGCCGTCCCAGGCTTCGCGCTCGAGTGCGGCCTGAAGTGCGCCAGCGTGCGCGCGCCATTTTGCAGCGCGGTCCGGTTCGTTGCGCGCATCGGCAAGCGGCGCAAAGCCCTGGAGTGCTGCATACAAAAGCCAGCCAAGCCAGACGCTCTCGCCCTTGCCATGTTCGCCGACCCGGTTCATACCATCGTTCCAGTCGCCCGTCCCGATCAAAGGCAACCCATGGCTGCCAAGTGCGAGGCTTTGATCAAGCGCCCGGGCGCAATGCTCGAACAGGGTGGCGGTTTCGTCGGAAACCGTTGGCTGAAAGAAGCTGTCGTGCTCGCCGGGCGCGAGCCTCTGGCCTTCCAGGAAGGGAATCATTTCGTCAAGAACGCTGGCATCGCCCGTCGCGCCGGCATAATGGGCTGTGGCATAGGCAAGCCATGGACGGTCATCAGATATGCGGGTGCGTACGCCCTGGCCGGTATGCGGTAGCCACCAATGCTGTACATCGCCCTCAGCAAACTGTCGCGCCGCCGCCCGCAGCAGATGTTCGCGCGTTATCGCCGGGAACGCGCCGACCAGCGCCATGCCATCCTGCAGCTGGTCGCGAAAGCCGTAGGCGCCGCTTGACTGATAGAAACCAGAGCGGGCCCAGACACGGCATACGAGCGTCTGATAAAGCAGCCAGCCATTCAACATGATGTCCATTGCGCGTTCAGGTGTTTTCACCTGGATGACGCCCAAGACATCGTTCCAATACTGGCCAACCTTTGACATGACAGAATCGAGATTGGCCGCACGGTAGCGGGTGATTAAACTCCGCGCATCTTCGGTGCTGTCGGCTTGACCGAGAAAGAAGACAATTTCGATGCCCTCGTTCGCGGGTAATTCGACCGTGGTCTGTAATACGCCGCAAGGATCGAGACCCGCCCCTACATTGTTTGAAAGCGGCGCCGCGCCAGCTAGCGCCGCCGGATAAGCGAGCGTTCCATTGCGGCCGACAAACTCCCGCCGGTCACCGGTCCAGCCTGTCTGGCGTCCGTCGAAATCGGCGAAGGCGATGCGTGACCCAAAAGCCGGATTCCATTGATTGCGGGCGAACATCGCACCGGTGCCGGGATCGATCTCTGTAGTGACGTGAGGGGCTGAAGATGTCCGGGACGGACCAAGCACCCATTCCGTATAGGCGGTCACCGAAAGACGCCTTGTGCGGCCAGAGGTGTTGCGAAGCACGAGGCGCGAGATCTTAATCGGATCATCGAGCGGCACGTACTGAAGCAGTTCGCTCGCAATCCCATGTGCAGAATGCTGGAACCGGCTGTATCCCCGGCCATGGCGGGCGATATAGGTAGCCGCCTCGTCGCGGATTGGCAGTGCTGTTGGGCTCCACAGTTCACCGGTGTCGTCGTCACGCAGATAAAACGCCTCGCCCGGGCGATCCGTAATGGGATCGTTCGACCAGGGAGTAATTTGATTTTCGCGGCTGTTAACGCACCAGGTATAGCCGGCGCCCTCGGCCGACACCTGAAAGCCGAAGGCGGGATTGGCGACGACATTGATCCAGGGCGCCGGTGTTGACTGACCGGGTCCAAGAACCGTTACATATTCCTTTCCATTATTGGCGAAACCGCCAAGACCGTTGAAGAATTCAAGCTCCGGCATCGGCGGCGGCGCCAGCGACTGTGGGGCGGCGATAACGCGCCTGGGTACTGGCCGGGCGGAGGACTTAGCATCGGGCACGCGATCAAGCTGGTCGGAAAGGCGGCCACGCTGGGCGACGAGAACAACACGTGCAACAGACGCGAGAAGGGCGCGTGTCTCTGTAGTAATCAAATCAGCCCGGAGTATGAAGACCCGTCCTGTGGAGGCCTCTGCACGATGCTGCCAACGAGACTGGCTGGTGCGGACCATGGTTTCAAGTGCGATCTGAAGATCCTGAACATAGGAAGACGCTCGCTCGTTCAGGATTACGAGATCGACGGCAAGTTGCTTCATCCGCCAATATTCATGCGCCTGAAGCAACTGGCGGGCGATGTCGAGGTCGTCGGAGTCGGCAATTCGCAGCAGTATGATCGGCAAATCCCCTGAAATGCCCTGCGCCCAAAGACCCGGCTGTCCACCACTGCCGCGCCCGATCATGTCAGAAGAAGGGCGCAATGCCGGTGTGGTATAAAGTAGATGTCCCGCGAGACGCTGAAACAGACTTGCTTCCACGGAATTGATGCCGAGGTGATGGAGCTGCACCTGGGCTTGAGTCCATGCGAGTGTGGCCGTCCGCTCGAAAGCGGTAACTTCGCGATACTTGTCGGTGAGGTCAAGAACAGCCTCACGGGTTGGCGCCACCATCGTCCAGAAGGCAAGACGCACGCTTGCACCGGGTGCGATACGCACACGGCGGCGCAACGCGAAGACAGGATCGAGCACGGTGCCGGTGGTGTTTGATAACCGCCGGCCATCGATTACCCCGATCGGAGAGCGGAGGCTGTGGCCGCGGCCAAGGAACCGGGCCCGGTCGGTTTCAAACTCCGGCCTGCCGATGGTTGCGCCTTCGACACAGGCATGGTGCGCTGCCCAAATTTCAGGTTCGTCCGGGGAACGCCGGCGCCGGGTCGCCAGCAAGGCGCCAATGTTGGCGGCATATTCCGTCTGTACAAAGAGTTTTGAAAAGGCGGGATGCGCGATATCCGCCGCATGAGCGGTCAAAACAAGCTCGGCATAGGAGGTGACCTCTATCTCCCGCTCCTTGGCGCCGGTATTCAAAATTGAAACGCGGCGGACTTCGGCGTCGTCCTCTGCGGAGACGAGAACCTCCATCGTTGTTGTCAAAGAACCATCGCGGCGGGATATCTCGGCGCTGCCTTCAAGAAATGAAACATGGTATTCATCGGGCTCAGTCCCACTGGGCTGAAATCCTGCCGACCATACGTCGCCGCTGCGGACGTCTCTGAGGAAAACATAGGAGCCCCAGTCGTCGCAGGTGGCGTCTTCGCGCCATCTGGTCACGGACAGATTGTGCCAGCGGCTGTAACCGGAACCCGCAGCAGTCAGCATCACCGCGTAGCGTCCATTTGAGAGTAAGTGCGTGGCAGGTGTCGTGTCGTGGGCGGAAATAAGCCGCCGATACCCGGCGGGCTCAGTCTCGCGGACGCTGGCTGCCGGTTTTGCCAGGGCCGCCCATGGATGCACAACAGAGACGTCGCGTGGGGTGCGTTCCTGCAGCAGCAGTTCGGTTGCCTGAACGATGGGTTCAGCGTGAAAGCGCGCGCGCATGGCGCCATCCAATAACGCATCTGCTATGGCGACGATTGTCATGCCGTGGTGATGCGCCATAAAGGCGCGGACAATTGCCACATCAGATTCTTCCGGCTTCCTGGCCACGCAATAATCCAAAGCTTCATAGAAACCATAACGGCCACAGGCGCCAACCGCGGTAAGCCGCTCGAAATTTCGCGCCGCCGCCTGCGGGTTCACCATGGCTGCGAGGGCCGTAGCATAGGGTGCGACAACCACGTTTTCGCCCAGGCCGCGCTTCAGCCCAAGACCGGGAACACCGAAACTTGAATACTGGTAAGTGAATTCCAGATCGCGAACATTGTAGGCGGATTCCGATATGCCCCATGGAACGCCGAGGGTTGTGGCATAGTCTATCTGACGCTGTACAATCAATCGGCTTGTCTGTTCGATAAGGCTTCCCGCTGGCGCGCGTAGCACGAGTGATGGCATCAGATATTCAAACATTGATCCCGACCAGGAGATCAGCGCGGCGCCGTGCGCGACGGGCGTGACGGTACGGCCAAGCCGGAACCAATGGCGTGCCGGGATGTCACTCTTGGCGATCGCAAAGAAGCTTGCCAGCCTCGCCTCGGACGCAAGAAGATCATAACAGCTTTCGTCCAGCGAGCTGTCCGCCATGCGGTAGCCAATCGAGAGCAGCTTACGGTCACCATCAAGTAAAAATCCGAACTCCATTTCAAGCGCCAGCCTGCGGGCCGTCTCTTCAAGCGTTGCAAGGCGCATTTGAAGGTGATCGGCCTCGTCCGCCGGCTGATTGAAATCACGCAGATGCGTGCCGATTGCGCTGCGGATCGCAGTCGCCCAGAACAACACGTCCTGGCCGCTTTCATCGCCACGTTCCATTGCCAGTGCGTGCGCAATATCCGCCATGGTTTCTGCGTGAGATAAAAGTTCCGCCAGAATACCGGCAAGGCTCTTACCCTCCACCGCCACCTGTCGCATGCCGGTCATCAGAACACTCAGTGCGTCATCAAGCTGGCGCAAGGTTACGGTCTGTGTGCGCCTGCCGTCGCGCAGTTGGAGCGCCGCTTCGCGGGTGAGCTCCAATGTATCTCCAATACCAGCGATGCGGCGCATATCAGCAGTTGGCAGAGCGCGCCATTC
>Ga0209851_1000121_pt1 | contig 24013 bp, 20 predicted proteins | sample GWRWT4_14Oct14_FD_187195 | JGI IMG/M metagenome (GOLD analysis project Ga0209851, IMG submission 187195) | Sand microcosm microbial communities from a hyporheic zone in Columbia River, Washington, USA - GW-RW T4_14-Oct-14 (SPAdes) (version 2) | ecosystem: Engineered > Artificial ecosystem > Sand... | reverse complement strand
GGGGGTTGCGTCCCATTGGGCGGCGGCAGTCGTCAGCAGGCCGTGGGACGATGGCGTCATGCGCTCGCCGGTATGGAGCAGCATGAAACAGCCGGTGCCGTAGGTGTTTTTCACCATCCCCGGCGCCGTGCAGGCCTGGCCGAAGAGGGCCGCCTGCTGGTCCCCGGCGACGCCGCCGATGCGCACCGGCGCGCCGAGCCAGTCCGGCTCGGTCGTGCCGAAATCGGCCGCCGAGGCAAACACCGCCGGCAACATCGCGCGCGGCACACGCAAGTGGTCCAGCAGGGCATCGTCCCAGCGATTGGCGCGAATATCGAACATCAGCGTGCGCGAGGCGTTGGTGACGTCGGTGGCGTGCACGCGACCGCCGGTCAGGCGCCAGATCAACCAGCTATCGACTGTGCCGAAAGCCAGTTCGCCGCGCTCGGCGCGCGCACGGGCGCCGGGCACCGCATCCAGGATCCACGCCAGCTTGGTGCCCGAAAAATAGGGGTCGAGCAGCAGCCCGGTGCGCTCGCGGAACAGGGCCTCCAGTCCCTGGGCCTTGAGTGCATCGCAGGCGGCGGCGGTGCGGCGATCCTGCCAGACGATGGCGTTGTGAATCGGGCGCCCGGTGGCGCGTTCCCAGACCAACGTGGTCTCGCGCTGGTTGGTGATGCCCAGCGCCAGCAGCTCCCGCGCCCCGATGCCCGCTTGCGCCAGCGCCTGACGCGCGGTGTCGAGCTGGCTTTGCCAGATGACTTCGGGATCATGCTCGACCCAGCCCGGCTGGGGATAGATCTGCGAAAATTCCTGCTGCGCCAGCGCCACCAGCGCCCCGTCGGTATTAAACACGAGGGCGCGCGAACTGGTCGTTCCCTGGTCCAGGGCCAACAAATAAGCCATGCCGTTTTCCCTCCGTCTGCCCAAACGTCCCTGTTCCCGAGTCGTTGCGCCCCGCGCGCCATCCGGGTCTGCGCGCGAGCGAACGCCATCGGCCATGTTCTGGCTCAGCGCCCCTTTGGCCTCGCGTCGAGCCAGGCTTGCAGATGCGCGGTGGCATCGGGCGGCGCCCCCAAACCCAGTTTGGTGCGCCGCCACAGGATGTCCTCGGCCGTGCGCGCAAACTCTTCCCGCACCAGATAGTCCAGTTCACAAGCATACAAGCCCGGCAGCACCGCCTCCCCCAGGCCGGCGAGATCGCTCACGCCATGCAGGATCCGCTCGATGCGCGTTCCGTAATTGCGGGCCAGCCGGAAGGAAAGATCCATCGGCAGCCAGCCATGGTGTTGCCGGATCTGCGCCAGGAAACCCTCGAAATCGCCCCTGGGGAAATCGCCGCCGGGCAGGCTTGCGCCGGCCGTCCAAGGCGCGACGCGGTTGCCGAGCAGGGGCTGGATGCGCGCGACAGCCTGCTCGGCCAGCTTGCGATAGGTGGTGAGCTTGCCGCCGAATACCGAGAGCACTGGCGCCGCCTCTGTGTCGAGTTCCAGGGTGTAGTCACGCGTCACGCTCGCGGCATCGCCCGCCGCGTCGTCCAGCAGCGGGCGCACCCCGGCGTAGGACCACACCACCTCGGCGGGTGTGAGCGCGCGGCTGAAATACCGGCTGGCCATGCGGCACAGGTAGGCGATTTCCTCCGCAGTGATGGCCGCGCGGGCCGGATCGCCGTTGTAGTCGACGTCGGTGGTGCCGATCAGGGTGAAGCGCCCCTCGAAGGGAATGGCGAAGATGATGCGCCGATCGGGGTTCTGGAAAAGATAGGCGTCGGGGTGATCGAACAGGCGCTTCACCACGATATGGCTGCCCTTCACCAGCCGGACCGCGTGTGCGGCGCCCAGCCCCAGCACATCGCCGAGCAGCGTGCCGACCCAGGGGCCGGTGGCGTTGACCAATACCCGCGCCTGGACCGTTCCGCACCGGCCATCGGCACCGCGCAGGTCGAGCGACCATGTCGCCGGGCCACGTTGAGCAGCGACCAGCGTTGTGCGGGTCGCGATTCGCGCACCCCGCGCCTGGGCATCCATGGCATTGAGCACGACCAGCCGAGCGTCCTGCACCCACGCATCGGAATAGATGAAACCGCGCCTGAAGACGGGCTTGAGCGGCGCGCCGGCCGCATGCCGCGCCAGATTCACGCTCTCGGAACCCGGCAGCCGTTCGCGGCGGGCGAGGTGGTCATAGAGAAAAAGGCCCGCGCGGATCATCCAGGCCGGACGCTGGCCGGCGTCATGGGGCATCACGAAACGCAGCGGCCAGATGATGTGCGGCGCGGCGCGCAGCAATACCTCACGTTCGCGCAACGCCTTGCGCACCAGCCCGAACTCGCCGTGTTCAAGGTAGCGCAACCCGCCGTGGATCAGCTTGGTGCTGGCGCTGGAGGTATGCGCCGCCAGATCATCCCGCTCGCACAGCAGGACCGACAGGCCGCGCCCGGCGGCGTCGCGGGCGATGCCGACGCCGTTGATGCCGCCGCCGACAACGACGAGGTCATAGCAGGACTGCGACATGCTGGCGCTCCAGGCTCCGCGGATGATTTGCTCCCTGCCCCGTTATCGGCAAGGGCGGCAACGCACAGGACGGCCCTGATGCGAACGCCCTGTTACTGGCGGGCCGGCCTTGACCTGCAAGCGGGCGAAGTGGCCAGTCCGGTCCTGCAACGCCCGATCCAGGCGCTCTCCGCCAAGACCAAGATGCGCTGGGTGCCGAAGCGCGGGCGGGCCGGATGGGCGGCCGGCGTGAACGGCTCAGTCACTGCCCGGCGCGCAGGCCATGGGACAGGCTTGCTGCACCCAGGCCGCGGGATCCTCCGGCACGGCGTCCAGGCGCAGGGCGGTGAGGCTGCCGCCCCAGACGCAGCCGGTGTCCAGGCCGTAGGCGCCGCCGCGCGCAACCGCGCCCAGCGTGGACCAGTGCCCGAACACCACCCGCAGACCCTGGGCAGCCGGTGGATGCACCTCGAACCAGGGCTTCAGGGTTGATTCGACCGTATCCGGGGCGCCCTTGGCGCGCAGGTCGAGGCGACCCTCCGGTGTGCAATAGCGCATGCGCGTCAAGGCATTGATGACAAAGCGCCAGCGCGCCAGGCCGGTCAGATCGGGCGACCAGCGGTCGGGCTCATCGCCGTACATGTCTTGCAGGAACCCGCCTGCCGCCTCGCCGGCCAGCACCGCCTCCACCTCGCGGGCGCAGGCCTCGGCCGTGGGCAGATCCCAGGGCGGGGGCAGGCCGGCATGAACCAGGGTGTAATGAAGCCGAGTGTCATGGTGCAGCAGGGGGCGGCGGATCAGCCAATCCATCAGCTCATCGCGATCCGGGGCACGCAACACCGGCACCAGGGTGGGATGGGCCTTGGTTGCCCCGGCAACCCCGCGGGCATGCAGGGACAGCAGGTGCAGGTCGTGGTTGCCGAGCACCGTGACCGCCGCATCGCCCAGCGCGCGGACAAAACGCAGACATTCCAGGCTCTGGGGGCCGCGGTTGACCAGATCGCCAGTGAGCCACAAGCCATCAACGGCAGGATCGAAATGCAGGCGGTCCAGCAGGTGGCGCAGCGGATCCAGACACCCCTGCAGATCGCCGACGGCATAGGAGGCCATGGGTTTTCAGTGCAACTGGCTGCGGACAGCCAGGGTGAAGACCGGGATCTCGGCCTCGAAATGAGTGCCGTCCTCGGCCACCATCTGGTAGCTGCCGCGCATGGAGCCGACCGGCGTCTCCAGCATGGCGCCGCTGGTGTAGGTGTAGGTATCCCCCACTTCCAGCACGGGCTTCTCCCCCACCACGCCCTCGCCGCGCACCTCCTGCACATGACCTTCGCCGTCGGTGATCAGCCAGTGGCGCGACAACAACCGCGCCGTGACCGTGCCGCTGTTGTGCAGGGTGACGGTATAGGAAAACACGAAGCGATCCGTGCCGGAGTCCGACTCCAACGGCAGGTATTCGCTGACAACGGACACATCGATCCGGTAGACAGGGGCATCTTGGGTCATGGAAGCCATCCGGGAACAAACGGGAAAAGCGCAACGACCCTGAAGGATCATCGATACAGAGTCAACTGGATTTTATCATTGCCCTGATTCAGTCCGCAGATGGACGGCGAGGGCGGCGTACTCGGCCGGGCTGATCTGCTCCGGGCGCAGGCCGGGATCCAGCCCCACGGCGCGGATCTGCGCCTCATCCGCGAGGTTCTTGAGGGTGTTGCGCAAGGTCTTGCGGCGCTGGCCAAACGCGGCGGCCACCACACGGGCATAGAGCGCCGGATCGGGCACCGGGAACGGGGCGACGGCGTGGGGCACCAGGCGCAAGAAGGCCGAATCCACCCGCGGCGGCGGGGTAAAGGACCCCGGGGCGATATGAAACAACGGGATCACCTGGACCTGGGCGGCCAGCATCACGGTGAGCCGGCCATAATCGCCGCCGCCGGGCGCCGCGGCCATGCGCTCCACCACCTCGCGCTGCAACATGAAGTGCATGTCCGCAATGGCGTCGACCTGATCCAGCAGATGAAAGATCAAGGGTGTGGAAATGTTGTAGGGCAGATTGCCCACCACCCGCAGGGGCGCGCCGCGCGCCTGGGCCAAGGCCCGGAAATCGAAGCGCAGCACGTCGGACTCGTGCACGGTGAGCCCTTCCAGGGGCGGGTTGGCATGGCGCAGCAAGGCGATCAGGTCGCGGTCGATCTCGACCGCATCCAGCTTGCCGCACGCCGCCAGCAGCGGGCGGGTGATGGCGCCCCGACCCGGGCCGATCTCGACCACGGCCTCGCCGGGTTGGGGCGCAACGGTCTGGACAATGCGGCGGATGATGCCTTGATCGTGCAGAAAATGCTGACCAAAGCGCTTGCGGGCAACGATCATGCGCGCGCCACCAGACGCAGCGCCTCATGCACCGCGGCGCGAAAACTGCCGACCTCGGCCCGTCCCGTGCCGGCCAATGCGAAGGCGGTGCCGTGGTCGACTGACGTGCGCACCATGGGCAGCCCCAAGGTCACGTTGACCGCCTCGCCGAAGCCCCTGGCCTTGAGCACCGGCAGGCCCTGGTCGTGGTACATCGCCAGCACCGCGTCCACCTGTGCCAGCCGGTCGGGGGTGAACGCCGTATCGGCCGGCACGGGTCCGGTCAGCGACCATCCCTGTGCCCGCAGCGTGTCCAGCACCGGCGTGATGATGCGCAGTTCCTCGTCCCCCAGATGCCCGCCTTCGCCGGCATGGGGATTGAGTCCACACACCAGGATGCGCGGGATCTCAAAGCCATAGCGCCGGCGCAGATCCTGCTCCAGGATCATGATGACGCTTGTCAGGCGCGCGGGCGTCAGCGCAGCGGGCACCGCGCGCAGCGGCAGGTGCGTGGTAGCCAGCGCCACGCGCAATCCCGGCGCCACCAGCAGCATCACCGGCATCGCGGCCCCCGTGCGCTCGGCCAGCCATTCGGTGTGTCCACTGAAGGGAATGCCGGCGTCATTGATCAGGCCCTTGTGGACGGGGCCAGTCACCAGTGCCTGGAAATGGCCGGCCAGACAGCCCACAACGGCCCGCTCCAGGGTCGCCAGCACATGAGGCGCCTGGGCCGGGTCGCCATGGCCAGGGCGAACGGGGACTTCAAGCGGAACAGGATCGCAGAGCAGTTCGCCGGGGACATGGGCACGAGGCTCAGTACCCACTGCGAAAGGACGCAGGACGAGCGGCAATCCCAGCAGGCGTGCACGCGCCTGCAACAGATCCGGATCGCTCACCACCACCAGTTCGGCGGGGAAGGCTTCTTGCGCCAGCCGCACCAAGAGATCCGGACCGATGCCGGCTGGCTCGCCCGGAGTCAGCGCCAGGCGGGGCACGCGCACCGCCATCACTCAGCCTGGATTGTCGAGGCGGATCTCCACATAAGCCTCTTCGCGCAGGCGGCGCTGCCAGGCCTGGGTCGCCTCCTCCAGCTTGCGCTGGAACACACGCTGCCGGGCTTGGTCGCGCTCGGCCTCATCCGTGGCATCGCGGTCACGGCGCTCGATCACTTGCACCACATGCCAGCCAAAACGCGAGCGAAACGGCTCGCTGATCTGCCCCGGCGCCAGGGCATCCATCGCCTGCTGGAATTCGGGCACGGTCGCCCCGCTCGCCAGCCAACCCAGATCGCCGCCCTGATCGGCAGTGGCATCGTCGGAATACTGCTTGGCCAGGGCGGCAAAATCCGCGCCGCCTATCAGTTCATTGCGCACACGGCTCATCGTGGCGCGGATCTTGGCATCGTCCATCACGACGCTGGGGCGCATCAGGATATGTCGGGCATGGGTTTCGGCAATCACCGCCCTTTTGGCATCAGCGGTCTCTCCGCCAGCCTCGGGTGCGCGCGCGTTCTTGGATTCGAGCTGGTTATCGATTTCCCGCTCGGTCACCACGATGCGCCGGGCCACCTCGCGCTGGCGCAGCTGGTCGATGCTGAGATCGCGGCGAATGTCCTCGCGCAAAGCCTGGTAATCGACCCCCTCGGCCTGCACCGCAGCGATGAAGTCATCCAGCCGCATGTTGTTGCGGCGGGCGATGCTGGCGACGGCCTGGTTGACGGCCTCATCCGGGACCTTGATGCCGGTTTTCTCGGCCATCTGCCACTGGATCTCGGCCAGGATCATGCGCTCAAGCACCTGCCGCTCCAGGATATCGCGAGGCGGCACGCGCTCCTGCGCCTGGCCTGCGGCACGCGACTGGATTTCCCGCACCTGGTTGTCCAGCTCACTGCGCAGGATGACCCCGTTGTTGACCACGGCCACCACCCGATCCAGCTCGGCGGCCGTCCCGGACAGGGACAGCGCGGCCAGCAACAGACCGAAGATCCAGATTGCCGGGCCACGCATCGCGGCCCGCTTATGGCATTGTTTCATTGCCCACCATCGCACGGTTCAAAAAGCTTTGGATGCCATCCCCCAGCCGCCCCAGACCACTGAGTTCCAGCTGCAGGTAAATCCCCTGGTCCACTTCATCGATGTTGCGCACATAACGGCGGCCCGCCACCTGCACGGCCCAGCAGCAACTGCGGTATTCCACGCCGAGGAGTGTTTCCAGGTCCTGATCATCGCGCAGGGAATAATTCCAGCGGCCGACGGCGGAGAGTTCCCGGGTCAAGGGCCAACTGGCCATCACATCGACCTGTTCCAGCGGATCGCCCAGATCGCGCCGCAAGCGGTAGGACAAGCCGATGATTTTTCTGGATTCTGGCTGATAGCGGACTTCAGCAAGCTGCTGAACGGCCGTCTGATCTTCGCTATCCCATTCTATCTGAAAGCGTGCCCGGGTGTCCGGACGGGGATAGGCAGCTGCCTCGGCCAGGTAGGTGGAGTCGCCCACTTCACTGATCCCCTCATCCGGCAACAGGGTTTTTGAAGGCGTGATGCGGGTGATCCGCCCCAGCGTCCCCTCGACCTTGGGCGCCCCCGAATCGGCGTCGCGCACCGCCGAGGTCAGGGCGGTGGTGACCTGATTGGCGCTGCTCTGACGATCGGCGCCCACATAGCGGTTGGTGTCAAACAAACGCAGGAAATCGAATTCGGGCAAACGGGTATCAAATACCGGAAGTTCATCCTGTTCCCGCTCGGGAACATAGAGATAGAACAGCCGCGGTTCCAGGGTTTGCAGCCATCCCTTGTCGCCCCAGGCCAGATCCCGCTCGAAGCGCAAGCCGCTGTCCACCGACGCCACCGGTAGCCCGCGCGTCGGGCTGGCCTGGTCATCGATCTCGATCTCCTTGGCCAGGCTGTATTGGGTTTGCCGATAGGCCAGGCGGGGATTGATGTAATAACTTCCGCGATCCCAGGGTGTGCCCAGCCCCAGCTCGGTATCCCAGCGCTCGCCCTGGCGATTGCCATCCCGCCCGAAGCGCACGGCCTCGGTCCGCAGATCGTAGGCCAGTGCCCCCATGATGGGCTGGGGATTGCGGGTGCGGGCGACCAGCTGGGGCAGGCGCTGAAAGGGCTCGGGCTCACCGCGCCGGCGCGGGTCGACCAGCTGGAATTCCTGGGCGCGCAGCATGAGATCCCATTGCGGCCCGCCGTAGCCCAGCGCGGCGCGGCGCTGCAGGTAGCGCGAGCTGGCGCGGGTGAGCGTCGTGCTCAGATCCTCGAAATACCCGATGTCGCTCACCGAGGTGAAATCGACATCGGCCTGCCAATCGCGTGCCGGGCGGGCGTGGTGGCGATACGACCACAGCGTTCGATCGCCCCCAAGGATCCGGTCGTTGGGGAGGTATTCGTTGTAGAGCATTCCCCGGCCATAGGGGCTGAGATAGCGATATTCGCTTTGCATCTGCAGGCCGCGCTTGCTCATCACGCGCGGTGTGAAAGTGGCATCCTGCTCTGGCGCAATGTTCCAGTAATAAGGCGTTGCCAGATCCAGTCCGCGATCATTGGCAGTCCCCAGACGGGGCGCGAGGAATCCGCTCATGCGTTCATTGGTGATGGGAAACGCCAGCCAGGGCGTGTAGATCAGCGGCACATCCTTGAAAAACACCTGGGCATTGCGCGCCGTACCCCGCCCGGATTCGAAGTCAAGCTTCACGTCCTGTGCCCGTAGATACCAGTCCCCGTCACCCTGATCGACAGGGCAGGTGGTGAAACGGACTTCCCGTAGCCGCGATGGGCCGTCCTGGGCGGTTCGGATGGTGCTGGCCACACCCCGGCCGGGCCGCTTGCGCAGATAAAACTGGGCATCCTCGAAACGACTGTCACCACCCTGGGTCGCCACCCGGCCCACCCGCGCCTGCAAATCAAGCGCATCGGTGAGCACCGTCAGGCCCGATTCACCGGCCAGCACTTCCCGCGATCGGTCAAACACAAGCTTTGGCGCCAGCAGGTGCGTCGTGCCACGCTGCGCGACGACATTCCCCTCCAGCAGGCTGGCGCCCTGGGACAGCATGGAGGCGCGATCCGCGTCGATGAAGACCCGCGAATCGCGGGGGTTGCCCGCAGGCAACTGCGCGTGCAGCGGCTCCAGCGGATTGACGGGCCCGCAGACAGCGCGCGCCTCCTCCGCTTCGGCATGGGGAGCGACCGTCCCCACGCCCAAGAGAACGGCCAGACCCCGCGCGAAGCGCCACTGACGGGTGATGTTCTTTTTCGATACCATCCGCGACATCCGGAATTCAAGGCGCACTGGTGACGGATTCCAAGCGGGTTCCCGCCAAACGGCGCCAGCATAACAACTCTCAGCCATTGCGGAGAAATGCCCCATGCCCGCCTTGCCCGGCGCGAGCGATCCCGAACTGTGGCGTTGGGTCTGCCAGCAGACCGCCGAACCCCCCCTGCGTTGGCAGCCCATCGCCGGCGACGCCAGCCTGCGCCGCTATCATCGGCTGCACTGGGCGGACCACTCGCGGGTGCTCATGGATGCCCGCGCGGAGCCGGCGAGCTGCGCGCCCTTCGCCCAAGTGGCTGGATTGTTGCGCGAGGCTGGCGTGAACGCGCCGGCCATACTCGCCTGGGACGCGTCGCGGGGGTGGATGCTGCTCGAGGATCTGGGCGAACGCGCCTATCTCGACGCGCTGCAAACCGAACCTGCCGAACCCTTGATCCGCTCTGCGCTGGAGGCGCTGATCCGCTGGCAGGGCAGCAGTCGGCCGGATGTGCTGCCGCCCTATGATCGCGCCCGCCTCGCCGCCGAACTGGCCCTGTTTCCGGACTGGTATGTGGACCGTCATCTGGGCCAGCCTTTCACGACAGATCAGCAGCGCACCTGGGACGCGGTTGCAGCGGGCCTGATCAATGCCGCCCTGTCCCAATCGCGGGTCTTCGTGCACCGGGATTTCATGGCGCGCAACCTGCTCGTGAGCACGCCCAATCCCGGCGTGATCGACTTCCAGGACGCCCTGGAAGGGCCGGTGACCTACGACGTGGCCTCCCTGTTGCGGGACGCCTTCATCAGCTGGCCGGAAACGCAGACTCAGGAGTGGGCGCGCTTCTACTGGGAGCAGGCGCGGCGCGCAGGGATCGCGGTACCCGCCCAGGCCGCGGATTTCCTGCGCGACCTGGACTGGATGGGCACGCAGCGCCACTTGAAGGTGCTGGGCATCTTCGCCCGGCTGAGCCATCGCGACGGCAAGCCCCGCTATCTGGAGCAGGCGCCCCGGTTTCTGGCCTATCTGGACGCGGCGATCCGTCGCCAGCCGGCGCTGGCGCCGCTGGGCGAGCTGTTGGACGCCCTGCATCGACCCCGTACCGACCCATGAAGCTGATGATACTCGCCGCCGGCCGCGGCACCCGCATGCGCCCACTGACCAACCAGCTTCCCAAGCCCCTGTTGCCGGTGGCGGGTCAGCCTTTGTTGTTTCATCACCTGATGCGTGCGGCCCGGGCAGGCTTCCACGACTTGGTGATCAATCTGGCCTATCGGGGCGCGGCCATTCGCGCCGCAGTGGGCGATGGCCAAGCGTTCGGCCTTACGGTGCGCTATTCCGATGAGGGGGAACACGCATTGGAAACCGGCGGCGGCATCGCCCGCGCCCTGCCCCTGCTGGGACCGGATCCCTTCATCGTGCTCAATGGAGATGTGTGGACGGACTACCCCCTGGAACGACTGGCGCTGCCCGAGGGCGATTTGGCGCAGCTGATCCTGGTGGACAATCCGGCGCATCATTTGCGCGGGGATTTCCATCTCGACGCCGCAGGCCGGGTCCATCCGGACGGCGCGCCGCTGCTCACCTTCGCAGGTCTCGGGGTCTATCATCCGGCCCTGTTCGCCGGCGCGCCGGACGGCGCCTTTCCCCTGGCCCCCTTGCTGCGCAACGCCATGAGCGCGGGACGGGTGAGTGGTACGCACCACCGGGGGTTGTGGGTGGACGTGGGGACGCCTGAGCGGCTCACGGCGCTGGAGCTGCTGCTGGCGGATCAAAAATCCCGTTGAGCAGCACCCCTAATCGCCAACCGGCCTTGCGCAACTGAGTCTCGATCACTGGCCGGTTGCGGGCGATTTCGGTTTCATCGATCACCCCATCGGCGGCCTGGGGATAAACCCAGTCCTCGGTCAGGCGAAAGCTTTCCAGCGCCCACGCCCCGGTCTCCCCGCCCGACCACTGGCGCCGCTCCCGCACCCCGATACCGCGCGCCAGACGCGGCCCTTCGCGCCGCCAATCCCGCGCCCATCCTTCCAGCAGCAGATCGTCCCAGACCCGATGCAGGCTGACGGGCTCCGGGTGAGCGCCATAGCGCACCATGCGCTGCGTGCCGCCCCGATCATCGGCATACGCGACATGCAGCGGTTGGTGGATGTCGCCCACGAAGTGCCCCAGCAACTTGAGCGCCTCCAACCGCCGGGGCACCGATTGCGCGGAATCGGCCAGGTCCGCGCGGGCCTCATCAATGGCGCGCACCACGCAGCCCGCTCGCGGGCAATCACGGTCACGGTAGCGATCCGCGCCGGGAGAGAGATTCAGGTAATGCCAGGGCTTGAGGTCATCGTAGCGACGATCGTTGCGGATGCGGTCGGCCCAGGTGCAACTGTCGGCGAAGCGGTGTGATCCGCGCTCGGCGCGCAGCAGCGCCTGGACTTCGCCGCGCGTGGTGGGCGTGAGCTGTTGCCAGGCGATTTCGCAGATCAGTCGATGACCCTCGCCTCCCCAGCCCCAGGCCGGCGCGGCAGTGCTCAAGCCCAACACCAGCCAGGCCAAAACCCAGGGGATGCGACAATTTGCCGCACGCGGAAGGGCGCGCCGATTGATTACCATGGCGCGTTTGAAGGCATTGTGGAGATTCATCAATGCAATACGATCGCGGTCGACATGGCCGTCATTGAATCGACGCAGCCACGGGCGGTCAAGCGCGCGATGCGGATCGGTCGCTTGCACCAATGGCACATGCGGGCCGGGCTATGGATCGCGCTGGTCGTGATGCTGTGGGCGCTGAGCGGATTGGGCCATCCCTTCCTCTCGCGCTTCAACCCGAAGCCCCAGGCATTCCTGCCGCCTCTCGCGCCGCTGAGCTTGTCCGGCCTGCTATCCCCCCAAGCGGCTCTGCAAGCGGCCGATCTTGATCGCTTCCAGGCGCTGCGCCTGTGGCAAGCCGACGGCGAGGATCCTGTTTACCGCGTCGAGACGCAGGGGCAGGCCTACTGGATCGATGCCCGCACTGGCTCCCTCCATCCCGAGGGTGAACGCGCGTGGGCGGAACGGCTGGCGCGCCACTATGCGGGGGATCCGGGCAGTCCCATTGCCCATGCGCGGCTTTTGCATTCATTCAATAATGATTATCATTACATCGACCGGTTGTTGCCGGTCTGGGAAATCGGCTTTAACCGCCCCGACGGCCTGCGGGCCTATGTGGATCCGGCGTCGGGCCGGCTCGCCACCTTGACCGATCGCCGCAAGGACTGGACTGGAAAATTGTTTCGCTGGATGCATTCCTGGAGCCCGATTCAGCCCTCGCCCTGGGTGCGCGGCTTGATGCTGGGTCTTTTGCTCACCATCGCCGCCGTTGCCCTGGCCGGACTGACGGTGTACGCACGCCTGTGGCGCCGGGGCGGTCTGAGCGGCGGGCGTCCTGCCGGGGTGCGCTGGCATCGGCGGCTGGGCGTTCCCGCTGCCGTCGTTGCCTTGGCGCTGTCCCTTTCGGGCGCCTTGCATCTGGCCGTCAAATCCTGGCAGGGCGATCCCACCGCGCCTGCTGCGACGCTATCCTTCGCGACCGCCGAACTCAGGGCGCCGCTGCCCACCCTGATTCGGACCTTGGCGTCGGGCGGCCCAATCGTGGCATTGGTGCTCACACGCCTGGATGGACGGCCTGCGTGGATCGCTGTCCCGGAAGCCGCTCCTGCTGCGCCGACAGGCCACGCACATGGCCCGCACGGCAACGCGCCATCGGAGCCGCCCTTGGACCGTTATCTGGATGCGGTCAGCGGGGAGGTGATCCCCGACGGGCTCGCCCGCCATGCCACGGCACTGGCCCGCCAGCATGCCGATCTGCCGTCCGGCACGGCCATGGAGGTTCATCCAGTGCATCACTTCGATGAAGCCTATGGCTTTGCCTTCAAGCGCCTGCCGGTGATGGCCGTCACGCTTCCTGAACGATCCGATGAAACCTGGTATGTGGAAACACGCACCGGTGCCCTGGCGGCTCATGTCACGCCCCTGAGCCGGCTGGAAGGCTGGGTGTTCGGCACGGTCCACAAATGGAGCTTCCTCGACGGGACGCTGGGGAAAACGGGACGGGAAACCCTGCAGTCCCTGGCCGCCCTCGCGGTGGTGCTGACAGCAGGCCTGGGGGTCGCCCGGCACTTCAGCCGCTGGCGAAGGAAAACCGGATGAGCGCCTCCCTGCTGTCTCTTGCCCCATCCCTGGAGCGGTCACGCCGTGAACGGGAAGTGCCAACCGCAGCCCCACCGGTTCATGTCCCACCCGTCATCCCAAACGCGCCTCCCCAGCGCAGCGGCTTGCCGTTGGTCGTGGCCCTCTCGCTGGGTTTGCATGGCTTGGCCCTGCTGGCTGCGTGGGCCTGGCAACCCAGTGTCCGGTTCACGCCACCCCAGCCCGAACCGCTGACCCTCGTCAGCCTGCCGCCCATGGCACCGGCCCCGGTGGCGGCCAAGCCGGAAGTCTCGCCGCCCCCGCCGCAACCCGCGCCGCCCAAGCCGCAACCCAAACCGGCGCCTCGGCCCATTGCAAAGCCTGTCGCCAAACCCGCGCCGGCACCCCCACCGCGGCCCGCCGCAGCGCCTGCGTTGCAAGAAACGACCACCGCCGCACCGGTCAGCGAATCCACATCGGCCTCGGATCACTCGCCTGCGCCCGAGCGGGATGCCGCCAACACGCGGCAAACGGAAAAGGCATCTGCCAATGCATCAGCGGCGGTGTCCGTTGATTTGAATGCCGCCTATCGGCTCAATCCTGCCCCCGATTACCCCCCCATCGCCTTGCGGCGGGGCTGGGAAGGCACGGTGCGCCTGCGGGTCACGCTGGATGTCCAGGGTCATCCCAGCCGCGTCGACCTGGCCGCCAGTTCAGGCCACCCGATGCTGGATGAATCCGCGCTGGCAGCGGTGCGGCGCTGGCAGTTTCGTCCTGCCACCCGCCTCGGCGAAGCGGTGGTGGCGACCGTGGAAGTGCCCATCGTCTTCAAGCTCAAGCGCTGAGCCGACACCCCATCAAATCGAAGCCTTATCAACGCCCCATTCATTGCCCCGAAGGAGCCCGTTTTCATGGAACCCTCTTCTGCCTTGTGGTTCGGCTGGTGGGAACACGCCGACCCGGTCATCCGGGGGGTGTTCATCACCCTGGTCGTGATGTCGATCCTGAGCTGGACCGTCATGCTGGAAAAATTCTGGCAGTTGCGCCGTTGGTATCGGCTGGAAAGGGAGGCGGCCGGCTTGATCGAACGCGGCGACCTCTCCGCCCTGGAACGCCTGCCCGCCGACTGTCCCACCGGCCGCTTGCGTCAGGCGGCAGCGCGGCTGCTGGCCCGGCGCAACGCGGACGCGGCGGATCTGGAAAGTCGTCTGGCCGATGCCCAGGCGCCCATCCGCAGTGATCAGGAACAGCACCTGATCGTGCTGGCCACCGTGGGCAGCACGGCGCCCTTCGTGGGATTGCTGGGCACGGTGTGGGGCATCATGCATGCCCTGCAGACCCTCACCGGGCAGGCGCTGACCCTGGATGCCGTCGCAGGCCCCGTCGGGGAGGCGCTGATCGCCACGGCGGTGGGCTTGTTTGCCGCCATTCCCGCCCTGATCGGTTATAATCTCTCGGTTCGCGCCCTGAGCCGCCTCACCACCCTGACCGCCGACAATGGCCGCCATCTGGTGGACCTGCTCTACGCCCGCCCCGATACGCGGGCTTCCTGAGCCTCCGACCGTCTTTTAGCGCGCGATATTTTCCATGCACACCGGGCTTGTCGGCCCGGCGTGACGTGTTTTCTATCATGGCGCCACCCTGATCCGACCACCCCCCGCATTCTGTTGACCCAGTCGGCCATCCATCCCGCGCCTGATTCCCGCTCATTAATTTCCGGTGATTTTCTGATGACATCCAATGCCCCCGATACCTCCGATATCCAGCCACTGTTCAATGAACTCGGCCTGGCCGAGTCCGTCCTCAAAGCAGTGGATGAACTGGGTTACGAAACCCCATCCCCCATTCAGGCCCGCATCATTCCCCATGTACTGGCCGGCCAGGATGTGCTGGGTCAGGCACAGACCGGCACGGGCAAGACTGCGGCCTTCGCTCTGCCCCTGCTGTCGCGGCTCGATCTGCAGTCGCCGCGGGTACAGGCCCTGGTGCTGGTGCCCACTCGCGAATTGGCGCTCCAGGTCGCTGCGGCCTTCCAGCGTTACGCGGCCCACCTGGTCGGCTTCCGTTCGCTGGCCATCTATGGCGGACAGGGCTACAGCGAGCAGTTGCGCGCGCTCCGGCAGGGCGTTCAAGTGGTGGTCGGCACCCCCGGTCGGGTGATGGACCATATGCGCAAGGGAACGCTGGATCTCGCCAATCTGCAGTGCCTGGTCCTGGACGAAGCCGACGAGATGCTGCGCATGGGCTTCATTGACGATGTGCAGTGGGTGCTGGAACAGACCCCGCCGACGCGACAGATCGCGCTGTTCTCGGCCACCATGCCCGCTGCGGTCAAGCGCATCGCCCAGCGCCATATGAAGGATGCCGCGGAAATCGCCATCGAGGTGCGCACCTCCACCGCGCCGACCATCCGCCAGCGCTACTGGCGCATCAGCGGCATGCCCAAGGGCGAAGCACTGGCGCGCATTCTGGAAACCGAGGACACCGACGGCATCATCATTTTCGTCCGCACCAAGGTCGAAACCCAGCAACTGGCTGATTCACTAACGGCGCAAGGCTATGCTGCGGCACCTTTGAGCGGGGACATCGCCCAAAACCTGCGCGAGCAGACGGTCGCCAAGCTCAAATCGGGCCGCATCGACATCCTGGTCGCGACCGATGTCGCGGCCCGTGGACTGGACGTGGAACGCATCAGCCACGTCATCAACTACGATATTCCCTACGACACCGAAGCCTACGTCCACCGCATCGGCCGCACTGGGCGGGCCGGGCGCAGCGGCGAGGCCATCCTGTTCGTGGCGCCGCGGGAAGCGCGCATGCTGCAGGCCATCGAACGCGCCACCCGCCAGCGCATCGAACCCATGGAACTGCCCGGCGTCGAGGCCATCAACACCCGCCGCATCGCGCGCTTCAAGCAAGCCGTCGATGCCGCGCTGGAACATCCCCAGCGCGCGTTTTTCCAGCAGCTGCTCACCGACTACACCACGGAAAAGGGCATTCCCGCACTGGATGCCGCCGCCGCCCTGGCCGCTTTGCTACAGGGCGACACCCCGCTGCTGCTGACGGCTCGCGCCGAATCAGCCCGCGGACCGGCAACCCAACAGCCGGTGAGCCGCGACCCGGAGTGGCGTTCCCACGAGCGCACCGGACGCGCCGAAACGGAGCGCCCGCGCCCCGCCCGGCGCACGGATGCCCCCGTCCAGGCCGCCGGCGAGATGGAAACCTTCCGCGTGGAAGTCGGGCTGGCCCACGGCGTCAAACCGGCCAACCTAGTGGGCGCCATCGCCAACGAAGCAGGACTGGACAGCCAATACATCGGCCGCATCAAGATTCTGGACGACTACAGCACCGTCGACCTGCCCGCCGGCCTGCCCAAGGCGCTGCTCGACACCCTGAAAAAGGTCTGGGTGGCGGGACGCCCACTGGACATCTCGCGGATGGGCGCCGGGGCGAAAACCCTCCCGGTCCGTGTCGCGGTGCGTCCCGCACGCATCACACTCCCCAAGGATGGCAAACCCGCCGCGCCCGGCAAGCCGCGCCCCGCCGCCGTCCGCAAAAAGCCCAGCAAGCCGAGCTGAATGCCTCGTTCTGGCCAGACGTAAGTGACAAAGGCCCGGGGCACACCACATCGCCCCGGGCCCATGACATCCCCAAGCGGCTGATGGATTTCCCGCTTTTTCCTTTAACGCCGGTTTTCTCCGCGGCAGTGCCCACCAAGCGTCTTCTGGACCCATGGCGTGGCGGCGATCTGGATTGCAATACCGCAAAACTCAGCCCTTCCAGGAACATGGGCGCGCCCAGCGCCATCGCGGAATCGCTGCCCGCGAACGATTGCTGGCGTCTGGTAGGCTACAAGTGCGAACTGCTTCACGCTTGGCGTGCGAGCGCCATGGCCCTGCCGACTGAGGGTGAAAGAATTCACGCCAGCGCATCAGCCAGCGGAATGAGGTAAGCAAACGCCTGAATCATCTTGAAACGCTTTATTTTCAAGCCATTCGATGCGCCCACTGTTGCGTCCCGGCATTTCATTCGCCCCCTATTGAGACAGACCGATGCCCCATGACGTCAGCCTGATCGCCATTCTTGCCGCCGGCTTCGGCTTGGCACTTTTCTTCGGATATCTCGCAGCGCGAATGCGCATGCCGCCCCTGGTGGGCTATCTGGTCGCTGGAATCGTCATCGGACCGGCCACCCCCGGATTTGTCGCTGACCTGAGTCTCGCAAGCCAGCTCGCTGAAATCGGCGTGATGCTTTTGATGTTCGGCGTCGGCCTGCACTTTTCACTGCAGGACTTGGCGGCCGTTTGGCGGGTCGCCGTGCCTGGCGCCATTGTCCAGATCGCCGCCGCCGTGGCCATGGGTGCCGGCATTGCCAGTCAATGGGGTTGGGACTTCGGACCCGCGTTGGTGTTCGGCCTGTGCCTGTCCGTGGCCAGCACCGTGGTCCTGCTACGCGCCCTGGAAACGAAGCGTCTGCTGGACTCGATCAATGGGCGCATTGCGGTCGGTTGGCTGTTGGTCGAAGACCTGGTCATGGTGTTGATTCTGGTGCTCTTGCCTGCCGTTGCCGGACTCCTGGGGGGGCATGAGCCCATTACTGGCAGCGCGCTGCAAGACCTCTGGCCCACCGTTGGGCTCACGATAGCCAAAGTCATGCTCTTCATTACGCTGATGCTGGTCGCTGGCCGACGCGTTTTTCCGCGCATTCTCTGGCTGGTCGCCAATACCGGTTCACGCGAGCTGTTTACCCTGTGCGTGATTGCGGCGGCGGTGGGCGTCGCATTTGGCGCGGCCAAATTATTCGATGTCTCGTTTGCGCTCGGCGCATTTTTCGCGGGCATGATGCTGCGCGAATCCGAATTCAGCCATCGCGCCGCGGCGGAATCATTGCCCTTGCGAGACGCATTTGCCGTCCTGTTCTTCGTCTCGGTCGGCATGCTGTTTGATCCCGCAGTGATTCTTGCCGAACCCGCCAAGCTGCTCAGCGTGGCCTTGATCATCATGGTGGGCAAGACCGTGGCGGCGATGGCCTTGGTTCTTGCGTTCCGTTTCCCGCTCAACACCGCCTTGACGGTCGGCGCCAGCTTGGCGCAGATCGGCGAATTCTCATTCATTCTGGCCGGCCTGGGTGTTTCCCTTGGCTTGCTTCCAGTGGCCGGTCAAAATCTGATTCTGGGCGGCGCACTGATCTCGATCGCCGCTAATTCACTGTTGTTTGCCGCCATCGAACCCGTTCAGCAATGGATTCGCAAGAACTCATCAATCGCCCGGCGTCTGGAACAGCGCGCCGGCCCGCTGGCCGAATTGCCGCCCACCACCGATCCCAAGCTGATCAATGGACATATCGTCATCGTCGGGTATGGACGGGTCGGGCGGCGCATAGCCGGCGCCTTGGACCAGCAAGGCATCCCCCATGTGGTGATCGAGCATGGCCGGGACACGGTGCAACAGTTGCGCGATCGTGGGGTCGCCGCGGTATCGGGTGACGCGGCCGAGACCGAAGTGCTTACCCAGGCCCACATCACGAGCGCTTCCATGTTGGTTCTGGCGACCAAGGATACGATAGACGCCGGCAAGATCATTAAAGCCGCCCGCAGGCTCAATCCGACGATCCACACGGTCCTGCGGTCTCACAACGAGGAAGAAGCGAGGCTCTTTGAGCAACAAGGCATGGGCACCGTGTTTATCGGCGAGCAGGAGCTGGCTGAAGGGATGAGCCGCCATATCCTGGCCCGATTCGCGGTTTCAGCTGCTTGAACAGGAATGCCGGGAGCTGGACGCGTGAAACCAACGCCAATCAAGGCCTTGGTCTTTTGATTGCGGCACGTTTTCCCGGCGGCGCCTCGAAACCCGTTTGCAGCGAGCGATTGCTCGCGCCGCACAGGTCGACTCAAGTCCCCCGCTCAAACCAGCAAGGCAGAAGATCATATTCACTTGAGTGGACGCCTGGAGCCGGGCCACGTCATCGGTAAAGGCCAATCGGGAGGCGCAATAAATCCCACGGAGCGCCTCGCCAGGTCAACGCCGAGCTGGTCATAAAGGGCATTAATGGGGAATCCAGTACCGAGGACACCGGGACGTGTGATCGCATCAGGACAGAAGGAAAACCGGCCAAATGAACGTTAAGCAGCGCCAAGTCGCTGCTTCCGTTACAACCGTCTTACTAACAGATCGCGCGCGGCAGGTCGCGCAATGACGTGGTGAAATTTGGTGACAGGTTCGCCTGCCGCATTCCCCACTGCGGTCGTGCCTGCCAGCCGGTCGCGCCCACGCCCACGGTGCCGCGCCCGAAACGCCGATTGATCGCGTCCATTGTCTGCATCAGCCCATCGTCGCCGATGGTGATCGGAGCGAACAGATCAGGCTGCAACAGGTCTGGACAGCTTAAATCCATCAACCACACGCCGGCCTTCTTGTAGGCGAAGCCCGCCTTGAGAAAGCCGCGCTGCATCTGCCGGATGGTCTCGAGCACCACGCGGGAATCGCTGGTGGGGCGCGGCAGATCAGTCGTGCACTGCGGATGGTGTTGGCACAGTTCAGGGCAGAAGGGGTCGGTATTGGCGAAGATGCCCACGGCGCTGGTCACCAGCCCACGCGCCCGCAATTTCTCGCAGGCGCGCACCGCGAAGGTGGCGAAGGCCTCGCTGATAGCCTTGTGATCCTCGACGCGCTCACCGAAGGATCGGCTGACCATGATCTGCTGGCGGGCGGGTTCCACTTCTTCCAACGCGAGGCACGGCTCGCCAGCCAGTTCCCTCTGTGTGCGGGCCAGCACTACGCCGAAGGTTTCCAGAATCAGGTCGTGACGCGCATCGCGCAGTTGCAGCGCCGTCTCGATGCCCATCCCACGCAGCTTGGCGGCCCAGCGCGGCCCCACGCCCCATAGTTCACCTACGGGCGTGGCAGCCAGTACCTCCACCAAGGCGGGCGGCGACAGCGCAGACAGATCAGCTACCCCGCCCAGCGCGGCGGGATAGCTACCCGGTTTGCGGGTAACGGTCTTGGCGACAAGATTGCCGAGCTTAGCCAAGGTCTTAGTCGCACCAATGCCGACACAGCTTGGGATGCCCGTCCAGCGATATATACGGCCACGCAGTTCGCGGCAGAACGCCGCACGCTCTGGGATGCCGGTGAGGTCGAGAAAGGATTCGTCGATACTATAGGATTCTACGCGCGGCACCACCTCGCGCAGGATGGCCAGTATGCGGGCGCTCATGTCGCCATAGAGGGTGAAGTTGGCCGAGCGGATCGCCAGTTGGCCGCGGATGGCGGGTGGAACCTCGTGGATTGGCTGGGCCATCCGCACGCCCAGCGCCTTGGCCTCGTCGGAACGCGCGATGGCGCAGCCATCATTATTCGACAACACCACCAGCGGCTGGCCGCGCAGTTCCGGCTGGAACACCCGCTCGCAGCTCGCGTAAAAATTGTTGCCGTCGATCAACGCGAACACGGGCGACGTCAAGTCAATGATTGACGGCCATGTTCGCGGCGCATTCGGCGCGCGACCCCGACCACGACGAAGATTTCGACCTCCATGTCCGGCGGCAGGACGATGGAGGCGATGCTCGGGTTGCGGCTCTGCAACTCGATGTGGTCCTTAAATATATACAACACCTTACACACGGGAGCGTTGCCGTCCCACACCGCAATGACCACGTCGCCGTCTTGCGGACGCACGCTGCGATCCACAATCAGCACGTCGCCGTCGCAGATGCCCGCCCCAATCATCGAGCAACCTTCGGCGCGGTAAAGGAAGGTCGCGGGCGGATTGCGCACCAGCAGTTCATTCAGATCGACGCTGTCGCCCTCGAAGTCCTCTGCCGGGCTCGGAAAGCCCAAGACTGCGCGTGCCGCGCCCATGGGCAGGCGCAGCACGGGCGCATCTACTTCTGCCTGTCCCAGCAGGATGGCGCGGGTGTCGAGCGCGTGAATGAAAACAGGGGTCGTGTTCATGCACCGTATTTAAGCACGGTCGTCGTCAAAACTCCCATGGACGGACAAATCCGCAATGTGCAATCGCGACGCATGGGTAAGTCTTGGCCACGAAAAGACTGCCTGCGTGTGCTCCGGCGAAGGAGTTGGCGCAGTTTTGCGAGATTGAGTGCAGAAAGGGTCGAACTGGGAGGGACTTTGCAGGCGGTGGCCGCCACGGCGTGGCACATCGTGGTGTCGAGGAAACCGGAAATAAAAACGCCCCACTGAGAACCGTTGGGCGCTGAATTTTGGTGGCCAGGGACGGAATCGAACCGCCGACACGGGGATTTTCAATCCCCTGCTCTACCGACTGAGCTACCTGGCCGCGTGGAAGATGGCATTGGCCGTTGCGGCCAAATTCAAGAGAGGGCGAAATTTACCCTCTGCCTGGTTTTCCGTCAAGCTGGGCGCGCTGTCTTCAGCCCCCGGCGGCTGGCGGAATGTAGTCCGGCGGCGCGGCAACCTCGCCCCCGAAGAAGAACTTGGCCATCTCCTGCTCCAGGAACTTGCGCGCCTTGGGGTCTATGGGCGTGAGGCGGTATTCGTTGATCAACATGGTCTGGTGGCTGAGCCAGCTTTGCCAGGCCTGCTTGGATACCGATTCGAAAATGCGCTTGCCCAGTTCACCAGGGTAGGGCGGAAAATCCAGCCCTTCCGCTTCGTGTCCCAGCTTGATGCACTGCACCATGCGTGTCATGTGATTGTCCTCCATCTCGCCGGCCTGTTGGGTGCCCCCGCCTCGGGCGGAATCGGGCCGCTGCCAGATGAGACCCGCGCTTGCGATGGGGTCTCGATCTTTAAGACGGCCAAGGCCGGGAAAGCCTCTCGCGGGCTTTTGACGCCAGCCCTGCCCAGCCGGTCGGTCACCGGCTTGGCCCTGTCCTCGGGGGGAATCGCACTCGATTCTATACCAAAGAGCGGGGAGCGGACTTCAATCTGACTGGACAAGCCGGCGCCGGGATGCGCGAAACCTGGACCGGCCACGCGCATGGTTCAGGGTTTGATCTTGTAGCCGGTCTTGAAGATCCAGGCGATGACCGCGAGGCAAAGCGCAAGAAACAGCACGATCATGCCTAGGCTGACTGCAACGCGGACATCCGCCACACCATAGAAACTCCAGCGAAAACCGCTGATGAGGTAGACGACCGGATTGAGCAGCGCGACCTTCTGCCACAGGGGCGGCAGCATCTGGATGGAATAGAAGCTGCCGCCCAGGAAGGTCAACGGCGTGACGATCATGAGGGGGATGATCTGCAGTTTCTCCCAGTTGTCCGCCCACACGCCCAGGATGAAGCCGAACAGGCTGAAGGTCACCGCAGTCAGGAACAGAAAGGCCACCATCCACAGCGGATGGGCGATGGTATAGGGCACGAACAGCCGCGCCGTCGCCAGGATCAACAGGCCCAGCAGCAGCGATTTGGTCACCGCAGCGCCGACATAGCCAGCAACGATCTCGATCGCCGACACCGGCGCCGACAGCAGCTCGTAGATCGTGCCGGACCACTTCGGCATGTAGATGCCGAACGAGGCGTTGGAGATGCTCTCGGAGAGCAGGGAGAGCATCACCAGCCCGGGAATGATGAACGCGCCATAGGAAATTCCCTCGATCTCGCCCATGCGCGAGCCGATCGCTGCGCCGAACACGACGAAATACAGGGAGGTGGACAGCACCGGCGAGGCGATGCTCTGCATCAGGGTGCGGAACCAGCGCGCCATTTCAAAGCGATAGATGGCCCGGATGGCATGGATGTTCATGCTTCGGTCCTCAGAATGTCGACAAAGATTTCCTCCAGCGAGCTTTCCCGTGATTGCAGGCTTTTGAAATCGATGCCGTTTGCGGAAAGTTCACGCAGCATCGGCGCGATCCCGGTCGGTTCATCCTGGGTCTCGTAGGTATAGATCAGCTCGCTGCCATCCACAGAAAGCGCCAATGCATAAGCGGCAAGGCCCGCCGGAATCACCCGCAACGGCTGCTGGAGTTGCAGCCGCAATTGTTTCTTGCCCAGGCGACGCATCAACACCGCCTTGTCCTCGACGAGGATGAGTTTGCCGTTGCGGATCACGCCGATGCGATCGGCCATTTCCTCGGCTTCCTCGATGTAGTGGGTGGTCAGGATGATCGTCACGCCGCTGTCGCGCAGACGGCGCACCATGGCCCACATGTCGCGCCGCAGCTCGACGTCCACGCCCGCCGTCGGCTCGTCGAGAAACAGGATCTCGGGTTCATGGGACAGCGCCTTGGCGATCATGACGCGCCGCTTCATGCCCCCCGACAGGCTCATGATGCGGTCATTGCGCTTGTCCCAAAGCGACAGATCGCGCAGGACCTTTTCCAGATAGCCAGGGTTCGCCGGCTTGCCGAACAGACCGCGGCTAAAGCAGACCGTCGCCCACACACTTTCGAAGGCATCGGTGAACAATTCCTGTGGGACCAGGCCAATCTTGGTCCGCGCAGCGCGAAACCCCGTGCCGATGTCGTGGCCGGCCGCCCGGATGGTGCCCGAACTGGGATTGACGATGCCGCAGATGATGTTGATCAGTGTGGTCTTGCCGGCGCCATTGGGGCCCAGCAGGGCAAAGATTTCCCCGCGCCGGATGTCGAGATGGATATCATCCAGCGCGCGAAACCCGCTCCCGTAGATCTTGTTCAGCGCCGTGACGGAAATGATCGGCTGCACACATTCCCCTTGTCGTGATCGGTTGTCTCCGGAGTGGTCGCCATGATACCGCTCGGCTAGACCGTCTGTGCTTCCGTCGCCAGGCGCGCCAGCAGATCCAGAACGGGCTTCACCATCCCCCCCGGCGGC
>Ga0209851_1000120_pt1 | contig 24617 bp, 25 predicted proteins | sample GWRWT4_14Oct14_FD_187195 | JGI IMG/M metagenome (GOLD analysis project Ga0209851, IMG submission 187195) | Sand microcosm microbial communities from a hyporheic zone in Columbia River, Washington, USA - GW-RW T4_14-Oct-14 (SPAdes) (version 2) | ecosystem: Engineered > Artificial ecosystem > Sand... | reverse complement strand
CGACCCCCACCCAGGCCACGCGATCCCCGATCCGGAACGCCGTGACCTCGGCGCCCAGCGCACACACGGTACCGGCGCCCTCCACACCCGGCGTGAACGGGAGGGGCTGGGGATACAGGCCGCTGCGGTGGTAACAGTCGATGAAATTAACGCCCGCGGCTTCCACCGCCACGACGACTTCGCCCGGTGCCGGGACTGGATCGGGCACGGTTTCGGCGATCAGGGCGTCCGGGCCACCGGTGTGATGGATGCGCATGGCCTGCATAGGCGTGGCTCCGTTGTGCGCGGGTCAGGCGGCGCGCAGGGCGGCGGGATCAATGGGCAGGCGGCGAATGCGCGTGCCGGTGGCATGGTGGATGGCGTTGCAGACCGCCGGCGCAATGGGCGGCGTCGCCGGCTCGCCCACGCCGCCCGGCGCCTCGCCGCTGTCGATGAGGTGCACCTCCACCCGCGGCATCTCGTTCATCCGCAACACCCGGTAGCTGTCGAAATTGCCCTGCGTCACGGCGCCATCCTGGATGGTGATGGCGCCGAACAGGGCCGCGCTCAATCCGTAGGCCATGCCGCCTTCCATCTGCGCGCGCACCGTGAGCGGATTGACCACCTGCCCGCAATCCATCGCAATCACCACGCGATGCACCTGCACTTGGCCATCCGCGTTTACCGACACTTCGGCCACCTGGCCGACGATGCTGCCGAAGGATTCATGGAGCGCCACGCCGCGGCCATGCCCCGGCGGCAGCGGCGTGCCCCAGCCGCAGGCCTGCGCCACACGGTCCAGTACCGCCAGATGACGGGGGTGCTCGACCAGTAGGCGGCGCCGGAACACTACCGGATCCTCCCCCCGTTGCACCGCCAGCTCGTCGATGAAGCTCTCCACCGCGAAGGCGGCGTGGGAATGACCCACGGAGCGCCAGAACCCCAGCGGAACGCCATAGGGCCGCAAGGTGGCGAATTCCACCCGCAGATTGGGGATGGCGTAAGGGTTTTCCCGCGCGCCTTCGAAGCCGACGAAATCAGGAATCATGCCGGTCGCCAGGGCCATGCCCTGGGCGATGGCGTTCTTGACTTGGCGCGGCGCGCGGTTGGGCAGGGCGGCAGGTGCCAGATCGGGCAGCGCCTGGGCGATGATGGAAGGGCCGGCCACCCGATGCAGCCAGGCGATCGGCGCACCGGCCTGATCAAGCCCAGCCGTGAGGCGGTGGGATACCGGCGGCCGGTAGAAGTCGTGGCCGGTGTCGTCCTCCCGCGTCCAGACGACTTTCACGGGGTGGGGTGTCTTGAGCGCGCAGGCCACGGCCTCGGCGACGAAATCATTGGCGACGCGGCGGCCAAAGCCACCCCCCATCTGGGTGGTATGCACCACGACATTGGCAACGGCCACGCCGGCCAGCGCGGCGGCCGTGTCCCGTGCGCCGCCCTGATTCTGCGTCGGTACCCACAGTTCGCAGCGGCCCTCGTGAATCCAGGCAGTGGCGTTCATTGGTTCCATGGTGGCGTGGGCCAGCAGGGGCACTTCATAGATGGATTCCAGGGTGCGCGGCGCCTGGTCGATGACCTCCAAGGGGCTGCCATCCTGGCGAACCCGCAAACCGGGGTGGGCCAACAGTCCCCGCAACTGCGCCGCGACGGTGGTGCTGTCAGCGGCCGGGGCGGGGGGCGGATCCCAGGTGATCGCCAAGGCATCGCGCCCCTGGCGCGCGGCCCAATAGCCCTCGGCCAGTACGGCCACGCCGCTGGCGATGACGAACACCTCCCGCACCCCCGGCACGGCCCGCGCCGCGGCATCCTCCAGATGCAGCAGCCGCGCGCCGAAGACGGGCGGTCGGGCGATGCAGGCCACCAGAAGATCGGGCAGGCGCACGTCCATGCCGAATCCGGCGCGACCGGTGACCTTGTCGTGGGCATCGAGCCGGCGCTGCTCGTGACCGATGAGGCGGAACTGAGCGGGCGACTTGAGCGCCACCTTGCGGGGCACCGGTTGAGCGGCGGCCTCCGTCGCCAGTTCGCCATATCCCGCCTGTCGACCGCTGGCATCGTGATGGATCTGCCCCGCCTGGGCGCGACATTCGGCCACGGGCACCTGCCAACGCGCCGCTGCGGCGGCCCGCAGCATCTCCCGGGCTGCGGCGCCGGCCTCGCGCAGCGGTTCCCATGAGGTCATCACCGACGTGCTGCCGCCGGTCGCCTGGATGAACATCATGGGGTTGTCATAGACGCGATCGGCGGGGGCAAAGGCCACCGTCACCCTTTCCAGGTCCACTTCCAGTTCCTCGGCCAGCAGCATGGGCAGCGCAGTCATCACGCCCTGGCCCATTTCCGAGCGCGCCACCAACAGGGTCACCGTGCCGTCCGGATCGATACGGATCCAGGCATTGGGGGCAAAACGGCCCGCCGCATCCGGACCCGCCGCCGGCGTGCAGCCGGTGAGTTGCAGGCCCAGCACCAGGGCGCCTCCGCCCGCCGCCGTCAGTTGCAGGAAATGGCGCCGACCGGAATTGAACTTCATGGTCATCGATCAGCCCTCCCGCATCAACGCAGCGGCGCGGTGGATGGCCTGGCGGATGCGATCATAAGTGCCGCAGCGGCAAATGTTGCCGGCCATGGCGCTGTCAATGTCGGCATCAGTGGGATTGGAATGGCCCGCCAGGAGCGCGGCAGCCGACATGATCTGCCCCGATTGGCAATATCCGCACTGTGGCACATCCAGTTCCAGCCAGGCGCGCTGGACAGGATGCAGTGTGTTTCCGGCCAGTCCTTCAATGGTGGTGATTCGTTGCCCTGCAACGGCTACAACGGGTGTGACACAGGATCGAATCGGCGCGCCGTTCAGATGCACGGTACAGGCGCCGCACAGGGCCATACCGCAGCCGAACTTGGTGCCGGTGAACCCCAGGTTTTCGCGCAAGGCCCAGAGTAGCGGCATCTGAGGATCTGCGGCCACTTCGACCGGCTCACTGTTGAGTTCAAAGGCGATCATGGCATGCATCCATTGGGCGATCGGGGGAATCTGATGCTAAAGTTAGCACAGGAATTTTCCCGGCTGTTGCCGTCCTCGGTGTCGCATGGAGGCGGCGCTTGTCATGACCCCGAACGATCCGGCCGAACAAAAAGCCCAGACTCTGCGTATCCAGCGTTTTTCGCTGGCCGCCGTTTCCTATCTCGTTGGCGGCGTGTTGCTGCTGGCGGTGAGCGTGTTGGGGAGCGGTGAAATCCCGCTGACGCCGGCGGTGGCAGCCGTTTTCGTGGCCCTGGTGGTGGTCGCCAATCTCGGTTTTTACGTCCTGTTGCGCACTGGCGCGAACCTGCGCTTCCGTGATCCCAGCCTGACCATTCCACAGATGGCGTTCGGCATCGCGCTCATTACCTACCTGATTTATTTCGCCGGCCCCTATCGCGGCCTGCTGTCGATTTTCTACCTGGCGGTCATGACCTTCGGTCTGTTCCATCTCAACACCCGCCAGTTGCTCGGGATAAGCGCCTATACCGTCGCCTGCTTCACGCTCATGGCGGTGTTGCTCAAGCTGCGCCACCCCGAGACGGTTTCCTTCCTCGACCTGTTCGCCCAGTTGGCTGTGATCAGCGGGCTGTTGCCCTGGTTCGCGGTATTGGGGGGACACATCAGTACGCTGCGGCGGCGGCTGGTCGAGGGCAATCGCCGCCTCGAACAGGCACTGGAACAGATTCGCCAGATTTCCATCCGCGACGATCTGACCCAGATCTTCAATCGGCGCCATCTCATGGACCTTTTGATGCACCAGAAGGCCATCGCGGATCGGGGCCAGTATCGTTTCAGCGTGTGCATGCTGGATCTGGATTATTTCAAGCGCATCAACGACAACCATGGCCATCTGGCGGGTGATCAGGCGCTGCGGGTGGTTGCTGAGATTCTGCACGAGCAGGTGCGGGTGGGGGATATCCTGGGCCGCTACGGCGGCGAGGAGTTCCTGGTGCTGCTGAGTGAGACGACGCTGATGGGCGCGGTGGAGACCGCGGAACGGTTGCGGCAACAGATTGAGCGCAATAGCGCCGAACACATGCCTCATAAGCTTCCAGTCACCGCCTCCATCGGCGTCACCGAATACGCCCCCGGCGAGTCCATCGAAACCGCGCTTGGCCGGGCCGATCGAGCGCTTTATCGCGCCAAGGGAGCCGGGCGTAATTGCGTTCGCATGGAGCCGCCGCCCTCCAACGATCCCGCGCGCCGCGCTGCCGTCCCCTCCTGAATCGCCCCCAACCAGAGCTATTCCCGCTGGTCGTCCTCAGCTGATTGAGCCAGAATGTCCGCGTTCTCAAAGCCCTCGATCTACCCGGAGTTTTGCGCCATGCGCCCTTTGTGCTTGCTTGTCCTGACTGGCTTCATGGCCCTGCCGGCTGGCGCCGCCGAAGTCTCCCCGTTTGCCACCAAACCCGGCCAGTGGGAAATGAAAACCCAACACAACGGCAAGGCCATGCCGGTCATCCGCACCTGCGTGGATGAGGAAACCGCCGCCCAGGCCGAGAAAACGCTCGCCAGTCCCGAGATCCCCAAGGAGTGCAAGGCGCTCTCACAGCACACCAAGGGTCAGGAAATGCGCTTTGAATATGTTTGTGACGATCCAGGTCAACAGGTTCACGTGCGCGGTCAGGGCCGCCGGTTGAGCGAAAACGCTTTCGAATCGCAGCTTGAAACGCTGGAAAATGGCCAGGTGACAGGCACTACCCTGATCGCCGGGCAATGGCTGGGGGCCTGTCCGACCCAAGCCAGGAACACCATCGATATTCCCGGCGTTGGCCAAATGGACATGGATCAACTGGAGCGGATGGCGAAGGAGTTGGGTGGCACGGCGGGCCGCTGACGCCTGAGTTCGCCCCTTACGGATGGATGCCTCGGCCGGCTTCCCCCTGAATCTTGCCCTGGCCCACAGCCTGCGGGAAATCGATGCGGCCTTGGGGCAACCCAAGGGGAGCGCTTTCCGGGCCTTCAAATCCTTGCCGTTGCGGGAAGGCATTGATTTCCATGTGTTGCATCCAGTCTGCGATGGCCCCGCTTTTACCGCCGTGAGGGCAGCCGGGCGGCTCTATCCCGGCGCGCTGCGTGCTATCCTGGTCAACGATGAGGCCCGCCTTCGCATCGAGCAGGTCTTGAAGCCCGGCGTGGAAGCGTCCGATGGATGATTCGGCGCAGGGCGTCAGTCGCGCATTTTTCCGCCTCCTGCAAAGATGGCGGTCCAGCAGCGCTGAACCGTTGGGGGGATCGGGGCTGCAACGAGACTCGGCAGCTTGAGTTCAGCGCAGACGCAAGCCATGCATGGCAGTTGGACCACGGTCGTGGGCTTGTCGCGAGGCCAAATGGCTGGCTCAGCGCCCGCTAGGAGCGGAACAGCCGGCTGTGTTGGATCTCGTGGTGGGCGCTGGCCAGCGCCAATCCCGGCAAGGCCATGCCAAGCTCGTCATCTTCCAGGCTCAAGCCCAAGTCCAGCGCTGTGCGGATCGCTGGGTGCAGCTTGTTGAGGAGGCGTTGTGCGCCGGTCTGGCCCAGCACACCGAGCTTGATGAGGGCGGTGGCCTGATTCTCGCTCCAGGCCCACAGGTAACCCAGGGCGGCCATGCGCGCCGGTAAGTCCGCATGCACCGTCGCCAGCGCGAAGGCTGCGGCGTAACTGAGCGGCTTTCCGCCTTGGGCCGCCTGCCAGCGCTGTGCAACCGGCGCGTCCAGATCGAGCAGCAGTCGCAGCAGGGCAGCGCCGATGTGGGTGTCTTCCTGCAGCAGTTCGCGGGTTTCGCGGCAAGCCAGCAACCAGCGATTCCATTGCGCGGCAACATCAATATGTTGCGTCGCTATGGCCTCATGCAGACGCAGCAGTACAGGCACGTCCGATCGGGCGAGCGCGTGATCCAGAACGGCCGTGAGCCAATCCGTCGCCTGGGCTTCGTTGCCGATCCAGCTCGCCTGCACCGCCGCCTCCAGCCCCTGCGACCAGGCAAAGGCGCCGATCGGCAGGCTGGGGCTGGTCAATTGCAACAGGCGCAGCAGGCCGAGCTCGTCCAGATCAGGGGGCATCGCGGGGCGATCCGGGCAGGGATTCGGGCTCATGCGTATGGGTTGTGTGGGCATGTCCGCCGCCAAAGTAAGCGCCACTTTCCGGCTCGAATGGCGCCTGTTCACACGCCACCGGCAGCCCCAGCGCGGCTACCATGCCGTCCAGTACATGATCATGCCGGTAGCGCAGCCAGTCCGCGCCGATCTGCAGTGGCACATGGCGGTTGCCCAAGTGATAACAGATCCGCGCCAGCAACCGGGGATCTTGCGATCGGGCGGTGGATACGGTCTCATCCGCCGCCCGCACGCGGATGACCTGACCCCCTTCATCCCGCAGCCAGTCGCCGTCGCGCAGCACGGTACCGCGTGGCAAGAGCAGCGCCCGCTCGCTGCCGTCGTCCAGGCGCACCCGTTGCCGGCTGCGCTGGCGCGCATCGAAGGGCAGCGTGAGCGCCAACGCATCCGGGGCGGCGTCCATTTGTGGTTCGGGCGCCAGGCGCACGCGGATTTCCAGCATGTCAGACTCCAGGAGGGGGCAAGGTTGACGGGCGTATGTGGCTTGAGCCGATGCCGCACCGCTTAATTATCCCATCGCCGCCGGAAAATTCAGCAAAAGCCGCAATGCCAGGGATTTAGAGCGCAGGCGCGGAACGTTAATCCGCCCTACCTTTGGGGGCGCAGTGATGCCTGTTGTGGGCCTTGGCTCCCTGATTCAAAAAGGCTTATTTTGTTCGCGCCGTCTCTGGATTAAGGGGGAGTCATCATGTCCAGTCAGGTTTCATGGCCCGTCAAGTCGCGGGAATTGCACAATCATCACTTCGATTCGACGATCTGGAACGACTTTCAGTTTCGGGATGACGACGTCATCGTGGCCACCTATGGCAAATCGGGTACCACCTGGACACAACAAATCGTCACGCAATTGCTCTTCGGCGGTGATCCGGATGTTGCCGTCGCGGAAATTTCCCCCTGGCTGGACTTGCGGGTTCCGCCCAAGGCGGTGAAGCTGCCTGAAGTCGAGGCGCAAACCCATCGCCGCGTGTTGAAAACCCATCTTCCGGTTGATGCGCTGGTTTATTCATCCAGGGCGAAATACATCTACATCGGGCGCGATGGTCGGGATGTGATCTGGAGCATGTATAACCATCATGCCAACGCCAACCAGGATTGGTATAACGCGCTGAATGACAGCCCGGGTCGGGTGGGGCCACCGATCGTGCCGCCACCCGCCAATATCCGCCAGTATTGGCGTGACTGGATGGATCAGGATGGGCATCCCTTTTGGCCTTACTGGGAAAGCGTTCGCAGTTGGTGGCAGTTCCGCGCCCTACCGAATCTCCTGATGGTTCATTTCAACGATCTCAAACGCGATTTGCCGGGGCAGATGCGCCGAATCGCTGGTTTTCTCGATGTTTCCATCGATGAGTCGCGCTGGAATGACACCGTCGAGCACTGCACTTTTGACTGGATGAAAAAGAACGCCGCGAAAAGCGCGCCACTGGGCGGTGTGTTCTGGGATGGCGGCGCCGAGGTCTTCATCAACAAGGGCACCAATGGACGGTGGACGGATACCCTGACCGCCGCTGAAGTGGCGGAATACGAAGCGCGTGCCCAACGCGAATTGGGGCCGGCGTGCGCCCATTGGCTGGCCACGGGCGAGCGCGAGAGCTAAGCACCCGACTTCCGGCCCAACGCGATCGCTCTTTTTCCACATTGGGAAACGGCCGGAGTTGTGAACGGATGGCGGATTCGAAGGCAATCTTGTCGAGTTGGCAGGCCAATGCAGACGCTTGGTTGGCGGCTGTGCGGGAGCAGCGCATCGACAGCCGCCGCGTCACCAATGCGGCAGTACTGGACGCGATAAAAGCGGGCGCGCCGCGTCGGGTTCTGGATGTCGGTTGCGGCGAAGGCTGGCTTTGCCGGGCCTTGCACGATGACGGCATAGAGGCCGTGGGCGTCGATGCGACGGTGCCCCTGATTGGCGCCGCGCGGGCGGCCGGCGCAGGGCGCTTTGAGGTGCTGCGCTACGATGAACTGGTGACCGATCCGCTGCGGCTGGGCCAATTCGATGGGGTGGTGTTCAATTTCGCCCTGTTTGAAGCCGATCCGAGCCCGATCCTGCGAGCCGTGCGCCAAGCGGTCTGCCCGGTAGGCCGGCTCATCATCCAGACCGTGCATCCGGATCGGGTGGCGGGCGAGGCGGGGTGGCGAGAGGAGCGATTTGCCGGCTTCGGCGCTGCGTTTCTTGCTGTCATGCCTTGGTATTTTCATTCGATAGCAGGTTGGGGGCGGCTGCTCCTGGATTCGGGCTGGCGCCTGATTCATCAGATGGCGCCAGTGGATCCAGCCGGCGGCCTCCCGCTGTCTTTGATCCTGATCGCCGAGCCGCGCCCCGATTAAGCGCAAGCGGCTTCAGCGATTACCCGTCTCGATCCACAAGTCCTTGGTGTAGTGCTGGTTCATGATGTTGGGCTGGTAGCCCTTGACCCATGGCTTGATCAGGGTCTTGCTGACGTAGAAGAACAACGGAATCACCGGATCATCGGCCAGCATCATGGCCTCGGCCTGGCGCATCAGGGCATTGCGCTCCGGGCCACCGGGGAGGACGCTGATGCGTGCGAGCAGGGCGTCATAGGCGGGATTGGCGTAGCCGGAATCGTTGATGCCGTGCTGGGAGTGCAGCAGTTCCAGGAAGGTATAGGGATCGGCATAGTCACCGATCCAGCCGCTGCGAAACACCTGTGTGACTTTTTTCTGCTTGCGGTTTTGCAGGAAAACCTTCCATTCCTCGTTGAACAGCGTGGTTTGCACGCCCAGCACCTGCTTCCACATCTGGGCCACGGCGACAGCGATCTTGCGATTGTCTTCCTGGGTGTTGTAACGGATCTCGATCTTCAAGGGTCGCTCGGCTGAATACCCTGCCTCGGCATAGAGTCGCTTGGCTTCCGCGAAGCGTGCCTCCCGGGTCCAGCCGGCATAGTCCGGGGGCGCCGGCTGATAACCCGGCAGCCCCGGCGGCACCCAGCCATAGGCCGGAATCTCGCCGCCGCCGGTGATTTTCTCGGTGAGGATTTCCCGGTCGACGGCTAAATTCAGCGCCCGGCGCAGGGCAGGAGCGTTCTGGAACGGCGGCCGGGTGATATTCAGTCCGAAGTAAAACACGCCCAAATAGGGGTGGATGCGCAGTTCATCGCCCAGATGTTCCTTGGCCCAGCGGAAGTTGGCGGTCGGCACGCCGCCCCAGTCCACCTCCCCGGCGCGGTAGCGCTTGAATTCGCTGGAAGCGTCCTCGATGGCCGAGTAGCGCACCTTGTCGATGCGGGTATGGGCATTGTCCCAGTAATAGGGGTTGCGGCTCAGGGTGATGTGGGATTGCACGACCGCCTCAGTCAGTTGGTAGGCGCCATTGGTCACCAGATTGCCCGGCCGCGTGAAGCGGTCACCATGGGCCGCCAGCGAGGGCCGGTGGATGGGGTAGGTGGTGGAATGGGTGAGGAGGCTCAGAAAATAGGGCGTGGGGGCCTTGAGACGGATTTCCAGGGTGTGGTCGTCGATCGCGCTCACGCCCAGGGTGTCCGGTTTGGCCTGCCCCGCCAGGATGGCCTCGGCCTGAGCGATGGGGGCGAGGATCATGCCGTAGTTGGAGCCGGTGGCTGGGTCTACGGTGCGGCGCATGCCGGCGACAAAATCCGCCGCCACCACCGGATCGCCGTTGGACCAGCGAGCGGTCGGGCGCAGGTGGAAGACATAGCGCAGGCCGTCTTCGCTCATCGTCCAGGACTCGGCTGCCCCCGGTTTGGGCCCGCCATCCGGTCCAGTGAGGGCCAGCCCCTCGTAGAGATCGCGCAAGATGTTGGCCGAGGAAACATCCTCGGCGCGGTGCGGATCGAGCGTCTGGGGTTCGGTGCCGTTGGCCTTGCGCAGCATCGTGAGGCCGTTTTCCACCAGCGGCCCCTGGTGCTCGCTGGGATTGGACGAATCCGAACAGCCGCAGAGGAGCGTGAACGCGAGGACCAGCAGTCCGAGGGCCCAGAATCGAAAGCTTCCCACCGGCCTCATGCCGCGCTGCGCTTCAGATGGATGAGCAGCAGGGAAATTGCAGCCGGCGTGATGCCGGGCAGGCGCGCGGCCTGACCCAAAGTGATGGGTCGGCTGGCGTCGAGTTTCTGGCGCACCTCGTGGGACAGGCCCGTGACGCGGGCATAGTCGAAGGCCGGGGGCAGCCGGGTTTCCTCGTTGAGGCGCTGACGCTCGATGTCGCGTTGCTGGCGTTCGATGTAGCCGGCGTATTTGGTCTGTACCTCCACCTGTTCAGCCACGGCGGGGTCGGCCACCGGATCGCCAATGATCGCTGTGAGCGCGGCATAGTCGACCTCGGGTCGGCGCAGCAGGTCGAGCGCCCACTGTTCGCGCTCCAGCGGCGCGCCCAGCATGGCCTCGATCGCGGCGGCATTCGGACCCTGCGGCCGCAGCATAAACTGACCCAGTCGCGCCAGTTCAGCGTTGATCGCGTCCTGTTTGCGGCAAAACGCATCCCAACGCGGTGCCTCCACCAGCCCCAGTTCGCGGCCGGTGGGCGTCAGACGCAGATCGGCGTTGTCCTCGCGCAGCAGCAACCGGTACTCGGCCCGGCTGGTGAACATGCGATAGGGTTCGGCCGTGCCGCGGGTGATGAGATCGTCGATGAGCACGCCGATGTAGGCCTCATCGCGGCGCGGCGTCCAGGGAGCAAGGTCCCGGGCCTGCCGGCCGGCATTGAGTCCGGCAATCAGCCCCTGGGCTGCGGCTTCCTCATAGCCCGTGGTGCCGTTGATCTGTCCGGCCAGGAACAGCCCCGGCAGATGGCGCGATTCCAGCGAGGGCAACAGATCGCGCGGGTCGAAGTAATCGTATTCGATGGCATAGCCCGGCCGCAGGATATGGGCGTTTTCGAGTCCGGCGATGGAGCGCACCAAGGCGTATTGCACATCGAAGGGCAGGCTGGTGGAAATGCCGTTGGGGTAGACCTCACTGGTGTGCAAGCCTTCCGGCTCCAGGAATACCTGGTGGGCGGTCTTGTCGGCAAAGCGGGTGATCTTGTCCTCCACCGACGGGCAATATCGCGGGCCGATGCCCTCGATCACGCCGGTAAACATCGGAGAGCGGTCGAGCCCCCCCCGGATGATGTCGTGGGTGCGCTCGTTGGTGTGGGTAATGTGGCACAGCACCTGCGGGGGATGCTGTTCCGGCCGGCCCAGGAAAGAAAATACCGGCCGCGGCGTGTCCCCGGGCTGCGGCTGCAGGCGTGCGTAGTCGATGCTGCGGCCATCCAGGCGCGGCGGCGTACCGGTCTTGAGGCGGCCGACTCGCAAGGGCAGTTCGCGCAACCGCGCCGCCAGCGTCTTGGCGGGTGGGTCGCCGGCACGACCGCCCTCATGCTGGTTCAAGCCAACGTGGATGCGTCCGGCGAGAAAAGTGCCGGTGGTCAGCACCACCGCCCGCGCCCTGAAGCGCAGCCCCATTTGCGTGACCACACCGCACACCCGCCCCTGTTCGACGATGAGGTCGTCCACCGCTTGCTGGAACAGGGTCAGCTTGGGCTGGCGCTCCAGCGCCCGGCGCACAAAGGCCCGGTACAGCGCGCGGTCGGCCTGGGCGCGCGTGGCCCGCACCGCCGGGCCCTTGCGGGCGTTGAGCGTGCGGAACTGGATGCCGGCATGGTCCGCCGCATGCGCCATGAGCCCGCCCAGGGCATCGATCTCGCGGACCAGATGTCCCTTGCCGATGCCCCCGATGGCCGGGTTGCAGCTCATCTGCCCCAGGGTTTCCAGGTTGTGGGTGAGCAGTAGGGTGCGGCAACCCTGCCGGGCACTGGCCAGCGCGGCCTCGGTGCCGGGCGTGGCCGCCGCCGATGACGATGACATCGAAGGATTCTGGATAGTGCATGGAACGAACCGCTGGGTCAGGTGAGCGCGCGCAAGGGGTTCAATCTTAAGGGAATCGGCGCTGCAGTGCCAGAATGGGCTTCCACGTCTTCGGGAATCATCCAAAATTCCTTTTTTCGACATCCGTGCCAACGGGTGCTGTCGCGGTAAGCCCGGTCAGCGCACCAGCGGGAGGCGGGAAGTGATCATGGCCCGCACCAAAGCGGCGCTCGGCAGCGACAAAAACGCTGTAAATTCGGGCGGATAAGCCCCGAAAGCTGCTCTTTCCAGCCCCCCCGATCTTATGGCACGAGCGCTGCATCATTGATTGCAGCAATAGTGCAAGCAGTGGTTCGATTGGAGGTTTCATGGCGGCTCAACTCAAACCTACGCTCGGCACTGCGCACCTCTGGGGCATCGCCGTCGGGCTGGTAATCTCGGGCGAATATTTTGGCTGGAGTTACGGCTGGGGCGCGGCCGGCACGCTGGGGTTTCTGGTCACCACGCTGGTGGTGGCGACGATGTATACCTGCTTCATCTTCAGTTTCACCGAGCTGACCACCTCGATCCCTCATGCTGGCGGTCCCTTCGCCTACAGCCATCGGGCATTTGGGGAGAAGGGCGGGCTGATTGCCGGGCTGGCGACACTGATCGAGTTCGTGTTCGCGCCGCCGGCGATTGCGATGGCGATCGGCGCCTATCTCAACGTCCAGTTCCCGGCGCTCGACCCCAAGCACGCGGCGGTGGGTGCCTACGTGATTTTCATGACCCTGAACATTCTCGGGGTGGCGATCGCGGCGACCTTCGAGCTGGTGGTGACGCTGCTCGCAGTAGGCGAGCTGCTGGTGTTCATGGGCGTGGTGGCGCCCGGTTTCAGCGTCAGCAACTTTGTGCTGAACGGCTGGGCCGGCAGCAACGTCTTCAGCGGCGCGGCGGTCTCGGGCATCTTCGCTGCGATTCCGTTCGCGATCTGGTTTTTCCTCGCCATCGAAGGCGCGGCGATGGCCGCAGAGGAAGCCAAGGATCCCAGGCGCACCATTCCGAAAGCCTATGTGGGCGGCATTCTGACCCTGGTGTTTCTCGCCCTTGGTGTGATGATCCTGGCCGGTGGCGTCGGCGACTGGACGGCGTTGTCGGGGATCAACGACCCGCTGCCGCAGGCGATGAAAATGGTGGTCGGCGACAGTTCCGGCTGGCTGCACATGCTGGTCTGGATCGGCCTGTTCGGGCTGGTGGCGAGTTTCCATGGCATCATCCTCGGCTATTCGCGGCAGTTTTTTGCGTTGGCCCGCGCCGGCTATCTGCCCAGTGGACTGGCGAAATTGTCGCGCTTTCAGACCCCGCACCGGGCCATCATCGCCGGCGGCGTCATCGGCATCATCGCGATCTACAGCGACAGCCTGATCACCTTCGGCGCCATGACGCTGACCGCGGTGATGATCACCATGTCGGTGTTTGGCGCGATCACCATGTACATCATGAGCATGCTGAGCCTGTTCGCGTTGCGCCGCAGCGAACCGGACCTCGAGCGCAGCTTCGTCGCGCCGGGCTATCCGCTGGTGCCCGCCATTGCACTGGGCCTCGCGCTGCTGTGTTTGGTGGCGATGTTCTGGTTCAATCTGCAGATTGGGCTGATCTTTATCGGCTTCATCGCGGTGGGCTTCGGCTATTTTCAGGTCACCGGCCACCACCGCGCCGCCGCGCCGGCCGATGCGCTGCTCAAGGCTGTTTCCTGACGCGACTTTATCGGGTTCCAAACGATGTCGTACCAGACCACTGTCGGCATCCGCCACTACCACTTCGATGACTTGCGCACGCTGCTCGCGCGCGCCAGTCCGGCGCGTTCCGGCGACACCCTGGCGGGCGTCGGCGCGGGGAGTCGCGAGGAGCGCATGGCCGCCTGCATGGCGCTGGCCGAGGTGCCGCTCCAGCGTTTTCTTGACGAGGTGGTGGTTCCCTACGAAAGCGACGAGGTCACCCGCCTGATCATCGACGGTCACGACGCCGGTGCCTTTGCCCCCATCAGTCATCTGACCGTCGGTGATTTTCGCGACTGGCTGCTGCTCGACAGCACCGACGCGGCGACGCTGACGGCGGTCGCACCCGGCATCACCCCGGAAATGGCCGCCGCCGTCAGCAAGCTGATGCGCAATCAGGACCTGATCCTGGTGGCCAAGAAATGCACGGTGATCACCCGCTTTCGCAACACCATCGGTCTGCCCGGCCAGCTGTCGGTGCGCTTGCAACCCAACCACCCCACCGATGATGTGCGCGGCATCGCGGCGAGCCTGCTCGACGGCCTGCTCTACGGCGCGGGCGATGCCACCGTCGGCATCAACCCGGCCAGCGATGCGCTGCCGACATTGGCGCGACTGTGGCAAATGATGGACGCGGTGCGCGAGCGCTTCGCGATCCCGATGCAGAGTTGCGTGCTCACCCATGTGACCACGCAGATTCAGGCCATCGAACAGGGGTTGCCGATCGATCTGGTGTTCCAGTCCATCGCCGGCACCGAGCAGGCGAACAAGAGTTTTGGTATTTCGCTGGCGCTGCTGCGCGAGGCCCATGACGCGGCGCTGGGACTGAAGCGCGGCACCTTGGGCGACAACGTCATGTATTTCGAGACCGGCCAGGGCAGCGCGCTGTCGGCCAATGCCCATCATGGCGTCGATCAGCAAACCTGCGAGGCCCGCGCCTACGCCGTCGCCCGCGCCTTCCGGCCGCTGCTGGTCAACACCGTGGTCGGTTTCATCGGCCCGGAATATCTCTACGACGGCAAGCAGATCATCCGCGCCGGGCTCGAGGACCATTTCTGCGGCAAGCTCATGGGCCTGCCCATGGGCTGCGATGTCTGCTACACCAACCATGCCGAGGCCGACCAGGACGACATGGATACGCTGCTGACACTACTCGGTGCGGCCGGCGTCACCTTCATCATGGGCGTGCCCGGCGCCGACGACATCATGCTCAACTACCAGAGCAGCTCGTTTCACGATGCGCTCTATCTGCGCGAGCTGCTGGGCCTGAGGCGGGCGCCGGAATTCGAGGCCTGGCTACAGGCAATGGACATCACCGGCACCAACGGCAAACCACGGCCCATCAGCTCCCGCAACCCGCTGTTGCTCGGTTTGCCGCAGCTCGCGACCGCCCCATGAAACCGCTGCGCCCTGTCGAGGACGATCCCTGGGGCGGACTGCGCGCCCACACCCCGGCGCGCATTGCGCTCGGCCGCGTTGGCGGCAGTTTGCCTACCCGCGAGTTGTTGCGTTTCGGTCTGGCGCACGCCCGGGCCTGCGACGCGGTGCATCATTCGCTCGATGTCGATGCGCTGCGTGTCGAGCTGGAACAAGCGGGCTTTCATTCGCTCCGAGTTGCCAGCCAGGCGCCGGATCGCCACAGTTATCTGCTCCGCCCCGATCTCGGTCGCCGGCTGACAACGGCATCGCGCGCGCTGCTGCAGCAGCGGCGTTCCGACCCTGATTTTGCGGTGGTCATCGCCGACGGACTGTCAGCCATCGCGATCCAACGTCATGCGCCGCCGCTGCTGCGGGAATTTTGTGGGCGCCTTGGTGTCAACGCCAACAGCGTGCCGGTGATCGTGGCGGAGCAGGGCCGGGTGGCGCTGGGTGATGATATCGGCGAGGCGCTGGGTGCGCGCCTGGTGATCGTGCTGATCGGTGAGCGCCCCGGCCTGACCGCGCCGGACAGCCTCGGCATCTACCTGACTTTTGCGCCCAGGGTCGGCCGCATGGACAGCGAGCGCAACTGCATCTCCAACGTTCGCCCCGAAGGCCTGCCCTATGCGCAAGCCGCCCAACAACTAGCCTATCTGGCGCGCGAATCGCTGCGTTTGCGCCTGTCCGGCATTGCCTTGAAGGACAACAGCTAAGGATATCGATTGGTCCCGGAAACGGATTGACGTCCGGAGGGCGGGGCAATGTCTGGTGCCCTTGGGGAGGGGCGACGGGTGCGGCCTTCCCGAATCAACATCAGTCCAATGGGTAGAAGGGCTTGCTTGATCGTGGCTGCGGGGATCAACGTCACGGGCACGATCCACGCCAATCCGGAGGAGAATCAGGTTGCTTGTCGTTGTAAGTGGCTCATCGCCAGCGGCGCTGGGGAAGGTTTCAACACGTTATGGCCTCGCGCTGGCTACCTTGAGTTACCTCATGTGGCGGTATTTGGCGAGAGGTTCAAATGCCCATCTTGCTGTTCGATTGCTTGTGATGACGAGCTTGAAGCGCCCTGATTCGCGCGAAGAAAATCGCGCTATGGGGAAGATGTCCTCCCTTCAGGAGTCGCATTGGGCCGCTTCCTGTTCCCGCAGCAATTCCACTTCCTTGTTTTTTTCCTGATCGCTCAGGATCTGATTCTTTCCGTCCGCGCCTTCGCGTGCCAGATATTCGGCTTTTTGGTAACGCGCCAGAAGTTCGCGCACTTTGGTGCAGCGCGCCTTGCGGACCTCCGGATCTTCGACGGCGGTCGCCTTGTCGTTCTGCGGTAGCGCGGTGGCGGGGACGGCGGGGACGGCGGGGGATTGCCCTGTGGGTGGCGCGGTGATGTCGCTCTTGTGGGAATTTGCGCCCAGCGGACGGTCGCTATAGACGGTATTTCCGGAGGCATCACGGGACTGGTAGATCTCGGCGCTGCCCCAGAGCGGCCAAAGCATTGCACTGCAACACAGAATCCAACGGATAGCATGCATGTGCCTGTCCCCTCTTTTTATGCCTGTGTGTTCAAAATAACCGGGAGGATGATGGATTTTTCCGTCGCATGGCTGTGCAGGAGACCGTTTTTTTACTTACTGATCCATGGCATCTGATTGCCATGGCAGCCAAGAGGTCGACCCGGTCCGACTCCATGAACCAGATATCGGCGGCTTCCTGGTGATGCTTGAGGCGCAGCCTGATCCCGCAGCGGGTATGCGCGCACACCCTGGGAACGCGTTATAAAGCGGCGGTTGAGGCGATTTTGGACAAAAAAAGCCCTGGAATCACCGAGATTCCAGGGCTTGATGGGAGACGTCGGGACAGGCTCAGAGGTTGTAGCCGCGCTCGTCATGCAGGGCGATGTCGAGACCTTCGGTTTCTTCTTCTTCGCTCACGCGCAGCCCCACCAGCACGTCGATCACCTTGAGGATGATGAAACTCATCACGCCGGTATAGATCAGGGTGAACAGGCTGCCCTTGATCTGGATCCAGAGCTGGGCGCCGATGGTCACGCCTTCGGCCAGACCCTTGCCGCCGAAGGAGACGTCCGCGAACAGGCCGGTCAGGATGGCGCCGACCAGCCCACCGACGGCATGCACCCCGAAAACGTCGAGAGAGTCATCGTAACCAGCGGCCCGCTTGAGCTTGGTGGAGGCCAGGAAGCACAGGACGCCGGCAATGATGCCGAGCAGCAATGCGCCCATGGGCCCGCAGGTGCCGGAAGCCGGTGTGACCGCGACCAGACCGGCTACGGCGCCGGAAGCGATGCCCAGCACGGAAGGTTTGCCATGGCTCAGCCACTCGGCAAACATCCAGGCCAGTGCGGCAGCGGCGGTAGCAACCTGGGTGGTCAACATGGCCATGCCCGCGGAACCGTCGGCAGCCACGGCGGACCCGGCATTGAAGCCGAACCAGCCCACCCACAGCATGGAAGCGCCGATCAGGGTATAGGTCAGGTTATGCGGTGGCATGGCGGTCGTGGGAAAGCCCTTGCGCTTGCCCATGACCAAGCAGGCCACGAAACCCGCGATACCCGCATTGATGTGGACCACCGTGCCGCCCGCGAAGTCCAGCACGCCCCAGTCCCACATCAGGCCACCATTGCCGCTCCACACCATGTGGGCGATGGGCAGGTAGACCACAGTCAGCCAGATCGTGGTGAACAGCAGCAGGGCAGAGAACTTCATGCGTTCGGCAAAAGCGCCCACGATCAGCGCCGGGGTGATGATGGCGAAAGTCATCTGGAAGGTGACGAAGACCGATTCGGGGATGGTCCCGACCAGGCCATCGCGTGTCAACCCGGACATGAAGGCCTTGGACAGGCCGCCCACAAAGGAGTGGAAATTGACGACCCCCTGCTCCATGCCGGTGGTATCGAAGGCCAGCGAGTAGCCATAAACGACCCACAACACGGACACCAGTGCGGTGATGGCAAAGCACTGCATCAATACGGACAGCACGTTCTTGGAGCGCACCATGCCGCTATAGAATAGCGCCAAGCCAGGGATGGTCATGAACAAGACCAGCGCGGTTGAGGTCAGCATCCAGGCGGTGTTGCCGGTGTCGAGGGTGGGAGTTGGAGCGGCCTCCTGGGCGCCAACAGCCAACGGGAGCGTGGACAGTCCCGCAAGGGACAAGGCCCTGAGCAAGGGGAAGCGATGGTGATTCATGTTTACTCCTGGAGCGGTTTTGAAGGGGAATCATCCCCGGCCCTGCCCTAGAGTGCGTTGTCTCCCGATTCGCCGGTGCGGATGCGGACCACTTGTTCCAGTTCCACCACAAAGATCTTGCCGTCGCCGATTTTTCCGGTATTGGCGGCTTTGGTGATGGCATCGATCACCTGATCCGTCAATGCATCACTCACAGCAATTTCGATCTTGGCCTTCGGCAGGAAATCGACCACATACTCGGCGCCCCGATACAGTTCCGTATGGCCTTTCTGGCGCCCGAAGCCTTTGACCTCGGTTACCGTCATGCCCTGGATGCCCATGTCCGACAAGGCTTGGCGGACATCATCCAGTCGGAACGGTTTGATGATGGCGGTCACCAGTTTCATGGAATCGATCTCCTGCGAGAGGTGGTATGGGCTGAGTGGTCAGCCAGTCTAGCACCGCAACGCGGATCGGAAACATCAAATGCACTCAGTCAGTGCCGGTTGGATCGTGAAACGCATCACCGGGTGATGCGAGGCAAAATCCGGGCTGGCAAGCCAAGTGAGTTGGGTTGTTCAGATGGCGTCACCTCCCGATTCGCCGGTGCGGATGCGGATCACCTGCTCCAGGTCGAAGACGAAGACCTTGCCGTCGCCGATCTTGCCCGTATTGGCGGCTTTGCTGATGGCTTCGATCACGGTGTCGGCCATGTCATCGGTCACGGCGACTTCGATCTTTACTTTCGGAAGGAAATCAACTACATATTCGGCGCCTCGGTACAATTCAGTATGGCCTTTCTGGCGTCCAAAACCCTTGACCTCGGTGACTGTGATGCCTTGTACACCGATGTCCGAGAGCGCCTCTCGGACATCGTCCAGTTTGAATGGCTTGATGATGGCGGTGACAAGCTTCATGCGCGATTACTCCATAGGGCTGGGGAAAACGGATGCGCGCGGATTTTGTGGAAATCCGGCACAATCGTGTGAGGCATAAAGCAGGTTCCATGCCATGCCTTTGAGAGTGCGCTATGTCATCGTAATGACAGAAATGGGCGTCTTGGGCATGAGCCTCTAGAATGAAAGATGTGGATGGGGCAATTTATTGCCCTCTTTTTGGGCGCCAAAATGGTGCATTGCCAGAAGCCCAGAGCGGCGGGAGGATTCCTTGAGTGAGCGACAAGCGTGGGTTGATGAGGTCGCGGAAGAGCTGGCCGGTCGGGTGCCGGCGGGTTTGGGTGTGTTGCGGGAGGATCTGGGGCGTAACTTTCGGGCCGTGTTGCAATCGGCTTTCGCCCGGCTCGATCTGGTCACGCGAGAGGAGTTTGATGTCCAGCGCGCCGTGCTGGCCCGCTTGCGCACCGAACTGACAGAATTGGAACGCCAGGTCGCTGAGCTGGCGCTGCGCGGCTGACAGCCGCACGCTGACCATTCGCGAACACCGAATGGGTGATACAGGCTGGCAAGATGCCAGCCGATAACTGCCCAAGGACACGGGGAAGGTATCATGGGACTGGCTGTCGTTCACACCCGGGCGCAGGCGGGTTTGCTCGCCCCGCCGGTGACCGTTGAGGTCGATCTCGCCAATGGTCTGCCGGCTGTCACGGTGGTCGGTCTGGCCGAGACCGCGGTCAAGGAAAGCCGGGATCGGGTCCGCGCTGCGTTGCACAATGCCGGATTCGAATTTCCGGTACGACGCATCACCATCAACCTTGCTCCTGCCGACTTGCCCAAGGAAAGCGGGCGCTACGACCTGGCCATTGCCTTGGCGATCCTGGCTGCGTCCGGCCAGATTCCGGCGCAATCCCTGGCCGGGCTGGAGCTGTTGGGCGAGTTGTCCTTGAGCGGGGAATTGCGCCCCGTGCGCGGCGTATTGCCCGCTGCCCTGGCTTGCCGGGATGCGCGGCGAACCCTGATTGTTCCCCTGGCCAATGGGCTCGAGGCACACCTTGTGCGCGACCTGTCGCTGCGCACGGCCAGTCATCTGTTGCAGATCTGTGCCCATCTCAAGGGGGAGGCCATCCTCCCCGAACCCGACTTCCCTGCTGACGCATACCCACCGCCAGAGGCCGTTGAAGATCTGCGCGACGTGCGCGGCCAGTTCAGCGCCCGGCGAGCGCTTGAAGTGGCGGCGGCGGGTGGACACAGCCTGCTCATGATGGGGCCACCGGGGACGGGCAAGAGCATGCTGGCGCGGCGATTGCCCGGGATCCTGCCACCATTGGCTGAATCTGAAGCCTTGGAAGTCGGGGCCATCGCGTCCATCAGCGAAAACGGGTTCCAGCCTGAAGCCTGGGGGCGCCGACCGTTCCGCGCACCCCACCATACTGCTTCCGCGGTGGCCTTGGTGGGCGGTGGCAGTATCCCGCGACCAGGGGAAATCTCTCTGGCCCACCAGGGCGTGTTGTTTCTGGATGAACTGCCGGAATTTGATCGGCGCGTGTTGGAAGTGCTGCGGGAGCCTTTGGAAAGCGGTGAGATCCATATCTCACGTGCAGCCCGGCAGGCGGTATTCCCCGCGCGTTTTCAGTTGGTGGCGGCGATGAATCCCTGTCCCTGTGGTTTCCTGGGGGACGTGCGGGGCCGTTGCCGCTGCACCGAGGAACAGGTCGCCCGATATCGCGCCCGCATTTCTGGTCCCTTGCTCGACCGCATTGATCTTCATGTGGAGGTTCCGGCCGTCAGCAGCGAGTCCCTGAGTGGCCATGCGCCGGAGGGCGAGTCCAGTTGTGATGTGCGCGCACGGGTCTTTCAGGCACGAGCACGCCAGCTGGCGCGCCAGGACAAGCCCAATGCGACCCTCAGCCAGCGCGAGACGACGCAGGTGTGCACTGTCAAGGGTGCAGTGCGGGACCTGCTGTTGCAGGCCATGGAACGACTGGGGCTGTCGGCCCGCGCCTATCACCGCCTGTTGCGCCTATCCCGCACCATCGCCGACCTGGATGAGTCGGACACCATTACCGCGCGGCACATGAGCGAGGCAATTCATTTCCGCCTGCTGGATCGCCAGCCCATCCGTTGAGTGGAACATCGTGGGTCGGCTGAGGAGACCATTCCGAGGCGGCACTGTCGTGAAAGAGCCGTGCAGCGGATGGCGCAGGATGAGGCTGAATGAACAAGAAAACGTCATTCTTCACGGAACGGCGCATGGCTGCGTCCAGGGCAATGAGGAGCACTGTGGCGTTTTCTTGGGCCAAGGATGTCGTGGGCTTGCCGATAAAGGATGGGAGCGGCCGCATCGCTTTTGAAGCGGCCGGTATACAGGCGAGTTTCTGATCATGAATCGTGTCACGACCTGGTTGGGGCGGCGGTTGAGCCTTTATCTCAGTCAGCGTCTGGCGTCCCATGAACCCGCGGTGCCCATGGATCCGGCGCGCTATGCCGCCTGTCTCCGGCCGGCGGATGTGCTGCTGGTGGAGGGCAATACCCGTCTGAGTGTCGCCATCAAGTACCTGACCCAATCCACCTGGTCCCATGCAGCGCTGTATGTGGGGCCGTCCGCGGGGCTCCACGATGCGGCTGGCCGGCCATTGGTGTTCATCGAGGCGGATGTGGCGGCGGGGGTGCGGGCACTTGGGCCGGATGCCTATGCCGGGCTGCACTGTCGCCTCTGCCGACCGGTGGGCTTGTCCGCCGCCGAACAGCGGCAGGTGGTGGCTTATGCCTGTGGCCGGCTGGGGCATCAGTACGATCTGAAAAACGTCCTTGATCTCGCGCGCTATTTGCTGCCAACCCCGCCGGTACCGGTGGGGTGGCGGCGCCGCTTGTTGGCGCTGGGCAGCGGGGATCCAACCCGCGCCATCTGTTCGACGCTGATCGCCCAGTGTTTTGCCGAAGTGCGCTATCCCATCCTGCCGCAGGTCGAAACCCTGCCGGCGACCCGGCCGGATTGTCCCGATTGCGTTCAGCGCGTGCACCATGTCCGCCACCACAGTCTCTACGTGCCACGGGATTTCGATGTCTCGCCCTATTTCCAGATCATCAAGCCCACGCTCACCTTGGGGTTTGATTTCCATCGCCTGGTATGGGCGGCGGAGAGCGCCTCGGGGTGAGGCGCGCATGGCCGGAGCGATCACCGGAACAGGGAATTCCGGCCGCCGGTTTGCTGCGTCGGTGCTTTGGGGCAAGGAAAGCCGGCCCCGCTGTTGGAGGCCGGCGGATCAGGATGAAAAAACCAATGTCAGGGCGCGAGACTGCTCTGCTTGAGCATCTCTGTCAGCGCCGCCTTGAGTTCGTCTTCACTCAGGCCCGGATTGCCGCCCTTGGGCGGCATGGCGCGGATACCCGTGATGGAATGCTTCAGCAGGGTATCGAAGCCCTGTGCCAGACGTGGCTCCCAATCGCCCTTGGCGCCAATCTTGGGTGCGCCTAGAACCCCGGCGGCGTGGCATGCGGCGCAGGCCTGTTGCACGACTTCAGTGCCCGAACGGGGCGCGACCGCAGCCTGGGGTTCTCCCGCGTTGGCGGTTTCCATCGGCGGCTGGTCGCTGGTGCGTACCTGACCGATGGGCGCGATGCGTTCCTTGAGCGCGGCCATTTCCCGCTCATCCAGCGGGCGATCCTGGCGCGCAAATCCCCCAATAACCGCGGCGAGCACACCAATGAAGACGGCAAAGGCCACCATTAGGCCGAGAACGCTGACCAGCGGGAGCATTGAATTGTTTTCCTGCTCGGACACAGGGACCTCCTTATTAGGGGAAAGGCAGGGGGTGGTTTGCAAGCGCCGCTCCGGGATCACCAGGTCCCGGAACCGCAGGGTGGCTAAGTATACGCGGCGCACCGCTGACGTAAAACACGCTTGGACGCGAAGATGGACGTTCGGGGGTCGAAACGCTATGCTATGGCCCCTTCGCGCCCGTAGCTCAGCTGGATAGAGTGTTGGCCTCCGAAGCCAAAGGTCAGAGGTTCGAATCCTCTCGGGCGCGCCACTTCCATAAATCCCCCTCCGAATCCTTGCTTCCGCCGTTTGGGCGGGCGGATACCGCCGCGCCTGTAGTTTGCGCGGTTCATTGACCGCCATGATCGATCGACTGAAACCGTGCCGTGCAAGGCTCGGATGCTCGCGCAATCTCCCACATGCGGCTGGAAGAATGATCTGGCGAAACTTGCTGAAAATGCCGATCCCCGTGGGGTTATGGCAAGGAGCGCGCCGACATGGCCCGGCCCTGCGGCCCGTTGAACCCTGATGCGCCGCGCGCTGGCTTGGATTCCCGCTGGGCGCGTTGCTTCATGACTTGATATCGATCAATCCTCTGTCGTGTCCATCGGGTCACTCTGGGACCGGACGGTCTTCCCAAGTCAAGGATGAGGGTATGCGCACTGAAGCATCGGATGAGGCGCGCGGGGGATCGGCATCAGGGCGACGGTTCCCATCGCCTTTTCCAACCAATTGGCGGGCCGATGCGATTGATCCGGATTCGGTCGGTACCCTGGATGGCTTGTTTCGGGAGCGGGCGCGTCGCACACCCCAAGCGACGGCCTACCAGGCCTTCGACACCGCGCGCCAGGTCTGGCGGGATCATACTTGGGCCGAGATGGCCGGCTTGGTCGGCCGCTGGCAGGCGGCCCTGGTCCGGGACGGGCTGTTGCCCGGTGAGCGTATCGCCATCGCCCTGCCCAACGGGCCGAGTTGGGTGGCTGTGGATCAGGCGGCGTTGGGTCTTGGGCTGGTGGATGTTTCGCTTTATGTGAACGATCGGCCGGAGAACGTGGCTTTCCTGCTGGCTCATTCCGGCGCCCGCCTGTTGGTGGTGGACTCCGAGATCCAGTGGCAGACGCTGGCGCCGGCTTTGGCGGCTGTCGCCACGCTGGAGCGGATTGTGGTGCTGGGTCCCGTGACGGGCAAAGCAGATCCCCTGGTCGTCTCGGCGCAGCAGTGGCTGCCGGCTGAGCCGCAGCCGTTGCGCGCGTCCTCTACCTTGCCCGATGATCTGGCCACGCTGGTCTATACCTCCGGCACCACGGGCCGGCCCAAGGGCGTCATGCTGAGCCACCGCAATATCCTGTCGGTGACCTATGCTGCGCTGCAGCGGGTGACGGCCTATCCGCAGGATGTGTTTCTCTCCTTTTTGCCGCTGGCGCATCTGTTCGAACGCACGGCAGGTTATTACCTGCCCATGATGGCCGGCGCCACCGTGGCGCATGCGCGCGGCGTGCTGCAATTGACCGAGGATTTGCAGACGGTCCAGCCCACGGCATTGATTGCCGTGCCGCGGCTGTTCGAAACGGTTCATGGCCGGCTGCAGCGCGAACTCCAGCGCAGCGGATGGCTGGCACGCCGGGCTTTTGCCTTGACGGTTCACGCGGGCTGGCAACAGAACCGTTATCGCCAAGGC
>Ga0209851_1000119_pt1 | contig 24703 bp, 29 predicted proteins | sample GWRWT4_14Oct14_FD_187195 | JGI IMG/M metagenome (GOLD analysis project Ga0209851, IMG submission 187195) | Sand microcosm microbial communities from a hyporheic zone in Columbia River, Washington, USA - GW-RW T4_14-Oct-14 (SPAdes) (version 2) | ecosystem: Engineered > Artificial ecosystem > Sand... | reverse complement strand
AATGACGCCAAAGCCGCTTCCACAGCCGGCATAAGTCGGCTGCCCAATATCAATCCGTTCAACAAAACCAAAACATACCTCCAAAACAAAACCCCGTCGAAAATCGACGGGGTTTGTCAGCAGTCTGGGCCGCTCTGATGAGCGGCCCTTTTTTTGCCTGAAAGATATCAGGCTTCGAACTTGAAGTGCTTCAGCGCTTCGCGGTCCACAACAGGGGCGCGCTTCGTGCCATGGGTCAGCTTCACCGACCCCGTCTTACGCTCAAACGGATCCGTGAGGCCGATCTTCTGCGAATATTCACGGATTTCCGGGATCACATGTTCACCCAGCAATTGCATGCTGCGCAGACGATCTTCGTTGCTGACCGGTCCCTGCACGGCAAAGAAAGTGAGGGTGCCAGGGCGGATCACATCCAGAATCTGCTTGATCTTCGGAATAACCGATTTCGGCGTGCCGATGAGCAGTTGCAGATTGCGTTGGCCTTTTTCAAACCCTTTGACAAGCTTCCCGCGAACCTCATCAAAATTGGTTGATTTTGGCGCTGGCGCATCATCACCAGCCATCTTTTCGCGGTTGACGCCAAGCCAGCTACCGCCCGGCTGCTTCGCCAGATTGCGGATCGCACCCTTGGAGTTATACCCCGGCGGCAGCGTGTATTGCGGCGCCGAGAAGGCGTTCTGTCCGCCACCGTATACGAAGCCACGCCCCAATTCCTGGGCCTTCTCTTCGGTATCGGCGAGGAAAGTGGGTATCAGATAGCCGAAATTTTCCGGTCCGGCCTGATAGCCCTTCTGCGCTGCCTGCTCGGCGTAGAAGTCCCACAAATCACACGTGGGCCCAAGCGAGGTTCCAAGACCAATATAGGGATATGCATGATCAGCGCACCACAGCACGGTTTCCGGACTAAGCACGCCGGGGATCCACATTTGCGGATACGGTTCCTGGAACGGCAGCGCCCAGGGGTTTACGTGCCGGTAATGGAAATGCTTGCCTTCATAGCGCCACGGGCCAGGCTTGGTCCAGGCCTGGATAATGAAGTCGTGTGCTTCGTTGAACATTTCACGGTTATAGGCGGGATTGGCATTGTTGAAGTACTGCTCGGAACCCGCGCCACGCACCCAGCCTGTTACCAGACGGCCACGTGAGATAAGATCAATTTCGGCGAGCTCTTCCGCCATGCGCAGCGGATGCTTGATCACCGGCAACGGATTTCCGATCAGCACGATTTTGACCTTCTTGGTGATGCGCGCCAGAATCGCCGCCTCAACATTCAGCACGTTACCCATGCAGAATGGGTTGCCGTGATGCTCGTTCAGGGCGACCGCGTCAAAGCCCTGCTCTTCAGCATAACAGGCTTCATCAAGAAAATGATTGTAATCGTCGGAACCCTTCTTGCGATCGAAATAGGTGTTGGGCACCGCGAAGAAAGCCTTGTTCTTCAGAACAACTTCTTCGTTGATATGGCGGTAGGGACGTTCGGTAAAGTACGCTATTTTCATGTTCGTTTCCTCTGTCTCGTGTGGCTCAGAGTCGTATAAAATACTACCCCTGCGGATTTAGCTGGCCAGGAATTGTTTCAGTGCGGCAATAAATTCTGCCGGTTTTTCGATCTCGGGCCGGTGACCCGCATCCTTGATTTCAACCAGCTTGGCGCTGGGGATGGCCTTTTGATAGGCCTCTACGCAACCGCGCGGCGTGAAGTTGTCCTTTGTGCCCCAAACCAGAAGCGTCTTGATTCCGGTCACGCCCTGCAACAGATGCGGCAGGCTGGGGTTAAACATGAAGGGTTCCCAGCCAATACGTGCGGTTTCCGCCCGCGCGTCTTCGAAGTTTTCGAATTGCTCGGGGCTCATTTCGCCGCCATAAATTTTCAGGAATTCCGGCGTGTTGAACGGATCGGCAACGGTCGCGCGCAAATGAGTGCGCATGGACATTGCGATGAAGTCGGCGATGAAGCCTTTTTCCGGCCTGATGCCCATGGGACCAACCAGCGCCATGTGACCGAAAATATCGGGATCAGACGCCGCCATTTCCGCAGCGATATAGGCGCCGGCGGAAAAAGCAACCACATCCACCTGGTCCAGCTTCAATTCGCGGAGTACCCGCGCATAGTAGCCGCCAAGGTCACGATAGCTGCGAATCCAGTCGATGCGCGGCGATTTATCAAATCCGGGCTGACGCGGAATAATAAACTGACGATCGCCCGCCAGCGCATCATTCCAGCCCATCCAGCCGGGGTACCCCAGTTCGTCATGCAACATAAGCAGCGGCTTGCCTGATCCACCACGGACGATAGCAAGCTCAGCCCCTCCTACTTTTTCAATCTTTTCAGTAACGTTAGCCAATGAACCTTCCTCCCTGCTGATGTACTCCGGAGCTTTACCCCGGTTAGTGTTACGGATCATCAGATAGCAAAAGCGGCCATCTATCCCCGCCGATTTCGAAGCTATAATCTCTTATACGGAATTGAACAGATTTTCGAATGAATGTTCAACTAAAAAATATTGCTCGATCTATCAATAAGTAGAAATCCGTACATTTCAAAACAAAAATGTGGATAAAAAACTATCCGCACTGCCCGCCAATCAGCTTTTGGCCCCTGCTGCATTCAGATCGGACCAGTCACGCTTGACGCCCACAAGCAGTAAAAACGGGGCCGCGATAAAGATCGAGGAATAAGTACCGATAAAAATTCCCCAAATCATCGCAAAAGTAAAACCACGGATCACTTCACCGCCAAAAATGAACAGCGTGGTCAACGCCACGAGGGTTGTGAAAGATGTCATTGTGGTACGGCTAAGCGTTTCATTGATCGCCAGGTTGAGCAATTCATCCAGCGGCATTTTCTTGTATTTGCGCAGGTTTTCGCGCACCCGGTCATACACCACCACCGTATCGTTCATGGAATAGCCAACAATGGTCAGGATCGCCGCAATAATCGCCAGATTGAATTCAAGTTGCAGCAGGGAAAAAATACCGATGGTCATGGCCACGTCATGCACCAGCGCAATCACCGAGCCGACGCCAAACTGCCATTCAAATCTGAACCAGACATAGACCAGCATCGCAGCGACCGCGAGAACGACCGCCAGCACACCGGCATTGACCAGATCGCTGCTGACCTTCGGCCCCACCAGTTCTATGCGGCGGTACGTAACGGGCGCGCCATACTCCTTGTCCAGCGCGGCTTTAACGTCGGTAACCGCTTTTTGCTGCGCCTGCTCGCCGCCGGCACTTTGTTCCAGCCGGATCAGCACCGCATTGTCGCTGCCAAAGGTTTGCACCGCCACATCGCCAAGCCCAAGACCTGAGACAATGGTGCGGATACGGCTGACATCAGATGCCGCCTCTGTGCCGATTTCAATCATTGTGCCGCCGCGAAAATCGATGCCGTAATTCAAACCCGCGGTCAGATACAGCACGATGGAAGCAACCGTCAGCAAGCCGGAAAGCGCAAAGGTAATGTTCCGTATGCCGATGAACGGGATGTTGGTTTTTTGCGGAACAAGTCTCAGACGGAACATAAACGCCCTCTTTTCTGCGGCTAAACTACAATCTGCTTTGGCTTACGGTAGCGCAGATATTGTGTGATGATAAATCTTGTGACGGTGACCGCCGTATAGACCGATGTCATAACGCCGATCATCAGTGTCACCGCGAAGCCGCGCACGGGCCCGGACCCCACCTGAAACATGATCGCCGTTGCAATGAAGGTCGTGATGTTGGCGTCAAGAATGGTGCCATAGGCGCGATCAAAGCCCGCCTGCACGGCGCTTAACGGGGTTTTTCCATTACCTATCTCCTCGCGGATGCGCTCGTAAATCAGCACGTTCGCATCCACCGCCATGCCCATGGTCAGCACGATTCCCGCAATGCCCGGCAGGGTCAATGTGGATTGCAGCAGCGTCAGCGCGGCGCTGATCAGGATGATGTTCATGATCAGGGAAAGGTTGGCGAACAGGCCAAACAGGCCGTAGGTCAGCACCATATAAGCGGCAACCGCCACAAAACCGATGATGGCCGCATTGCGCCCGTCATGCACCGAATCGGCGCCCAGCTCCGCGCCCACCGTGCGTTCCTCTATCACCAGCAGCGGCGCAGGCAATGCGCCGGCACGCAACAATATCGCCAGATCATTGGCTTCCTGATAGGTGAAATTACCACTGATCTGGCCAGATCCGCCCAAAATCGCCGAGCGGATCACCGGCGCACTGACCACACGCCCATCCAGCACGATGGCGAACGGCTTGCCGACATTCGCCTTGGTGACTTCTGCAAACTTCTTGCCGCCCACCGTGTCAAAACGAAAATTAACGACAGGCTCATTGGTCTGACTATCGGTTGAAGGCTGAGCGTCAACCAGATTTTCACCGCTGACCATGATCTGTTTGCGCACCACAAATTCAGGCGCGCCTTCTTCATCCGAGGGCAGAATATCGGAGCCAATCGGCATCCGTCCGGCTTTGGCTTCGGCTGCGGAAATCGCCGGATCCAGCAGGCGGAAGCTCAGCTTCGCCGTCTTGCCCAGCATTTCCTTGAGCCGTTCAGGATTATCAAGCCCCGGCACCTGCACCAGAATACGGTCGTCGCCCTGGCGCTGGATAGTGGATTCCTTGTTGCCCAGTTCGTCAATGCGGCGGCGCACGATTTCGATGGATTGCTGCACCGCAGATGTACGCCGCCGGACCAGCGCGTCATCGCTCAGGCGCACTTCTATCAGTTGCGGTTCCGGCGTGGTTATATCCAGTTCCGGCGTCTCGCCGCCAATAATGCCCAGCACGGCCACGCCGCCGCCGTTCAGTTCCTTAATCAGCTCGCGCGCACTTTCGAATTGCCCGGCTTCGCGGACCTGGATCTGGAGCACCCCGTCGCGGATGCCCAGTTTTTTGTAGCCGATTCGCTCCTTGCGCAGCGCGGTGCGCACTTCTTCGGTCAGCGATTGCAGCCTTTCGTTAATGACGGCCTGCACATCCACTTCCAGCAGAAGATGCGAGCCGCCCTGCAGATCAAGACCAAGATTGATCTGCTGCTTGGGCATCCAGTCCGGCAAGCGGGCCAATGTGGCTTCGCTCAGCAGATTAGGCGCGGCAAAGTACGAACTGCTGATCAGAAGCATAAGGATAACCGCTATTTTCCAGCGGGCGAAATACAGCATTATGAAACCTTATATCGGCGTGATCATTTTGTATCGGATGTGGCGGGTTCACCCTTTGCGCGCACGCCGGTCAGGGTGCTGGCCACAACGCGGACCTTAACGCCGTCGGCAATCTCGACCAGCACTTCGCCATCGTCCTGAACTTTGGTGATCTTGCCGACGATGCCGCCAGCGGTCACGACCGTATCCCCGCGGCGCACCGCCGCAATCATCGCCTGATGCTCCTTCAGGCGCTTTTGCTGGGGCCGGATCAGGAAGAAATACAGAATACCGAATACGAGTACGAGCGGCGCGGCAGCCTCGATGAAAGAGGTGGCGCTGGCAGCGGTTTGGGCAAAGGCTGGACTGATGAACATTTAAGACTCCTTAAGCATCGCGCCGGACTATAACGATCCCGGCTCAACTTGCAAACCATGGGTTGACCACCCACCCATCTTATCCTCATGTTCGGAAAATCCCGCCCATTACCAGGTAAAAAATACCATGAGCATTGAAAAACTGACCCCGGTCCTGTTGCGAATCGCGGAGGCGCTGGAACGGCTTAGCCCGCCCAGCCCACCTGCCCCCAGCCTGACGGAGGCAGACGGCTTTGTGTGGCACGCCAATGGCGAACGGCTGGAGCCGGTACCCAATATCAGCCGGGTTCCGCTGGAATTGCTGCGTGGTGTCGATCATGTCCGGGATTTATTGCTGGAAAACACCCAACGCTTTGCGCAAGGGTTGCCCGCCAACAACACCTTGCTATGGGGTGCGCGCGGCATGGGTAAAAGCTCGCTGGTCAAGGCCGTGCATGCCGCCATCAATGCGAAAACACCCGGCGCGCTGGCGCTGATTGAAATTCACCGCGAGGAAATCGACACTTTGCCGCTCCTGATGGGGCGTCTGCGCGAATCGCCCCGGCAATGCCTGCTGTTTTGCGATGACCTGTCGTTCGATGCCGCAGACACCAGCTATAAATCGCTGAAAGCAGTGCTGGAAGGCGGCATTGAAGGCCGGCCGGCCGCAGTGCTGTTCTACGCCACGTCCAACCGGCGTCACCTGATGCCGCGCGAGATGGTGGAAAATGAACGCTCCACCGCCATCAATCCGTCCGAAGCGGTGGAAGAAAAAGTATCCCTCTCAGACCGTTTCGGCCTGTGGCTGGGCTTTCACGCCTGCAGCCAGCAGGATTATCTGGATATGATTGCGGGCTATGTCGCGCATTACAAACTGCCGGCCCTTGAGGCCGAATGGCGCGCCGAAGCCATTGAATGGGCCGCCACCCGTGGCGCACGTTCCGGCCGCGTCGCCTCGCAATATATCCAGCATCTGGCAGGCAGGCTGGGGCAGAGACTGGCCTAATATCTGCGTTGCCCGTTGGTCTGATTTATGACACTATTCCACTCTCGCGTCAGGGCATTCCATTCGGGAAATCGGTCATGAGTTTGTCGATTAACCAGGAGCTTGAAAAACAAATTGTCGCCTTGGCCGATGCGACGGGGCGCGATCCGCAACTGCTTACAGATAAGGCATTGCGCCATTTCGTTGAATACGAGGCTGAAATCATCGCCAAAATCCGTGAAGGCATAGAGGCCGCTGATCGAGGCGATGTCGTGCCACATGATCAGGTTGTGGCGGAACTGGAAGCCATCATGGCCGCGCATAGACAGCGCCCGTAAGTGGCAGAATTAATATGGACGGCCCCAGCCCGTACCGCACTGCAAAACATTTTCAACTACATTGCCAAAGACAATCCCGTAGTGGCCACAACGAAGCATTACTGAAATTCTGGCAGTTGCCAAAAATCTGGTCGTATTTCCCATGTCTGGCCGCCCTGGCCGGGTTGGAAATAGCCGGGAACTCGTTATTCCGCGAACCCCGTATGTACTTGCTTACCGCTTAAACGGCAACAAAGTCACGATCCTCCACATCTTTCACGGCGCGCAGCAATGGCCTGAAAGACTTTAACCTACCCCCCCACCAGCAGCGGTTTTGGATCAACGGCTTTTGCGCCCTGGCGGATTTCGAAATGCAGTTGGTCCTGGGGCACGCCGCCGCTGCGTCCCGCCTTTGCGATCACCTGTCCGCGTCTGACAGTGGCGCCCTTTTCCACCAGCAGTTCAGAATTGTGCGCATAGGCGGTGACCCAGCCGCCTTCATGCCGGATCAACAGCAGATTGCCATAGCCGCGCAGACCATTACCCGCATAGGACACAATCCCGTCCCCCGCCGCAATGATCGGGCCATTCGGCGGCATGGCGATATTGATACCATCATTGTGCAGCCCGTTCTGCTTGGGCCCGAAATCCGACAGGATCGGACCTTTTGCCGGCCACAGGAAGCGCACCACCCTGGATTCACGCGCAGGCGTTGCCGCAGGAACGGCAGCAGGCAGCGCCGCCGTTTTTTCCAGCGCCTCTATTGGTTTGCGCACGGGCGCCGGAGGCGGCAGCGCCGGAACCGCATCGTCTTCCATTGAAAGTGCGCCGGTTTGATCCTCGCCTGAATCCGGCGACGGATCCGAAGGGGACGGCTGTGTTACCCCGGCTTTTGCTATCTGAATAACCACGTCCTCACGCTTTGAAGGCATGGAAACCGGCGGCGCCAGCACTCCTGACGCGATCTGATTTTGCGCACTGGCGGCAGGAGGCGGTGACGCACCCGGCTGACCCGGCAACCGCAAAACCTGTCCCGGTTTGATGATAAAAGGCGGCGACAGATTATTGGTCTCCACAAGGGCCTGCAACGCCGTTTGGTGATAGCGGGATATGGCGTAGAGCGTATCGCCCGGCCGCACGACAACACTTCCCTTCCCATGCGTTGCTGCAGGATATTCAGAAACAGGCGCACCAGCCCCGCCTATGATCACCGGCGCGGGCGTGCCACGCGGCGCGCAGGCCCAGAGCCCCGGCGCCAGCAACATAACCAAAAAGACACTAATTCGAATGCGGAGCATGTTTCTCCCACTCGTCCATTTCATTATCTACCCCTGCCGGGCCGACAGGCCATCTACCGCAATTCCGGGCACCATCGGCACGAAACGCACAGGCAGTAATTCTTCCGCATCATAACCGGATTCGCTACGGGTAATGCGCACAATATTCTGCGTATCAAAGGTTGGTCCGATCGGGATCAGCATAAATCCCCCCACAGCCAACTGTTCCAGCAACAGGGGCGGTGGTTCCTGCGCCGCCGCAGTCACCAGAATGCGCTGAAATGGCGCCTGTTCGGGCCAGCCTTTATAGCCATCGCCAAGCCGTGTCGAAATCGTATGCAGCCCCAGTTCCCTGAAACAGCCCTCGGCGCCATGCAGCAGCGAGCGGTGCCGCTCAATCGTATAGACCCTGCGGCACAGCCGCGCCAGCACCGCCGCCTGATAGCCGGAACCCGTGCCGACCTCAAGCACCACCACGCGCTTGTTCAGCTTTAGCTCCTGGCTCATGAAGCCAACAATATAAGGCTGACTGATGGTCTGGCCCTGACCGATGGGCAACGCAATATTTTCATACGAACGTTCGCGCAGCGCTTCGGGCACAAATATCTCGCGCGGCGTGCGTTCAATCGCCATCAGCACAGCCCGGCTGGTTACGCCCTGACGGCGCAATTCCATAATCAATTTTATCCTGGCCGGTTCCAGATCGGACATGCCCGGCGCCCTTCCCGTTTCTATCAGGCTGCAAACTCCTTGCGCAGCGAACGCAATGTCTGATCGTGGGTTAAATCCAGATGCAGCGGCGTCACTGAAATATTACCCGCATAGATCGCATGCAGGTCAGAACCCGCCGCCGGATTGCTGCGGATGCGCTGAAACCCGGTCCAGTAATAGGGGATGCCGCGCCGGTCCACCCGCTTGTCCATTTCCAGCAGCGACTGATCGCGCCGCCCCTGACTGGTGATTTCCACCTTCAGTTTCTTGGCGGCTTCCTCATCGGGGAAATTGATGTTGATCAGAACATCTTTGGGCCAGCCTGCCTTGATCAGCTTACGGATGATAAGTGGTGCGTGCCGCTCGGCGGTTGCCCATTTGATCACGGGTGAATCACTGAACCCCCATGTCTGGCTAAGTGCAATGGATGGAACGCCCAGTACAGTGCCTTCCATCGCCGCCGCTATCGTGCCGGAATAGGTCACATCATCGGCAATGTTGGCGCCCCGGTTCACGCCAGACAGCAACAAATCCGGCAATCCGTCCTTCATGATTTCGGCAATCGCCAGCACCACGCAATCGGTAGGCGTCCCGGAGACCGCAAATTTGCGTTTACTGATTTGCCGCAGGCGTAGCGGATGATGCAATGTCAGTGAATGCGACGCCCCGCTCTGTTCTGTTTCTGGCGCGACAATCCAGATATCATCGGTCAATTGTCTTGCAATACGTTCCAGACATTTCAGCCCCGGCGCATTGATACCGTCATCGTTTGACAGCAGAATGCGCGGCTGTTTGTTGGTGACCCTGATTGCTGCTTTCGCCATGCTATTTAATCACTTCCAGACCACCCATATAGGGGCGCAGGGCTTCGGGCACGATCACCGAACCATCCGCCTGCTGATAATTTTCCAGTATAGCCACCATGGTGCGCCCCACGGCAAGGCCGGAACCGTTCAGCGTGTGCACATAAAGCAGGTTTTTGTCATCGCCGGGGCGGTAGCGCGCCTGCATGCGCCGCGCCTGAAAATCCCCGCATTGCGAACAACTGGAAATTTCGCGAAACGCATTCTGCCCTGGCAGCCAGACTTCCAGATCATAGGTCTTGCGCGCCGCAAACCCCATATCGCCGGTGCACAGCAGCATCACCCGGTAATGCAGGCCCAAACGTTTCAGCACTTCCTCCGCACAGGCCGTCATGCGTTCATGTTCCGCATCGGCCTGCCCGGGCGTAACGATGCTGACCATTTCCACCTTGGCGAATTGATGCATGCGGATCAGGCCGCGCGTATCACGCCCCGCCGCCCCCGCCTCGGCGCGAAAGCAGGGCGTGAACGCGGTAAAGCGCAGCGGTAATTCCGCCTCGCTCAAAATGCTTTCGCGCACCAGATTGGTCAAAGGCACTTCGGCGGTGGGGATCAGCCACATATCATTGGTCGTGCGAAACTGATCGTCGGAAAATTTCGGCAATTGCGCCGTGCCAAACATGGCGTCGTCGCGCACCATCAAGGGCGGCGCAACTTCGGTATATCCAAAATGCTCTGTATGCAAATCAAGCATAAACGCAGCCAGCGCACGTTCCAGTTTCGCCAGCGCGCCTTTCAGCACCACAAAACGCGCGCCCGAAAGTTTTGCCGCCGCCTCAAAATCCATCAGGCCCAGCGCCTCGCCCAGATCAAAATGTTCTTTTGGCGCAAAGGCAAACTGCGGCGGCATACCCACGCGGCGCACTTCCCTGTTGGATTTTTCGTCCGCGCCATGCGGCACATCTTCCAGCGGCAGATTGGGGATGCCGCCCAGCAGCGTATCCAGCTCCACCTGAATTTCGCGCTCGCGCGTTTCGCCGTCCTGAAGGCGCTGCTTGAGATCAGCCACCGCATCAATCAGCACCTGCGCCGCCGCGTCATCGCCCTTTGCCTTGGCCGCGCCGATCTGTTTGGAGGCGTCATTGCGCGCCTTCTGCAACTCCTGAAGTTCCGTGACAAAGGCGCGCCGCTGCGCATCCAGCCGCAGCACTTCGCGCGACATCGGGGCCAGCCCGCGCGACGCCAACCCCGCGTCAAACTTTTCCGGGTGGTCGCGGATGAATTTCAGATCGTGCATGCGCTCGTTTAATCCTTGCAGGCGATTCGCTTATTCGGCCTCTGGTTCGGCTCTTTTACGCTCAATCATTTGCACCAGAAAGATCGAAATCTCATACAACAGCAGGATCGGCACCGCGAGGGTAATCTGACTGATCGGATCGGGCGGCGTCAGCACGGCGGCCACCGCAAAGACGCCAACAATCGCATAGCGCCGCTTTTCGCGTAAGCCGCTGCTGCTGAGAATGCCCACCCGGCCCAGCAGGGTCAGCAGCACCGGCAGTTGAAAACACAGCCCAAAGGCAAAAATAAACGTCATCACCAGGCCCAGATATTCATCCACCTTGGCCTCAAACTGAATGGGCAGGCCCAGCCCGCCCGCGCCCCGCTCAAAGCCCAGAAAGAAATTCAGCGCCAGCGGCATGACCATATAATACACCAGCGCCGCCCCCATCAGAAACAGCACCGGCGTCGCCGCAAGGAATGGCATGAAGGCGCGCCGCTCATTCTTGTAAAGACCGGGCGCCACAAAGGCGTAAATCTGCACGGCAATAAACGGAAACGAAATGCACAGGGCGCCGAACATGGCGACCTTGACATAGGTGAAAAATATTTCCTGCAAGGCGGTGGCGATCAGCCGCTTGTTGCCGCCCACTGTTGCATCCGCATAGGGCTGCACCAGAAACGCATAAATTTCTTCCGAGAAATAATAGCAGATGGCAAACGCGATCGAGAAATACACCATCGACTTGATCAGGCGCGAACGCAATTCAATCAAATGATCAAGCAGTGGCGCGCTGCTGGCATCCATCTCGTCCTGGCTCATGCGAAACGGCCCCGATCAAGCCCGTGGTGCGGGCGGAATATCCGGTTCCGTATGCGTGGTGGCCACAGGATCGGCTGGCTTGCCATCAATGCGAAACGGGTCCAGCGGTTGTCTGAAACTGTCAATATCCCTGCGCAATCCGTCAAGTTCCGCCTCGCGTCCGATTTCTTCAATATTATATTGAAATTCCCGCGCCATGCGCCGCGCCTTGCCCATCCAGCGGCCAACGGTGCGCATCAATTGCGGCAACTCCCGCGGGCCAACAACAATAATCGCCACCACCGCGATCACCAGCAGTTCCTGCCAGCCTACATCAAGCATGACAGCGCCTAGCTCTTGGTGGTGTCATTGTCTTGCTTGATCTGTGGCGGCGCATCATCATCCGCCATGCCCTGACGGAAACTTTTGATGCCTTTCGCCACATCCCCCATCAGATCGGAAATTTTGCCGCGCCCAAACAGCAGGACGACCAGCAAGGCAACGATCAGTATGTGCCACATGCTCAACATTTTGCGAAACCACTCCCGGTTAATAAACAGCAGCCCTGGCCCCGTCATTGCGAGGCGCAAAGCGCCGTGGCAATCCAGGGACACAAACACAGGCTTTCCTGTGGAGCTCTGGATCGCCACGCTTCGCTCGCGATGACGCACTGACCATTTCTTGGGACACAGTGTGTCAGAATCCCTGCTGCAACGCAATGAAACCAAATCAGGGATGTGCGGCCGGGTTGCCCTCGCGACCGCAGCGGCATGGGAAGACCAGCGCCGCTGACGCATCAAAGCTGATTGCAATCTGCGCACCGGCGGGCGGGCTGGACACCAGCGGCGCACGGGCGTGCATGCGTGTGCCATCGGCCAGGGATAATTCCAGCAGCCGGTCCTGCCCCTGCGGGGTCGCGCGCAGGACGATGGCGCTGGCCTGATTCGCCGATCCATCCACGGGGCCAAATCGTAACTGTTCGGGACGGATCAGCACTTCGACCCCTACCCCATCGGACAGGCCATTTGCGGCCACATCGCCAAGGGGGGTTGTGATATGCCCATTCTTCACCTGCCCGTGCAGGCGATTAAAACTGCTGAAAAACTCCGCCGTCTCGGCGTCCACCGGATTGAAATACAGCGCATCCGGCGTGCCGGTCTGCACCAGTCGGCCCTTGCGCATCAAGGCAATACGGTCAGCCAGCAGCATGGCTTCTTCGGGGTCATGGGTCACCATCACCGTGGCGGCCCCGCTTTGCGCCAGAATGGCGACAGTCTGTTCGCGCACTTCATCGCGCAGGCGGCGGTCCAGACCCGAGAACGGTTCATCCATCAGCATGATTTTCGGGCGCGGCGCCATGGCGCGCGCCAGCGCCACCCGTTGCTGCTCACCCCCGGAAAGCGTATGCGGAAAAGATTGCGCATAGCGGGTCATGTCCACCGCTTCCAGTGCCGCCATGGCCGCATCCCGGCGCGCCGCACGCGGCATCGCCGACAGCCCGAAAGCCACATTGTGCAGCACATCCAGATGCGGAAACAGCGCATAGTCCTGAAACATCAGCCCGACACTGCGGTTTTCCGGCGCAACAAAGCCTGACGCCCCCGCAACTTCCAACCCATCGATAAAGACCTGACCGGAAGTTTGCCGCACCAGCCCCGCAATAATACGCAACAGCGTCGATTTACCGCAGCCCGACGGCCCCAGCAGGCAGACAAACTCCCCCGCCGCAACATTCAGCGACACATCCTCAACCGCATGCACCCGGCCGTAACGGTGCGAGATATGATTCAACGACAGGCGCGGCGCAATCTGCGCCGCTATCGCATTTATCCCCGGTTCTGATGTTGCTGTAGGCATGGTACCCTTTATAGCGAGCTAATTCTCAATCTGACAAAATCATTATACCCGATTAGTTGCAACTAATTATTAATACCGAAAAGCCATCAGACCACAGTGCTGTGAATAATTCCACTATATTGTTGAAATCAGGGAGGCTTGCGTGTTTTGCTTTCAGCCTGGTGCGTATCAACACTCTCTGCCTGTCATACTCCGGCTTGACCGGGGTATCCAGAGCAACGAAGCTAAAACCTGTATCTGTGGCAGTGGATTACCTGGACCTGGACCTGGCTACGCCGAAGCGAAGCTTCTCAGCTTCGCCAAGGCGACTAAACCGGGTAATGACAAAGTGGGATGGATGCACATCAAACTGACCACAAATTGCTGTTGCCGATCAGTCTTCCCGATCATCCGGCTCCTCTGCCGTCTCGCGCAGGCCCGGACCGGCGATGACATTGGAGGGCAGGTCTGGCGCTTCCTCTTGCCTGTCTTTCGCCGCAGATCCCCGCCTTAATTCCGGTAGCGTATCGTTTTCATCCAGGGGGTCTTCATCGTCCTGTTCCGCATCGGGGTCCGGCAGCGTTACCCGGAAGTCCGACGGCAGGCGCATGTCCAGCAGGCCGGCCGCCTTGAGTTCCTCAAGGCCAGGCAAATCCTTGAGTGATTCGAGACCGAAATGCGTTTCAAAACTTTCTGTCGTCCCAAATGTCAGCGGCCGGCCGGGGCTGCGCCGGCGGCCGCGTGGGCGTATCCATTCGGTTTCCAGCAATAGCTCCAACGTGCCCTTGCTGACCGAAACACCGCGAATATCTTCGATTTCCGCACGGGTCACCGGCTGATGATAGGCAATGATCGCCAGGGTTTCGATAGCCGCGCGCGACAGACGCCGTTCGCGTTCGGTCTCCCGGCGCAATAAAAACGCCAGATCAGGCGCCGTGCGAAACGCCCATTTGCCCGCAACCCGCACCAGATTGACGCCGCGCCGGGCATAATCCTCCACCAGTTCGGTCAATATCGCCGCCACGTCCACACCGGCAGGCAATCGCAAGGCCAGTGACGCCTCATCCAGCGGTTCTGAGGCGGCAAATAACAGCGCCTCTACGGTGCGCCGGTGCTGCGGGCTATCGGGATGCAACACCGCGACATTTGAAACCTCTGTTTCGTCCATATCTATTTCGCCTGCTTCACTCATTGCCAGTGTCCATTTTCATGATCAGTCTTCTGCCCTGGGCATCACACGTCCGCGAATATGGATCGGACCAAAAACCTCGTTCTGCTGGATTTCGGCCTGCCCCGCGCGGACCATTTCCAGCGTGGCCGAGAATGTCGCCGCAAACGCCGAACGCACCGCCCCGGATTCGCGAAAATCTTCGGGCAGGAAACGCTCCAGCGTCATCCAGTCCGGCGTCGATCCCAGCAGACGCCGCAGACGGACCAGCGCCTCTTCCATCGAATATACTGCGGGCCGCCTGATATGCATGGGCTCAATGACGATATTCCGGGTGCGCCCCTCGGAATAGCCCTTCAGCAGTTCATACCAGGACAGGATATAGTTGGATTTTGTCACCACCCGCACACCTTCGGGCATGCCGCGCGCAAAAATATCGCGGCCCAGCCGGTCGCGGCCCATCAATAGTGCCGCGGCATTGCGCATCGCTTCCAGCCGTTGCAGGCGGAACGCCAGAATGGCGGCCATTTCTTCGCCGCTTGGCCCTTCATCTCCCGGTTCCGGCGGCAGCAACAGCCGCGACTTCAGATAGGCCAGCCACGCCGCCATCACCAGATAATCAGCGGCCAGCTCCAGCCGCAACTGGCGGGCATTTTCGATAAAAGCAATAAATTGTTCCGCCAGCGCCAGAATAGAGATCGACATCAGATCGACCTTTTGCGTGCGCGCCAGATTCAGCAGCACGTCCAGCGGACCTTCGAAACCATCCAGATCGACGATCATCGCCTCATCCTGCGGCTCATCCGCCAACCCAAGCCCCATTACGGGCAATGCAAGCACTTTGCCTTCATCGGATATCGTTTCGTTTTCGGTCAATTATCCGGATCCGTTTGGCCTGTATTGCGATTGCCGATCCAGCCCACATTACTCAACGCCATACTTCTTTTCCATCTCGCGCCCAAAAGCTTCGGCTTCTTCGTCTGTCATATTTTTTCCAACTCTTCCATGGATTTTCCCAGCACCTGTTTGACAGCCGCAGCCCCCTGGCCGGAACTGAGCGCTTCGCGGGCCTTCGCAGCGCCCAGTGTCTTGCGCTTTTCTTTCATAACCTCCTCAGTATATTTGGCCTGCGCATTATCCTTCATTTTCTGAATCTCACGCTGCTTTTCCTGCTCTGCCTGTTCTGTTGCTTTGCGTTCAGCCTCATAACGCGCTTCTTCTGCCGGATCCCAATCGGCAAGCGCGGGGACGCCCGCAAGCAGCACCAAAAACGCAAGCATAAAACCAAAACGATGTTTCATAAGCGTGTTTTCCTTGTTGTGAGGGGCCACCGCCTACGCTTCACCCAGAAGTCCGTCAAGCTGCGCTTTTGCTGCCACTGCATCGAATTTATCAGGAATCTGCAAGTGGGCAAGCGCTGCTGCACACCGCACCATGGCCTGGCTCGAAAGCATCGGCGTTTCACGCAACACTTCGCGCATTTCCGTCATAACACCACTGCAATGCAAAAGCACATCGCACCCCGCCGCAATGGCCCTGGCGGCACGTTCGGCGAAATCTCCCTTGAGCGCCTTCATGCCAAGATCATCACACATCAGTACGCCATCAAAACCAATCTCACCACGAATGATATCGCGGATGATTTTCGCAGAATGACTTGCAGGCACGGCGCCATCGATGGCCGTATAGGCGACGTGCGCCGTCATCGCCAGCGGCATGTCCCGCAACGCCCTGAATGGCGCAAAATCGGTGCGCCGTAATTCGTCCAGACTGGCGTTCACCTGCGGCAGATCAAGATGGCTATCGGCCCCCGCCCGGCCATGCCCGGGAATATGTTTGATGACCGGCAGCACGCCGCCCGCCATCAGCCCCTCGCATATGGCCCGCCCCAGTTCGGCGACAATCGCCGGGTCCGATGCAAACGCCCGGTCGCCAATAATCTGATGCCCGCCAGGGGCAGGCACATCCAGCACCGGCACACAGTCCACCGTAATGCCGAGCGCCGCCAGTTCATGCGCCAGAAGCCGGCCATTGAGCTTGCAGGCCTGTCGCGCCAGAACAGGGTTTTGCCGCGCATAAAGCTGCCCGAATTTCTCCGCCGGTGGCGCCGTACGCCAATGCGGCGATGTTAGCCGCGCCACCCGTCCACCTTCCTGATCAATCAGGACCGGGGCGCTGGGGCGGCCAACACAATTTCTTAAACTATCAACCAGTTCAGCTACTTGTTCTGGTGATTTAATGTTGCGCGCGAATAAAATAAAGCCCCACGGACCGGAATCCCGAAAGAAGGCCGCCTCTTCCGGCAACAGTTCCGGCCCGGCGCATCCAAAAATAACGGCGCGTGCAGTCATTGCTGCTAACGCACTGCGACCAGGCAATCAACGCCAGCAGCCTTCAGCGCCGCGCATTGTGTATTCGCCGCCGCGCGTTCCGGGAATGGACCCGCCTGCAGGCGGAAGAAGCGTCCCTTTTCTCCCAGATCAGCCGGGGTCACATACCGCTCCAGCGAACCGAGCACGCCCGCATGACGCGCCGCAAGCAGCTTCCAGCCAGCATCCGCAGCCTCTTGCGTGCGGAATGCACCCAGTTGCAGCACATAGGATTTGCCGCCCGCCGCAGCGGCAGCTTTTTTCGGTGCGGATTCCAGCGCCGCCTGATCCTGATCCGGTGCAGCTTCGGGCGCTTCAGCCGCAGGCTCCTCAGCAGGCAAGGCCACACGACCAGCATTTTCGGGGACCGCCGATGTAACTTCGGGCGCCGGTTCTGCGGCAACCACTTCACCCTCTCCAGCCTTTGACTTGATCCCTCCCATGGGATCGGGAATTTCCGGGGCTGAAACTTCTGGCGCAGCAGATGGCGCCGGCGGTGTGGCGCCACTCGCGGGCGGCGGCACACGCACGACTTTTGGCTGCCGGCCTTCTGGCAGTTCATTATCGTACGGGCTTATGATGCGGGGCTTTTCCTTTGGCTCTTCTGAACCGGGCAAAAGCTGTTCCAGCCCGGTCTCATTGCCATCGATCTTGTCATAAACGGTCTTGTCCTGATGCGCGAAATTCGTGCCGCCGGGATCATCCGGCTTGACCTTGATGTCGCCGGTTTCCGCTTTAATGACCGGCAGCGCCCCGTCCTCCGCCTGATTTACGCCAGCATTGAAGGCATACCAGATCACGCCGGTAAAAATCAGCAATGTGGCGACCCCGATGGCAACCAGCGCTCCCGTCATCATGCTGAAGCGCGACGGCGGCACATCCAGATCGTCGAAATCGCCGCCCAACTCATCAGGATCAATATCGTTTTGCGGCATTAGCGCATCTCCTCCAGGGGCTCGACGCCGAGTATCGCCAGCGCTGAGGCAATTACCCCCTTGATTGCGCGAATCAAGGCGAGTCGGGCAAGTGTAACATCCTTCTGGCCCGAAACGATAAATCGCATTTGCGGATTCTCGTTGCCTTTATTCCAGAGACCATGGAAAGCGGACGCCAGATCATGAACGTAAAAGGCGATGCGATGCGGCTCATGCATCTGCGCCGCCGTCTCCACCATGCGCGGCCATGCGGCCAGCAGCCGGATCAACGCCAGTTCGTCAGCGTCGGCAAGAAGCGACAAGTCCACATTGCCTGTGTCCAGCTTTGCCTGATCAAGATCGGGGAACGTCCCGGCAGCATTTCGCAGCACCGAGCAGATGCGCGCATGGGCATATTGCACATAAAAGACCGGGTTATCCTTTGATTGCTCTGTCACCCTGGCAAAGTCAAAATCCAGCGGCGCATCGTTTTTACGGTACAGCATCATGAAGCGCACCGCATCACGGCCAACTTCATCCACTACTTCACGTAGCGTCACGAAGTTACCGGAACGTTTGGACATTTTAACCTGTTCACCGTCACGCAACAGGCGCACCAGCTGGCAAATTTTGACGTCCAGCGCGCCCTTGCCGCCTGTGATCGCGGCCACCGCCGCCGTCATGCGTTTCACATAACCGCCATGATCGGCGCCGAACACATCGATCATCTGCGCGTAGCCACGCTGAAACTTCTCAAAATGATAGGCGATATCCGGCGCAAAATAGGTCCAGCTTCCATCCGATTTTTTCAGCGCCCGATCGACATCGTCACCAAACTGCGTGGCGCGGAACAGGGTTTGCGGACGCGGCTCCCAATCATCGGGCGTCTTGCCTTTGGGCGGCTCCAGAACACCCACATAAATCAGCCCCTGGGCTTCCAGAAACGCCAGCGTCTTTTCGATCGCGCCGCTTTCATGCAAAGCGCGTTCAGAATAAAAATTATCATGCCGGATGCCCAGCGCCGCAAGATCTTCACGGATCAGCGCCATCATGGCTTTCAGCGCTGCATCGCGCACAATAGGCAACCATTGCGCCTCGGGCATGGCGCGTAATGCGTCCCCATATTCGGATTTAAGCTGCTGCCCCACCGGAACCAGATAGTCGCCGGGATAGAGCCCCTCTGGAATGTCCCCGATCGCTTCGCCCAGCGCCTCGCGGTAGCGCAGGAATGCCGAGCGCGCCAGAACGTCCACCTGCCCGCCCGCATCATTAATGTAATATTCCCGGCAAACCTCGTAACCTGCTGACTGCATGAGGTTTGCAAGCGTATCGCCAAACACCGCGCCGCGCGTATGCCCCACATGCATCGGCCCAGTCGGGTTGGCCGACACATATTCGATATTGACCCGATTGCCCGCACCGATCGCCGAAACACCGTAGCGCGTTGCTTCGCGCAATATTCCGGCCAGCACCTTATGCCAATAATCTGTCGTCAACCGCAGATTGATAAAACCCGGCCCCGCGATTTCCACCGTTTCAATTCGGGCGGAGCAACGCAGCGCCGCCGTCAGCAGATCAGCAATCTCGCGCGGTTTCATGCCCGACGGCGAAGCCAGCACCAGCGCCGCATTGGTTGCAAAATCGCCGTGCGAGGGATCGCGCGGCGCCTCCAGCGTGACGGCCTGGGTGTCACAGCCCTTCAGGCGCGGCTCATCCGCTTGCAAGGCTTCAAGCGCTGCAATCACTTCGCATCGAAGGTCATTGAATATATTCATAAAGTTCCGCGATTTATATCGTCTTTGCGAGCGAAGCGCGGCAATCCAGAGTCTCACGGGAAAGCCTTATCCCGTGAGACTCTGGATTGCCGCGTCGCTCCGCTCCTCGCAAAGACGAAGGGGGGTGACTAGGCGATAAACAAGCTTAAATCTTCAATTGCAGATCGAACAGGCGCCCATGTTCCTCCATGGCGAAACGGTCTGTCATGCCCGCCACATAATCGCAGACGATCCTCGCCGTGGCTTTACCGCCAGGCTTGTCACAAAGCAACTGCCATTCTGTGGGCAACAGTTCCGGTTCCGCCAGAAAACGGGTGAACATTTCTTCCAGCACACGCCTGGCCTGGCTCATCACCCGGTTGACCTTGTAGTGCCGGTACATGTGGGTGAACAAATAGGCCTTTAGCGCCAGAATGCCCCGCTCAATATCGCCTGAGAAAGCGATCAGCGGCCGGCCCAATTCGCGCACATGGGCCGCATCGAACACCCGCTCGCATTTGACGTTCCGTCTTGTTTCAGCCAGTAAATCTTCCACCATAACGCCAATCAGCTCGCGGACGGCCTCATTGATCAGACGGCCGCGCGCCACACCGGGAAAGCGCGCAATCACCCTTTCGAATATTGGACCCGCAAACGGGGCCTGGCACATCTGATCAAAATCCAGCAAACCTGCCCGCAGCCCATCATCAATATCATGGGCGCAATAGGCGATGTCATCAGACAACGCACTCACCTGCGCCTCGGCAGACGGGTAGGAGTGCAGTTCCAGATCCTGAATTTCCGCATATTCGCGAATCGCCAGCGGCAAATTGCGCGCGATGCCGGGGCCGGTCAGGGGTCCATTATGCTTGACCAGCCCTTCCAGGGTTTCCCATGTCAGGTTTAGCCCATCAAAGGTGGCATAGCGCTGCTCCAGACGGGTCACAATGCGCAGGGCCTGGGCGTTGTGGTCGAACCCGCCAAATTGCTGCATGCACTTATCCAGCGCCGCCTCGCCGGCATGGCCAAATGGGGGGTGGCCCAGATCATGCGCCAGCGCCAGCGCCTCGGCCAAATCCTCGTTCAGGCCCAACACCCGGCAGATCGAACGGGTAATCTGCGCCACTTCCAGCGAATGGGTCAGCCGGGTGCGGTAATGATCGCCCTCATAATAGACAAAGACCTGGGTTTTGTGCTTCAGGCGGCGAAACGCCCCGCAATGCACGATCCGGTCGCGATCACGCTGAAACACGCTACGGGTGGCGCTTTCCGGTTCAGAAATCAGGCGGCCACGGCTGTCCTGCGGCAGGCAGGCCCAGGGCGCAATTCCCGATGGGGGCAGGAAGATATTTTTAGGTTCCATGGTCATTAAGCATAAATAGGGGGTTTATTGGCATACCCACAAGAAAAGCTTATATAGTATGTGACATTATGCACAAAATACACGGACAGGCGGTAGAGTTCCATGACTGATACGCAAGCCCTTAAACAGCAGGGTCTGACAATATCCGAAAGCGGCGCGCGCCAGATCGCCAAACTGATTGCGGGCGAATCGCCGGGAACCATGTTGCGCGTCACCGTGTCAGGCGGCGGCTGTTCCGGGTTTCAGTATGCCTTCGCGTTTGATGACAGCCGGACCGAAGACGATCTGAGTTTCAGCCGCGACGGCGTGACGGTGATTATCGACAGCATCTCGCTGGAATATCTGCAAGGCTCGGAAATCGACTATGTGGATGATCTGATCGGCGCGGCCTTCCGCATCCATAACCCGAACGCCACGGCGTCCTGTGGGTGTGGAACATCGTTTGCGGTGTAATGTGAGAGGGAGGCTTAGCCATGACAATAATTCAGATTGAGTTGTCCGAAGATACCGCCAAGGCTGCGCGTGAGGCCGGGCTGTTGACGCCGCAGGCGCTGGAGCGATTGCTCAGCGACACGCTCAAGCGGCGGCAGGCGGCCAATTTGTTGCTGACCATTGCCAGCCGCGTGGCCGCCGCCGGCATTGCCCCAATGTCCGCCAACGAGATCAATACGGAAGTGAAGGCTTCACGCATCGAGCAGAAGCTGCATGCGGGCGGTAATTGACACCAATGTGCTGGTGTCCGGGCTATTCTGGCATGGACCACCGCATATATTGCTGGAGCATGTCCGGAACGGTGCTCTTGACCTGATTAGCAGCCCTGCGCTTTCCGCTTTGCTTAACGAACGGGCATCATTGTCGCCGGAAATGGCGCTTCGTATTGAAAAAGCCTTCGGGGTTTCAATGGATACTCTGATGCGGATGCAGACGTCTTATGATGTAGCAATGCTCCGCAAGCAAAAACCCGCGATCCAGGTGCGGCGTTACGTTCCGGCGTAAATGGGCGTCCTCAACCTTTGTCCAGAACCGGGGTTCCAAAAATGTACCAGGCTTTGGCGACCTTGCCGCCGGTAACTTCATAGGTCACGATCACGTCGATGGTGCCGGTCCCCTCCGGGAAGGTGCGGGTGACGGTTTCCTGATCGACGACCTTGTTGCCCAGCACCATGCGCTGGTTCAGCCTGGCAAACAGATTGGCTTCCTGAAACCGGGCGACATGGCGCGCGCGTATGGCCTCGGCGCCGCTGGCCAGCAAGGTTGCGGGATGCTCGAAATACAGCGCGTCATCGGCCCACATGGCCATGAATGCCTCAATGTCATGGGCGTTATAGGCGTCAAGCTGCTTTTGGATAATCTGCTCTACTTCGGACGGGTTCGGATTTTTTTGCATTTGTGGCTTCCCTGTTTGAATGACGTCACATTCCAGCATTACGGGCGGATGTCAATGTGCTAGCGCATTGTTTTTATTTCGCATCCGGGGCTGCATTCGTGCAAAATACGTCCATGAGAATAGTCACATGGAACGTCAATTCACTGAAGGCGCGGCTGGCGCTGGTGCTGGATTATCTGCGCGAGGCAAAGCCCGATGTGGCGCTGTTGCAGGAAACCAAATGTACCGACGACAGCTTTCCCGCGCTGGAGATCGAAGCGCTTGGCTATAATATCGCGCGGCATGGGCAAAAAACCTATAATGGCGTGGCGATCCTGTCGAAATATCCCATGGAAGACATTTTGACCGGCCTGCCCCCCTACGCCAAGGCTTCGGGGGACAAGCCCGGAGACGCGGCGGATGAACAGGCGCGCTATATCGAAGCGGTGATCAGCGCACCGGGCCGCCCTGTGCGGGTGGCGTCGATCTATGCCCCGAACGGCAATCCAGCGGACACGCCCAAATTTGATTACAAACTAAACTGGATGCGCCGCCTGCATACCCATGCGAAAAACCTGCTGGCGCATGAGGAGGCGCTGGTGCTGGGCGGGGACATGAATGTCATTCTGACGGAAGATGATCTGTATGACCCCCGCGCCTGGGAAGGCGACGCCCTGTACCGCCCGGAATCAATCACCGCGTTACGGTCAATCCTCAACCTTGGGCTGACGGACGCCTACCGCGCCTGCCACACGGAACCGCATCGCTATACATTCTGGGATTATCAGGCGGGGGCCTGGACCAAGGATCACGGCATCCGCATCGATTATCTGCTATTGTCCCCCCAGGCCACAGACCGGTTGGGCGCCTGCGCCATCGACAAGCATGTGCGCGGCTGGGAAAAGCCTTCCGACCATGTGCCGGTCTGGGCTGAAATCAGCGAATAGGAGCGAGCGATGATCAAACTGACTTTCTGCCTGACGCGCCTGGCGCATCTCAGCCGCGCTGAATTTCAGGATTACTGGCTTAATCATCATGCACCGCTGGTCAAATCATTTCAGGACGCACTGAAAATCAAACGCTATGTGCAGGTGCATGCACTGGCGGATGAATTGAGTGCGCCATTACGCGGGCCGCGCGGCGCACCCGATGGCTATGACGGCATTGCCGAACTGTGGTGGGAAAATGCCGGGGATATGGCTGGCGCCGACCCGCAGGCGCGCAAGGCGGGCCGGGCGTTGCTGGAAGACGAAAAGAAATTCATTGATCTGGCGAAATCACCCCTTTGGCTTAGCGTTGAACATGAGATCATCAACCGGACATAATATTGGGCGCGTCTGCGCCGGTTATGCCGGGGCATGTGTGCGGAGATTTTTGCGCACCGTGCTGACGGTGATTTTTTTTCTTCCCCCAGCCCAGGCCGATGCCGCAGACGACCGCCCGACAGTGATTGAGTTGTTTACCAGTCAGGGATGCAGCTCCTGTGTCAGCGCGGACATTTATTTACAGCAGCTCAGCAAACGCGATGACGTGATCGCCCTGACATTTCCCGTGACCTATTGGGATTATCTTGGCTGGAAGGACACCCTCGCCAAACCCGAATATGACGCCCGTCAGCGCGCCTATGCGGTGGCGGCGGCAAGCGCGGATATTTACACGCCGCAAATTATTATCGACGGGGTGCACCGCGAAGTTGGCTCGCAATCAGAGGTGATTGATGAACTGATTGCGTTTCAAACCGGTGACCGCAAAGCTTCTGTGGCGATAAATCTTTGGCCCAGCCCAAAAACCATTGCCGTGAATATCGCTGCCGGCGCTTTGCCCGCCGGTGCGCAATCCGCGACCATACGCCTGATCCAGTATGATGCGCGCCAACTTGTCACGATCACAAAAGGCGAAAACGCGGGCAAGCAGTTAAGCTATAGCAATGTCGTGCGCACCATAACGCCTGTCGGCGTCTGGCAGGGCGAGGCCATGGGGCTGATCCTGCCCATACGGGATTTTCGCCGTGCCAGCCATTCAGGCCTCGTCGTCCTTTTGCAGGTGGACGACGCCGGTCCCATTCTGGGCGCCGCCAAAATGGATTTTTCCAGATTGGGGGATTAGACTGTTTCATTATTTGACTGAAGCGCCCCCGCTTAAGCGTCATCTACCATGTTTATGCATGAGCGTAATCACGTAGTTTTGCGTTCAGAATGACGATGAGTTTTCGCATGATAGCGGTTATCGCCACTATTGGTTTTTTGCCGTTTCCGATGAGGCGCTCGTAG
>Ga0209851_1000118_pt1 | contig 25061 bp, 50 predicted proteins | sample GWRWT4_14Oct14_FD_187195 | JGI IMG/M metagenome (GOLD analysis project Ga0209851, IMG submission 187195) | Sand microcosm microbial communities from a hyporheic zone in Columbia River, Washington, USA - GW-RW T4_14-Oct-14 (SPAdes) (version 2) | ecosystem: Engineered > Artificial ecosystem > Sand... | reverse complement strand
CAGGAATGATGTGCCTACCTGAACGAAGATTCGCTTTCTGAAACATTTTGTATTGCAGTTCTTGAATTTCTTCAAGCAGAAACCCGTTCACTTCCAATCCATCGAACTTAGTTAGTTCCCGATCTTTTTCAAAGTTTTCGCCCGTGAATATGATCATCGAAGAATTCTTCATGTACGCAATATTCCCAACAACTTGCTTCAGAAAATTGGGCGGGCATACTTTAAAGAATGAAGGAATTGAAGTAAGCTTGATCTTCATGTAATCTTTTCGAACCACAACCCATTTGCTTCCAGGAAACAATTTGCAAAGCAGAATCAGCAGCGCCATGCCTGCAAATGTTTTTCCCCCTCCCGCTGATCCTCCGTAAAATAAAAAGTTGATTGATGGATCTAAAGCTTTGAAGATGAATTCTTCTTGCTTCGGGTGCGGCTTAAATACATGCATTTACTTGAATGATATTACTTGCGTACCGATCAAGAATGTTTGTTCATTTCCTTCTTCATCTGCTGCAACATGTTGAACCCTTGATTTTTTAGGCAATATGAATTCCATCAATTCAAGCAACAGCATTGCACGCCTTGCAGGATCTTTGATTGATCTTAAATCTTTGATAAATGATTCGGGCGGAAAGCCATCAAGAACTTTCTGAATGTAATCAATTGAAAGCAGCGAAGATTTGTTTTGAACTCCCTTAGTTCGCCCGCCTGTTTTCTTTCTTCCCTTTTTGAATAGTGGTTTTGGCATAGTTTTTCAGTACTAATGAACTGCGTTTGTCTTTATTATCTCTATTAAAGACAAAATTAAAACTATTATTCGGAAGATGCAAGAAAGGGTTTTTAATCGATACATTCGCAAGATGCTTGATGCCAATCTTCGAAATCCAAATCAAGCTTTGTTTGGTTTCTATCTGCATGTATAAGATCAGTCCAAGATTTGTTTCTGCCTAATCCTTTTAACTCCATTAACTTTGTTGCATTCTTTTCAATTGCGATTGCTCTTTCTTTTAGATCATCGGGCAATCGAAGTATTTCATGTGGCTTCATGTTTGGGCAGAAGAAGCAAGAACTTTTGCCAGGCAGATTCAATCCTGCTTCTTTTATTACTTCAATGCATTTACTTCGATCCCAATTCCAATGAATAAGCGGGAAATAATTTTCAAAGTTTTCATTTGGATTTGCAGCAATTCTTTTTTCTTCAGATGAATCGAACCCAACCCACATTTGTATTGTTTCATTTGGATATGTACTTTTCAAGTATTTATTTACAGGAAGAATCTTGAATTTCTGCGAACATGTTTTCCAACCGAATGCAATTGGCGGAATAGTATTATTATTTAAGCAATCTTGTTCTAATGTTAATATATCGCCATGCTTTGTTTGATACTTCAGAACCTTTATCGAAGGAAAATTCTTTTGAATCAGCCAATCATTGAATTCTTTTATAAAAGAATACGTTTCATGTGTTTCGCCTCCTGTATCTGCAAACAATATTTCATCAGGAAGCAGTTGATGCTTAACCATATTGATCAGCATTGCTGTTGAATTTGTGCCCCCCCCATAACTTACAACTATCTTCATCAATCAATGAATTTCAGATCAGCTTCATGATATTCAGTTGCGCAATCATTTGCGTTGATCCATTTTCCTATTCTTAATGAACTTCGATACACTTGAATAGTTGTTCCTTTATAAATTGCTTTTTTCATTTATCTGCGTATTTGATTTTAACTTGTTCAACTTTATCAATGTGATCAACAAAAACAATCAGCCCTTTTCTGATTTGAACAGGGATATTCTTTTCAGGCATCTTCATTTTCGATTTCGGAATGATTTGATGCTGCTTCAATTGTGATCGCTTTCGTTTCTTGTTGTTATCGTATTTATTCATGATTCTATTGCTGTTATTTTTAAAACTTTCCCTTTTTCAACTTCAAGAATCATTTCAAGCCAACTTCCTTCAAGATCATCATGATTGTTGCAAACAATAATTTGCCCCGAAAATGTTTCGCCTTCTTCATAATCTCTTTCATCTTTGATTGATTTTATGATTCGATCTTCTTTGATTTCATAATCTGAAAGCATGCATTCAAGGTTTTTTGTTTGCCAATCCTTTTCAACGCCTCTTGCAGCTTGTGGAAGAATTGCTTTGCTGATCTTAAAAGTATCAAACATTCCCATTATTTCGTATTCTTATAATATATTTTCACTCTTTTTTCTTTCTTGCGTTTTTCTCTGCGCAGTTGTTTTCCTGATTTCTTGATGCCTTGATAGTTTCTTTCAGGAATTGTGATGGGTTTTGATTGCTCTTTTTCAATCCCATGCTTCTTCATGAATGCATCAAGTTCTTCTTTCGAAGGCATCATATCTTTTTCGTTTCCGCTCATGCTTCTTTTTCTTTTGGATCTTTTAACAAGATGAATGAATCAACAATCACTTCAGTAATATATCGCTTTTCATTTTCTTTTGTTTCCCATGATCTGCTTTTGATCTTTCCTTCAATGTATATCGAAGATCCTTTCTTCAGCATCTTCTTCATGTTATCTGCAACAGCACGCCAAGCAACAACATTATGCCATTCAGTTGTTTCAATTTTCTGCCCTTCTTTATCTTTGTACGAATCAGAAGTTGCAAGCGGGAATGAAATTGTTGAACTGCCATTTTCAAGCGTTCTGAATTCGGGATCTTTGCCCAAATTACCTATCAACATTACTTTGTTTAATCCTAACATATTTTTATGAATAAAATTGTTTTTTGCATTCTTCTGCTGTTAATCCGTTTTGATAATGTTCGAAGATGATATTTTCAAATTGTGCTGCATGTTTCACTTTCTTTTGAACTTCATGCAGATAATTATTCCATTCGCCATCTTTGAATCTGTATTTCTTTTGATCAGAAAGCATTCTGTAAATGTAATACCCATCATTCTTGATGAACGGCAATAAGTTATAAAAACCTATCAAAAAATTCAACATCGCAAATTCTTTTGATATCGTGAATGTAGCTGCGCCTATCAGTACATTCATCAACGAACCTGCAAACAGAACAAACATCTTTTCTTTTCGCTTCTTTCTTACAAGCGTATAAATGAACAAATCTTTGATCTTAATATATCCCCCTATCGGCAACCAACCCAATGAATATCTTGTTCCCTTATAAACCCAATCAATAATCGTGAACTTCCAATCAATAAAGATGCAGAAATTTGTTACTTTCATTTTGACAAGCTTTGCAGCAATCAAATGCCCGCATTCATGAAGTAGTATTGCGAAAGATAAGAAAAAAAAGTGAATCATTTTTGCATTATTTTAATTAAATTTTTATAATAAATAATTCGTTCTTGTATTTCAGGAATTGATATTTTCAGAACAGAATTCTTTCTTTCTTTCAGCATTTGATCTGCATGATTCCCGATTCTCAAATACAAATTATCTTGATATTCTGATTGATCATCTTTCGAATTGCAATCTTTTCTTTGTGCGTGAACATTATCTTCATCGAAACGAAGATTCGGATACATTTTAACTGAATAAGCGTGCCCCGCATCGTAATACTTTCCCAAAGGCTTATCGCAGCATGCGCATCTTCGTTCTGAATCTCTTATTCGAATGAACTTATTAAATGTGATCTGATAAAGTTGAATCCAATCTGCGTGGCTTGGTAGCTTAGTATCAATATTTTGTTTAACTTTAGTTATTTTTTTTTTCTTCGATGCTGCAATACATGTTTCATTTTCCATGCAATACTTCTGAAGAAAGAATCTTGCTTCGAACTTATGATTGCATTCTTTGCAGCGTGGCATCAGTTTTTTATTGATTGATAAATGATCAACAAGAATTCAAGTACTCCCACGCCCCCGATGATTGCTGTTCTTCTGTTCGCAACTTTCACTTCATCTTTAAGTATCAATGTTTGATCTTGATGCGAAGCAATCAAAAGATTCTGCGTTTCCCTTACTGATTCGCATGATTGATTTTCAATCGAATCGTTCTTGATAATTGCTTTGTATTCGCTGATCTCTGATTCGCATGAATCAATTAATCGTTTGTAATTAGGTTCATTCTTGTAAGCTGCAAGAAGTACTTTTGTTTCATAAGTATCGAATTTAATCGAATCAGTTTGCCTTGAAACCTCCTGCGCTTCTGATTGAATCAACATAAAATTGAACAGCAGAATCAGGCATGAAATAAATACTTTGTTTTGTTTTTGCAATTTCATTTCTTATAATTGTTTTAACTTCATTTATCATCTGAATACTGCTTTTATGCGCTTCATTATCATTTCGCAAGCTATCTTGAAGCTTTTCATGCTGAAGCGTTTTCAGTTCGCTGCATGTTGTTAAACTATCAATGCGATGTTGAAGCTGCTTCTTATGATCATCAGTTTCTTTTGCTTCATTAATCTTTCCGCACATGAATCCCGCTGCTGCTAATAAGATACAAAGAATTAACACCATGAATATTTCGCCCGTTCTGTTCATTATGCTGCATCTTTGTAAGTAACAGATAAGAATTTGCCTTCAGCTTTCAATGCGTTCATTGTCTGCCAAATTTCACGATAAATCTCCGTATATTTTTTTCTTGAAGCGCCAACACCTTTCTGCGTTCCTATCGTTGCAAACGAACTTCCTACAATGTAGCATCCATCAGTATCATCATCGCTGTTCCCCCAATGCCAAAGAATATATTCGAAATTTGGAACATCTTTCACCCATATCATTTCGTGCGCTGTATGATATCTTGATTCAAGTTCAGGCGTTGTTCGATCTTTCTTCGCAATCAAGAACCCTTCATCGTCCCTGTAATATGATTCAGAAAACTTTGGCGAATATCGCAACGCAAGAACATAAGTTCCCGCAGAAATGCATGTTTCGCCTTTTACTTTTACAGCACGCTTTTCATCTTCAACGCCTACACCTCTTTGAATTGAATCGAAGAAGAAAGTACTTAAAGTCCAATCTGTTTCGCTTTTCAAGCGTTGAACTATAATGCTATTAAATAGGGCTTTCATTGCTGTTTTCATGTAGTTTTTTAATTAGTGTTGCTGTTCGATTGATTTTTGTTTTTGATATCTTAATAATTTTCTTTTGCTTTTTGAACATCTTTGATCTGATTATTGCAGCATTCAAGATGAAGTTTATTTCTTTGCTTAGATCAGTTGTTCCTTTATAATTTGTGATATCCACTTCCATATCAGCATCCTTGTAATCTGATACGATGTTCACAATATGCCCGCCTTGTCCTGCAATCATGTTCATAAATTGAACGATGATATCAGTTTCATTTCTGCCTACTAAAACTACATTAACTTTTTGTGCCATCTGCTTCTGTTTCTATTGGGTGCAACTTCTGAAGTTCTTTGATCAGCTTAATAGGATCAAGTTCTTTGAATTTATAATTTGCAGCAGCGAACTGAAATTCAAGAGGCAGAACAAGATTCGAAAGCGTTGTATAATTATACAAAGCTTTTTTGTTTTCAACTGCATTGAAATCCATGCAATATGCGTGCTTTCTTGATCGCATCCAATGAATCAAATCTTGCTGCATCAGAATAACATCTGAAATTTTTGTTGCGATATCAACTTGGCAATTCAATTCGTTCATGATTTCAGTTGAAAATCTTGTTGATGTGAAAACAAGATCAGCTTTTTCTTCAAGATCACGATCATACTTTTCAGTCTTTATCAGAATGAAATCTGTTTCAATTTCATCTTTTATATCTTCAGTATAAGTGTATCCTGATTGGCGAATGATTTCTTTCAACGCATTCAGCATGAAGTTGCGCCCGCTTTTTCTAAGTCCTGCGATAATGATCAATTTTTTCATGTTGCAAATATAAATAATATTTTTATTCGTTTACAAAATTGTAAAATTATTTTAAAGAATTATATTCGATATCAGAATTGTGATTGTTTTTCATTTTGTTGTATGCTTCAAGAACTTTATGCTTCTGATTACATATCACGAAATTATAAGTATATCTGTTTGTCATATCAACTTCTTTCTTCAGTCCGTTTGTTTTGCAGTACCTGTTTGTGTTTTTCATTCTTTTTCCTCCACTTTGTTTTTTAGTTCAATTATTTTCTTGTTTCGCTTTTCGATTTCTTCATTCGTAAGCCCGTGCTTCAATTCATCATGATCAAGCTTCTTCTTCTTTGGAATGTAAGTATTCACATTCAGAACTTCAACATCTTCGATTCGAAGAATTACTGCTGTTTCATGAAAATTCTTTGTAAGAAAGATCAGAATTTGTTCATCTTCTGCATCAAAGAAGGGCAGCGTTTGTTCTTTGTCATATGCTTTGAAATATACTATTTTTAAAGATTCGAATGGCAATGCGCCAAATTTTATTGCTTTCATACTGAATGAATTTCTTTTTTAAACTCTGTTGATTTTTCTTTTCTTTTCTTGTAAGATGCTCCACGAAGTTCTTCGTTCTGTTCTTGAATCTTCTGCCGAACCCTTCTGATCGATTCGGGACTGATATAGTTTCCATTTGCGAATGCAGCAAGGAAATCATGCGCTGTATCTTGATTCGCTTTTTCTTTTCCTATCTGCGAATGCCAAATATTTGCAATCAGTTTATTATCGCAATCTCTTAGGTGTGGAAGTTGAATAAGTAAGTTTTTTACTTTTTGCTTGATGTTCTTGATTTGTTCGATCATTTTATATTTATTAGTATGTGCTTTATTATATCAATAGTCCATCCATTTCCAATCATTTTATATCTTTGCGCTTCAGAAACTCCTTTTGTGTAATCATCAGGCAATGTTTGAAGCCTTTCGCATTCAATTGGCGTTAATCTTCTTATTTTATTTTCATTTAAAATTGCATGTTGAAAATAATTGTTTTTTGCACAAAGCGCAGGGCTGTTCCCATTTATATTATAAACTCTATTTTGTTGAAAGGGCTGATTTTTATTACTTTCTTTTGATGAATTCATTTGAACAACTAATTGTCCGCAGCTTTCATCTGTTCGATCCCTTGCTGCAAGCGTTCCTGATTTTCCGTTTTCTCTTATTCTTATTCCTTCTCCTGTTCTGAAGTCGCAACCTAATGGGTGTTTTAAAGAAACATTTTCAATTTTAAATTTAGTATCGTATTTTTCAGAAACATTTGTTTCAAGAATATCTTTCAATAGAATATTTTTATTTTTTGGAAGATCGATTGTGCTTTCTAAAAATCCAAACAATCCTGCTTCTTTTAATCCTATGTTTGTCCAATATAATCTTCTTCTATTTTGTGCTGAAACAAGATTGCTGTTGATTTCAATTGGCATGATATTCAATGCTTTATTTATTATTTTTTCCCACTTTTCAACCATTATAACATTTTCAAGAAGGAAAAATTTTGGCTTTGTTTCATTCAGCAATCTAATAAACTCCCAAAATAGATAGCTTTGCCCTTCAAATTCATATCCTTGATTTTTGAAATTCAAATATTCTTCAATTGTTAGTATTTCGATTTCATCTTTTGTACTCATTCCTTTTTTTGTTCCTGCGAAGGAAAAATTTTGGCATGGACTTCCTCCTATCAATAAATCAATTTTAGGTAATTTATATCCATCAACATCAATAACAGATCCAACATGAATTGTATTTGGATAATTCTTTTTTGCAATTGCAATTGCGTGCTTATCGATTTCGCTTGCAAAATAATTATCAATTTTTATTTCAGCACGATTCAAAGCAACTTGCCCGCAACTCATTCCATCAAATAAACTTAATACATTCATAATTTGTTTAATTCTTCAAGGCGCATCTGAAGAAACTTTTCTTGATTATACCATTGCCCGTTGTATTCAATGTTTCGAATCGAATCAAGATGCCCATTATCTTTATCATTGTGCAACTGATCAAATTCTTTGAAGATATCTTGAATGATTTGTTCTGCTTCGGTGTATTCACGTTTCACATATTCTTTTTTCTTTTCTTCCCCCAACCCTCTAATCTTTGCCCACAATTCAGGATCACGTTCTTTGATCAGTTCAAACATTCGAAGCCCACGATCAAGATTGATCATCTGATCTTCTTGCTTTGGTTGCTTCGAAATCAGTTCTTTTTTGTACTTCAGATACGTTGTAAGAACATTTGCAACGAACTTCGGTGAAAATGTTTCAGCGTACAAAGAAAGTTCAACTGAAGTGATCTTTTCAACTGCATAATCGAAAGCTTGTTGCAATTCTTCAAGCTTCATATCTGCATAAACTTTCTTTAAGAAGTTCAACAGCACGATCTTTCCTATTTCATCAGGCACTTTATCGGCGGGGCAGCCTATCATTACCATCGCATATCGCAACTTCTGTTTGATTTCTTCATCGCTGCTATCTTTCAGCATCTTGCCTTCTGCTGCAACAACAACTTCTTTGATCAATGATCGATTAAAATTCTCCGATTGCTTTGATATTTGATTGTTTTCCATTGTTTTTGTGTTTTTCTAATTCGAATATACCTTGCCATCCGTTTGCGATTGAATTATCAAGAATTTCAATTGCATCTGCTTCGTTTGATCTTGAAAATTTTATCAGCTTTGATCTGAAAGCTATTTTTGAAGCATCGATAATAGGCTTTTTTAATTGCTTTCGGAAATTATAAAATTCTTGCAGCTTTTTTAATACTTCAGTTTTATTTTTAAATTCATCTTCAATATCATTATCAATATCATCTTCAGTAATTTGCTTGGTGTTTGCTACCTCTTTGCTAAAATTTTTTGCTTTACTTTCAGCACCTAATCGCCCAATATTGCTTCGCATTTTTTTCAAATTAAACTCCCGTTCCATTCTTCTGTTGGCGATTTGAACAACTTCAGCATCAAGATAAGCATCAACTTTAATGATCACTAAATCACAAACTTTTTTTGCTGCGATTTTGCTGAAAATATTTTTGCACTTTTGCAAATCTGCGCACCCAATTATCAAGCAGATATCTTCCCAAGTGCCTTCGATTCTTCCGCTTTGCCCATGTTCCCAAATGTGCCAAAGGATTTCAGTCCATGCGCCTTTTTCTTCCAAATTAAGTACTCTTGTTGATTTTATGTAATCACCTACATAAAAAGAAATATATGGCATTTTTCCCATTGATTGATATTAAAAAAATAATCCCCTAAACTTTCGCCTAGTCGCTCAACAGGCAATTGTCTAAGGGATCGGAGGTGTTCAACCCTTATTTTTAAATTCTTTTGGAGCGACACAAAAGATTCTTTTTTCAAATGATTCTGTAAATATACAGAAAAAAATTGAAAAGCAAAATTATTAAACGCCTGTTTTTTTATTCCATATTACAATATGCAATCTTTCTGAATATCGATACCCATAAGCTTTGCACGCTTCAACAACGATCAATCTTGTTTTATTAAGTTCATCTTGCGTTGCGCCTGCAGGCATCAGAACAATCTTCTTTTGATCGATGGGCAGATACAATTCTGCAACTTCAGCAACATCTTTATCGTTTGCAACAACGAACTTGAAGATCAGTTCTTCAATCGCATCGAACTTTGCAAGCGCAACAGGGTTGATTCGCTTATCTTCTGATACGCCTGAATTCGAAAGCTTTGGCGATACGTTCCATTGATCAACAAGAACGATCATCTGTTCTTCGGGAACGATTGTGCCGTTCGTTTCTATTTCAAGAAACGGAAAGAAATCAAATTTCGTTTCGAACCATCGAATGAAATCAATGATCTGCTGCTGATACAGCATCGGTTCACCTCCTGTAAAAATCAGATGCGTGCCATTTCGCAAGCTTTCAACTTCGCCGCTTGTCAATACATCTTCGAAGTTGAACTTGTTTCCCTTTCGCCAAACATCAATCGAATCGCAGATCCACCCTTCGCCCTTGCAAAGAATGTTGCAACCTGTTAATCGAACAAAGATCGATGGGCAGCCCATTGTTACGCCTTCGCCTTGTATGCTGTAAAACTTTTCTGATATTGTAAAATATTCTTTCTTCATTTAAAATAGTGTTGGAGCGTTTGAAACTGATTTCTTTTTGTACTTATCCCAATCGAATTCAGCAAGATTGATCAAATCTTTTATTTCTTCAAGATTGAATGCAATGAAGGGTTCGATTTCATAATCTTTAAATTCTTTCAGAACATCTTTGATCAATTCACCTACTTCGATATAGTTATTCGAATGCTGAATTGTATTTTCTAAATATACAAGCTTTGATTGAACTTCTGAAATCTTTCCGTAATTATAGCAGATCAAATCAACATCTTCTTTTTCTGATATGATCTTGAATGCTTGTTTCCCTTTGAATACTTCGAAGAATGAATCTTCAAGTTCACGAACAAAAAATATCTGCGTTTGCCCGTTCTTCATTATCGATGATCTAAGCTTCGTATAATGATCAGCATTTTCATTCTTCATGCTCCAAGAAGCAATTTTGATCTTGCTTGAATTGATTTTTTTGAAATTTTCTATTGCCATAATACACCTCTTTTTTTCCAAATGTTTGTGATATTCTTTTCAAGTTCAATGAATTCTTTTATTCTGATTCTTTCAAGAAAGCGCAACGCTTTACATTTCAGCATCCCAATCTTTTCTGTATCAATTTGAATCTGATATCGCTTCCATGATATCGAATCAACAGAATAGAAAGGGAACATCGATAAGCCTTTGAAAGATGAATATCCTAAGCCGTGCGTTTTAATGCGATCTTTTGTGATATTGAATACTTCTGTAAGGAATTCACGCTTAATCGATTCATGCGTATCATTTGCGGGCGATATACCAATATAGTCTGCATGCTTAATATATTCATGAAGCCATTTGATATCATCGCCATAATGATAAACAGGCATAACATTCTTCAGATGTTGCTTCAAGAATAGAAAGTTTTCGAATCCTTTCTTGCAGCATTCTTCGATATCATCTGCCGAAGAACCCGTTTTCGGGATTACATCTAAATTGATGAACGTCCATTCTTGCGGTTGCTTCAAACAGAATTTCAGATATTCATTGATATCAATCGATCCCCCTTTGTTCCAAACGCTGAATGCGCCCGAATCAATTATGATATCATGCCCGATGAATTTCTTTGCTGCTTTTGCATCAACTGCGAATGAAAGAAGATAGTTTCGAACTTTGTATTCATTCAGAATTGCTTCTGAATTTCCTGGGCTGCTGAAGAAGTACTTCATGCAATCTTTTTCCCTTCTTCACAAGCAACATCAAATCCGCCTCTTGTTGCATAAATCGTTTCAACATGAATGCGATTTGTTTTCAGAACTTTCTTCAGATCAGAAAAGATTCTTTTTGTAACAGCTTCTTGATATATCCCAACGCTTCTGAATGATGTGAAATAATACTTCAGCGATTTCAATTCAATCGCTTTCTTCCCATCGGGAAAATATGTGATGATCACCTTTGCAAGATCAGGCAATCCCGAAAACGGGCAAACTGCTGAAAATTCAGAAGTTTCAATCTTGATCTTCTGATTCGAATCGAAGATGAATGTTTTCAGTTCTTGCGTTCTGATAAATTTTTCACTTACAAAAGGAATCAATTTTCCTTCTGCTACTTGCCCAACATTGCGGCTTACTTTTTTAGTTTTCATTTTCTACTTTTTTAGATTGTTTATATTCATTATATCCTTTTGATCTTAATTCGCAAGCAGCGCATTCGCCACACCCATACCCCCATGAATTTCTTCTGAATCGATTTCCATTATAGCATGTATGGCTTAATTCAATCACTTCTTCAAAGCACCCTTGTTCTTCTGCAAGCTGAAAGATTTCTGCTTTGCTTCGATGCATTAAGGGCGTCCAAATGCTGATCTTTGAATCAGAACCCAAATTTGAAGCTTTTTCAATCGCATGAATGAATTCTTTTCTGCAATCAGGATATCCTGAATAATCTGTTTCACAAACTCCCGTTATCAGATGCGTTGCTTTGATCTTTTGTGCGTATGCATGTGCTAATGTGATGAACAATTGATTTCTGTTCGGGACGAATGAAGCAGGCAATCCTTTTTCATTGATTTCATTTACATTCCCATTCGAAATCAATGCTGATTCAACGATCTGATCAAGAAAAGAAATATCAATGATCGTTTGTTTCACGTTTGCTTTTTCGCAGATGATCTTTGATTGCTTCAATTCAATCAAATGCTTCTGCCCGTAATTGAAAGTAATTGCTTCAACTTCAGCAAAACGATTCTTCGCAAGGAATAGGCAAGTTGTTGAATCTTGCCCGCCTGAAAATATTACAACAGCTTTCATCATTTCTTTTTGATTTTGAAGTTGATGATTTCAGAAATTGTTGATGCATGAACGCCAAACTTCTTCGCAAGATCCTTTTGCTTGATATCGCCTGCTTTGTAAAGCGATCTGATTTCTTCAGCTTGTTCTTTGCTGATCTTCCCTTTCTTCTTGCTTGCTGATTTCACTTGCTTTGCAACAAGTTCTTTCAAAGAAGTTTTCTGTTCGATGCCCATTCCTTTTTTCAAATCAGCGAAAGCTTTTTTTGTTCGCTGATCTTTTTCAGTAACAGCTTTCAAATCTGAAACTTTTACTGATTTTCTTTCGCCTGCATCATTTATCATTCTTACATTCTTGCCATCGTTTTCTTTCGAAACGATCATTTTTGTTTTTACATTACGAATGATTCCTGTTTCAGAAATTTCGTATTTGCTGAATCCTTTGATTAAGTTGAACATGATTTTTTTGTTTTTAGTTTATATTAATTTATAGTGAATAAGTTGCAGAACATTTCGCAGTTTCTTCGATTCTGCATTCGATCAACTTGCAGCCCGTTCCTCTTAATTGAATGGGCGCAATTGCTTCAACAAGAAACGCTGCGATGTTTTCAGCAGTAGGATTGTAGGGCGTAAAAATAACGCCTTCAGGATCAAGATCGAACAACTGATTCTTGATAGGATCTTCAACCCAAACAAGAAATTTATGATCATAATTTTCTTCAAGCCACATGCAAAGTTTTTCTTTTATTACAGAAAAATCCATCACCCGCCCGATATCATCAAGCTTCTTTGCGCCTTTTGATTGTTGAACTTTGAAATGTATTCTGTAATTGTGGCCATGTAAATGTGCGCACTTGCTTTCGTGGCCGAATACTCTATGCCCGCAAGAAATATCGTGAAATCGTTCTGCTGTTATGTTCATGTTATTTGTTTTTAATTAGTGAAAGGAATTCTTGTCTGCAATTAAGATCATCATAAAATACGCCACGCATTTCTGAAGTGATCGTTTGTACTGAATGTTTTTGAACGCCACGCATTTCAACGCAAAGATGGCGTGCTTGAATCATTACTGCAACGCCTTTCGGGTTCAATTGCTTCATTAAATAATCAGCAACTTGTTTTCCGATACGTTCTTGATTTTGTGGCTTGCGTGCAAATTTATCAAGCGTTCTTGGAAGCTTCGATAAACCTACGATTTTATCATTCGGGATATAAGCTATTGCAGCAGTCCCGAAAAAAGGGGCAAGGTGATGTTCGCAAAGAGAAAAGAAGGGTATATCTTTTACGATGATCATGCGATCTGATCCTTCATTTTCAAACATTGTGAAATTGAACTTTGGAGGATTGCAGAATTCTTTTAAGAATTTTACATATCTTTTTGGCGTATCGATCAAGCCTTCACGCTTTACATCTTGCCCAACTGCTTTCAGCAGCGTTTGAACTGCTTTCAGTTCTTGTGTATTTATTTTCATGCAGCGACTAATTTTTGACAAATATAATATTTATTTTTATTCCTTTTACAAAAATGTAAAAATATTTTTTATTCTTCGTAATCGAATTCAGTTTGTTCGCCAGGCAAAGGTAGAACGATTTCGAAATTTTCTGCTGCCCATCTGATCAATTCAGATACTAAATCTGCGAAATCTGATTTGTTTAATGCAGCAGTTGATCCCAAGTATTCAAAAATCAATCCTGTTCTTTCATCAACTTTTTCTTTCTTCAGAAACTTGAATTTGCAGATTTCATGAATTTCTTCTTTCGTGAACCCAAGTTCTTTCGAAAGTATTCCCATGTATAACCACCACAATCTATTTTGCTGCGTGCTTCTTTTTGATGATAACTTCTGAATTGTGATTTCGATTCTTTTGCCCTCAAAATGTTTGATATCAGATGCGATCTGCAATGATATGTTCTTTTGTAGCTTTGAATCTTTTACGTTTGAATAGTAGCTTAATTTCATTTTAACAGCTTGATTGATTCGCTTATCTGCTTGATATATTCTTTTCGTTCTGCAATTTCTTCTTGCTTGAATACTTCTTCGAATGCAAGTTCTGATTCTATTGCAGAAAGCTTTTCGATTTCTTTTTGATGATCATCGATTGCTTTCTGCAACAGCTTGATCGAATACATGTGATTCATTATCCAAAAACAACAGCTTTGTAATACAATTCAAATTTCTTCCAAAACTTTTCAAGTTCAACTTCTGCTTTCTTCAAATCTTCTTCAAGTTCTTTTCTTGTGATCGTGATAATATGAATGGGCTTCGTTGAAAAGCGATCATCATAAGAAACGAAATCAAGTTCTTCCATATCTTGACAAACAAGAAAATAATCAATAATTTGAAATTTGTATTCAGATGGAATTTTGTTTTGTCGAATATATTTCACATGCGTTGCAGTATTCGGGCACTTGATTTCAAGCCCTTTCTTATACTTCGCATCTGTTTCAATCAACCCATCAGGCGACAATCCCAAGAAAGCAAACTTGTTCGAAACGCAGAAGCCCACTTGCGTAACTTTCAGCCCTGTTTTTTCTTCGTATGCTTTGCGTGCAATCGGTTCCATTTCAGTCCCTCTTTTCATTGCTGCATTCTGAAACATTTCTTCGATTTCATCTGATATCTTTTCAGCGATCAGTTCATCGATCAAGCTTAAATTATCAGCTTTGAAAACATCTTTCAACCTGCTTCCTGTTATCATTCCTCTGCGAACAGCTTTCCATTCTTCAGATCCTTGAATTAATTCTGCGTAAATTTTCATTTTAGTTTCTCCTTTCTCTTTTTAACTTCAGCAATGAAGTTTGGGTTTTTGTGGAATGTAGTTAATTGATCAGCGTATTTTTCAAGTCCTAAAACATCAGTAATCAGATCAAGCTGTTCGATGATTTCTTCAGGCAATTCATTTGCTTTTTTCACGATGTTTTCATCGATTACAAAAGGCAGAACATCTTTGCGATTGATATCGCACCCGAACAGCTTCCCGAAGTGATCACATGCATCTTTGATTGCTGCTGTTTTTGCTTTCGGGAAAGCCATTGAAATTGCGCCATGATTAATATTTGCAAGATCAGCAGGCGATGTTCCTTTTTTTGTTTGCAATTGTTCTGCGCCAATCCCATCATGAAAACACATTTCATTCGAAACAGGATTCAAGTAATGAACCCGACAAGTAACCCAAACGCCATTGAACGAAACGCCTTGCCCTGTAATCTCAATCGAATACTTCTTGAATATTTTACGCAGAAGAAATTCGATCTTGTCAATAGGTAAATAACGATAGTTGGTAATTGTTGGGTGCTGCTTGATCCATTCAGCTTTTGGTTCATGATTCAGAATCATGTTCAATTGTTCGTTCTTGAATGCGTTCTGAATATCATCAGAAAACAATTCAGCGATTGTAGGCAAGTTTTGTTTTTCCATTCTGCTTTATTTTTTAGTGTATCGGTTTTTAAGTTTAATATGCTTGCATTCTTTATCATAAGAACTGCGATTTGTTTTGTTGCTTGATTTTCCTATCAAGAATAAAACAATGATGATTGCTGAAACGATCAGAAAGCTAAACATCTTTTGGCAAGAAGCCTTTCAGTTGCAGCTTCAAAATTTGATGTTCTTTGAATTCTCCATCGATCAATCTTGTGTTTAAAGTTGGCCTTGTGATGCCAAGCAACTTCGAAATAAAAAGTTTCTTCGTTCCGTTCTTCAGCATTGCTTTCGCAAGCATCTTTCCTAAGTTTTTCTTTTTCATTGTGTTTTTAATTTATGCAAAGATAATCTTTTATTTTACATTTATGTAAAATTATTTATTTTTTCTAAGAACATGCGCTTCGATGTTCATTGTTGTATCAACGAAGTATTGAAGCGAATCAACTTTTGCTTGAAAGAATGCTTTGATCTGTTCATCGTTTGGCTTCTGCTGCGATGGCTGATCTTTTATGCAGTACGCAAGTATGAAAATACATGCTGTAAAGAACCACAACGAAAGCCAATATCTGTTGATCTGCTTTTCTCTTTTGTTGATGTATTCTGTTACTGCATTATGCAGCCCTTGTTCGTAAATTTTATCATTTAGTTCTTTTTTCATTTCAGTTTTTGTTTTAATACATGATTCATAATTTGTTTTTTTGCTTCCTTGTCGCACCAATCATTCACCCATTGCTTTGGCGTTTCTGTTCCTTCATGCGCTTTGATATGCCTGAATTCAATTTTTGCTTTTCGCATCTTTGATTGCATCAGCATCAAGTTAAAAAGAAGAACCAAATGCGCACCCCATGAACGCAAACGATATTTCTGAATGGCTCTTTTATTATTGTTGATCAAATGAATAACATTCAAGCAATCAGTATTGATGATAATTTTTTCAACATTCTTCCAATCTGCTGCAATCAAAACATGAACAGCATTCAAGATGCATTGAAATTCTGCTTGTTCGGCACGATGAATTCTTTTCTTCAGCATGCCCGATTTCGCAATCTTGCCTTCATTCGAAACAATCCAAAAAGCAAAAGATCCTTTTTCCATCGTCCAACTGAAACTTGCATCGGTGCTGATTGTTACGATCATTAGTTGTTTTTTATTGAATTGATAATGATTCTTTTCACGATTCTGAATTCACGTTCAACATTCGTATTCAGATTCCAATCGCAAGCAACATATCTGATCAGCGGGAGCAACTGCGAAACTTTTGCTTTGTTCACAAGTTGCGATGATATATCAGTAAATAATACCGATTCCATTACATCTGTTGTTTCTTTTGTTTCCATTATAGTGAATTTGCTTTCGTTAATGCCCAAGCTTTAAATCCTTCAAATTTTGTTCTTATATCTTCCCATGCTTGCTTTGATTCTTCTTGATTCAAATCAACAGATGGAAGATTCATGTTCATAACAAGTTTAAATATTTTATCTTTATCAGGCGCTTTTGCAGCTTCTTTTGCAGCTTTATCAGCAGCAACTTTTGCATCAAGAATTGCTTTTGTAGCAGCAGCAGCTTCATCAGAAATCTTCTTTGCTGCTGCTGCTTGATCAGCGATAATCTTCAATTGCTTATCTGATTCAATCTTTGCAAGTCGATTTGTTTCAGCAGTTGCAGATTCAAAACGGGCTTTCTGTTCTGCAAACAATTTATCTTTCGCATCTGATTCAGCTTTCAGTTTCGCATTTTCTTCTTCAAGCTTCTTCTTCGCTTCTGCTTCTTCTTTTTCTTTTGCGATGCGTTCTTCTTCAGCTTTTACAATAGCAGCATTCTTTTCGTTGAATTCATTTACAATTGATCTTTGCAACATTTTAAACATCTTTTCGTCCATCGAACCCAAATCGAATGTTCCATCATTCACGAACCCGAAAGGCAACAACATTTCAAGGCGATCTTTTTTCAGCAATTCTTTTATTGCAGCTTCTTTGATCTCTGTTGCTTTTTCAATCTTTTCGAATTCAAGTTCTGCAAGCTTGCATGTATTTGCGATCAAATTATAAGCAGCTTGTTCGATATTCCCTTTCAGAAGATATTCGCTTTTGCGATCATCTTTGAACTTCAATGCTGAAGTTCTGATCTTCATCGTTGCTTTTCGAAGCGTGCTTGCAATTTCTTCATCAAGCGATGTAGGATTGTTCTTGTCGATCTTCGTTGCTTGATGCATGATATCATTATACAACGATAAGAAGGGCAGATATGCTGCTTTGATTGTTTCTGCTTGCGAAAGATCAATCCCTGTTTGATTGATCACTTTTTCAAGTTCTGTTTCTGTTTTTGCAATCGCAATATCTTGCGGGCTTGCGATTTCTTCAAGCTTCAATTGCTCGGTGTTTGTTGCTGCGTTTTTCATTTTTTTTGTTTTATAATTGTTTTTATTTATATCATCCAAGAAGGCATTTCTTTAGGCTCTTTTTTTGATCAGCATAAAACTTTCGTAATTCAGTACTGATTTCACCAATTTCATTTTTAGTGCAAAACTTTTTGCATCCAGGTTGAAATTCAATGTTTCTGCGTTCTGAAATTCTTTCATGAAGCGAAAGATGTTCGATTTCAAGATAAGTATCAATAGGAAGATTTTTCATGTGCTTGTGTTTTTAGTTTTCGATTATTTCAAGGCATCTTTCTTCGATCTCTTTGCATTGATCTTCTGAAAGTATTTTTGTGATATCAACATCTTTGTAAATTACTTCATCAATTTCGAATGATGCTTCTTCGGGCGGATCGATTCGATCATTGCTGCATGATCTTGCAGGCGAATAGTATCCTGTTACAATTAGCAGTTCTGTTTCTGCGTAAATTAGTTCAACTGATTTTTTCATGGCTTAGTTTTCTTTAGCTTGATATAAATTCAACAACATGCAATGAACAACTTCGGTATCTTTTGAATCAACTTGAAAGCTGATTTCAACTTTTCTTGATTCTTGAAACAATTCATGCTTCAAATTAATAAGACTATCTGAAGAAGTTTCTGCTTGAATATCTTTTGTTAATGAATTAATAAATCGAACAAATTTTGCTTTATCATCGATCATCATTTTTGTAAGATTTTCGATTGTGTATTTCATTTCTGTTTTCATGTGCTTGTGTTTTTAGTTTGTTTGTGATTGTTTAACGATGTAAAAGTATGAAAAGTTTCGTTTCTTTTACGTTTTAGTAAAGGAAGTTATTAACAATTGAACTCTATAGGCTTATTCAGAAGCAAAAAGAACAAAAAATAATTGTTCTTTTATGTAAAATCAATCGTTTTTTGCCCTGCTTCTTCTTACAATATCAAGATAATCTGATCTTGTTAATTTTGAAACGCTTGTTGGAAGCTTTGATTTGATACAATCTTTCTTTGTTTTAACGCTCGCAATCTTGCTGTTCAACAGATCGAATCCATTATCAATATAAAGCTTGATATAATACTTTTCCATTATATGCTTTTGATCTTCAGTAACCATATCGATCACCTTCATAATTGGAATCTTTTTCTTCTTCCGAAGCATCTTAATCCATAATCCTTTTCTTGATTTCGAATCTTCTTGCTTATGTTGATTCAATCTTGTTTCTCTGTTGTTCGTTATTCCGATGTACTTTACAACATTGTTGATTGGGCAAATCAAAGTGTATATGAATATCATTTCCATAATAAAAAAAGAAGCTTCCGAAAACAACGATTGCAGCGCTGCTTAAGGAAGCCTTGTTTAGGTCGTGAAGTCCTAAAATCATTGTTATCGACTGCAATTCGATAATTTTAATCAAATATATTTTTAATCTTTTGCGATCTTGCGAAGCACGAATGAACTAAATAAAGCGTATGGGATAAAGAACCAAAAGCTGAAAGGCAAGAAACAAAGCTTCAGAACGCAGAATGATATCATACTGATCCAAATGTTCGTACAAATCAAACAACCGCCTGAAATCTTATAAAAGGGCATCATTTGTGCTGCATCAATCAACATGTTCTGATACTCTTTATGATCTTTCAGCAAATTGATTTCTTTTAGCTTCTTTCCCTTGAATAACCAAAGATTGATCTTTGCGCTAAAAGGCAACCAACGCCCGAAGATCGATCCTTCCCAAAAGCAATAATCAAGAAAGTAAGAGAAAAGCGCATTGATTGCGCCAAGTAATAAAACGATGAAGATCATCGCCACTAAAGTCATTATGTATGTTATATCCATTTATGGGCAAATTGGTTCAGCACAAGGAGCGATTGCAATGTAGGTTTTGAATGCGAAGATAGTACAAAGATCGACTTCAAGCAAAGAATTATCAGGTTTGATGATCTGCATCGAATACTGATACAATTCATTGAAAGGGCGTGGCACAATGATAGGATCATTCAGATTCGCAATTGTGAATGATCTTGTAATCTTCGCAGCCCCGAATGTAAGCAACGCTTTCCAAACGCCTACTTGATCAGCAAGCGCACCTGTATCCACATCTTCATTGTGCGGAACAATTCCTAAATCGTTTTTGCAGCAGTCCATTATTTTATCGTTTCATCTATTGAATTAATACTATGATTTTTTTCAAACTTATCAAGAACAGCATCAAGAAACTTCCCGAACATTGTTAAGGTATTATCTCTTTTGTTTTTGCCTACTGCTGAAGATATCGTTTCTTTTCCGTTCCCAAATTTATATCCGTTTTTCTTGCGAAGAAGCGCATTGAACAGATGTTGGCATAATACGTTGCCATATCGATCTTTCGCAATTGCAAGCTGCTGATTATAGTGCCCGAATTCTTGTTTGCATAAAGATATAACGCACCCGAATACAAATGCAATCGGCTGCAAGATCCACTTCAGTATCGAAGAAACTATTGAAAGCAATAAGCCTATCATTCTGTTACCCCTTCATAAATGTTCAACAATGCATCTTTCAATGATTGTGTAAAATATGCTTTTTGTGCAAAGCCATCATTTTCATAAGCTGTTCCTACTGCATTCGTAAGCCAAAACTTGAATGATGGGCTTGCTGTATTGATATAAAATTCAGTCAAAGGAAATAAATCTTCGAAGAATTGTTGCGTTGATGCAAGCGAAAGTTCTTCTTCAAGAACAAGATCAGAAACTTTTGAACGCATTCTTTCAACCAATCTTGCCCGATCATCCTTTGTAACCACAATCAAGTACTTCCAATTAACAATATCTTGTTCAACTGAAACAACTGATCTGCGCAATGCTTTTGGTGCAAGAATATGTTTCGCCATCAATGCTTTATGCGATGCAGTTAATCCTCCCCAACCCGAAAAATCGATTGTAGGATAATTAGGATTTGCAAGAGGCATCAAGATTGTTTGAATTTCATATCTGCTGAAGATGTAATCTGTTGCGAAACGCCCAAACAAATCCCAATTTTCTGCTGAAGTTATATCTTGATATCCTGCAACATCAACAGCAGATTTCATGAACGGCTTTGCGCCATTTAAAAGTTCGGGATTGTAGCCATTTACAAGTTCATTGATAGGCGTTCCACTCAATATGTATGCAAGTAACTTCATTATGGTATGATATTATTTGTGTTTATTCCTTTTATCATTAATATATGATTCAAGCTTGTATCAGTTGATGCAGCCATTCCAACTTTTTGCTTTTGAACTTTTATAATTCTGCCCGCAGGCAAAGCAGGTATGCTTGCAGTAATCGAAATCACATCGCCCGTTGATGAAGCCAAACTTTGCAATTGTGCTGAAGTGAAAACAGCAGGCGCAGATTCATAAACAATGCGATAATTGTGTGGATTCCCGCCCGTTTGCGTTCTGCTGCAATTGAATGTTGCTTCGTACAAATTCGATTCTCCGCCCGTTGTTTTTGTTGTTAATGTTACACCTGGAATATCAGTAAAAGTTGCGCTGTTCAACGCAAATGATCCCGCAGTAATAGATTGGAAATCAATCTTCGTTCTGTTTGTTAATGTGTTTAAAGCTGTTAAATTATCGCTGATCTGTTTCTGTAATTTGCCCAACGCTGAAAGAACTGAATCTGCTGCTGTAATTACAGCGCCACTTGCAAAACTAATTCCCGCAAGCAATGTTGCAAGAACCCTTGCAGTTGTAAAATATAAATTTATAATACCTTCAGGAACGGCATCTGTTGTTCCTGGTGATGCGACAAGTTCAACATAAACTGCGCCACTCCATCTGTATTGCTTATTAGTATCTAAAGCAATGTAAATCTTTCCCGTTTCGCCTACAACAGGGAACGCAGCAAGATTTGCAAATTCAAGAATATCATCAACGTATGATGGAAGATAAACAGCAGGCACCTTTGAACCTGCATCAAGTGGAGCATATCCATTTGCTGCGCCTTTGTTCGCTGTATCTTCTTTCGACACAATCGAATTGATATCAGCTTCTTTTGAATTCAAAAAAGTTAATCCCGCATTGATCTTCGTTCTTGCAACAAGTCCTGAATCATTATTGTTTACATTTGAAAATGCCATAGCAATATTTTTTTAATTAATCATTCCAAGTTTCTGTATCATCCCAACTGCATGAATCATTCCAAACAAAGTTTCCTAATATCCAACAACCTCCTACACCATCATCGCCTTGAATCGTTCTTCTGAAGAACAATCCATTTGTTAAACAAGGAGGTTTTTTACAGCCCATCAGTACATTGTGTTTGAATAGTATCGCAAATGTTTTCACAATCTGAAGAAAGCAAGAATTTCAAGTTCGCATCAATCGAAATGATTTTCATTTCATTCATCGATTCGTATTTGAACCCTGTTTCTTTTTCGAAAACATCAATCGAATTAATATTGTTTTTTAATAGTGATATATTTATTTTTCGTTCTTCGCCAACATAATCTTCATACGTTATTTTTCGCAGATCGTTTGCAAATTTGAACGCAAGTTCAACTGCGTTCATGTTGTTATTTTCAGCAGGCGAAAAGAATACAAATGTAAAAGGAACAAGAACAACATATTCTTTCAAGCAGCTTGACAATTTTAACCCATCAGAAAACGTGAAATTGTCGCCTATCTTGATATAAAAAGAATTTCCCAACGAATCATCAATCCCGATTGCATCTTCAGTCTTAATCTTTGTAATGCCGATCAAATCGCCGTTAGGTAATTTGATAGCATTCAGCGCATAAGAATCAACAAAAGGATTCTGCGCTTTGATCTTGTCGCCTATATGTTTGAATATATTTAAAACCATTAAAACAATCTTTTTAATATTTCGCTTGTTCCTTCTTCAATATACTGAATCATCAATTCTTTTGCTTCTTCTTGTTCTTCTTTCGAAGCTGTAAATACATCGCCATATCGTTTTTCTAAATGATCAGCAACTTGTTTTCTTTCTGTATTCGTGAACCCAAGTACTGAATCAGCGCCCAATGTTCCTGTATCAATACTCCTGAATAAATCGCCCGAAAACTGAAGATCAACTTTATCAATTCGCAAACCTGCTTCATTTCTTTTCGCCTTGTATCTGCCCTTGCTTTTGCTGCCTGATCCTACATATTGCCCAATCTGCGTGCCATTCGTATTCAATCCACTATTAAAAATCCTCTGCAAGTAACTTCCCAAAACTTCTTGCGATGCTACTTGTGGAGCGTTTGCAAATAGTTCTGCGAAAGCATTCGCAGCTTGATCAAGCTTGTTCGGTAGTTCCTCCGCTTTCATCTTCGTTCTTTTTGATGAATTTCTTTGCGCCCGCACTCATTAAAGTACGAAACATTGAATTCGTTTGCCACCCGCATAAGCAAGCAGTAATGTTGTTTATAGGCAATATATCAGAAAAGCTATCAGATAAAACAATCAGCGAAACAGGAATCATGATTGCTGTTGCAAGCGTTGAAGCCCAATTCTTTTTCAGATAAGTTCCGAATGAATATTCTTTCTTTTGTGATTGTTCATTCACTTTCAAAAGAATGTATATCATCGCAGATGCATAAGCAAGCACCCAATGCAATGCTGTTAATTCAATAGGAAAAATTATCTTTTCCATAGCTTTATTTTTTAGGTTCTTTTTCTTTGTTTTCTCTTTTCTTTTCTCTTATCAATTCAATCTTGTATCTGATTGAAACGAACAAAAGAATCAATCCTCCAAGTGATCCCAACAATTTTGCAACGCTTGTAAGTTCATCGATCATTGGCATTGTTGCAATCATCGTGATTCCCGTTCCTCCTACAAGATCAGAAATCAAATCTTTTATTATGTCTTTCATGCACATCAATTTACCAACCTATTGTCGGGCGTGGACGTGGCGGTGATCCGCCTCCGGGACGTGGCGATGGCTTTGGGCGTGGTTTCCCGCACCCGCCACTGCAACCTCTTTCATTAAGGGTGTTTCTGTTCATAACGATTTCCATTACAAGTGATACATTCGCCCTTCGTTTGGCGTAAATAATTATAGATTGATTTTGCAAAAGATTCATAAGATTCAGAATATTCTTTTTCAAGTTCTGATCTGTTTTCTTTTGCTTTTTCTTTTGTCAAATTTACAAGCGGATTAATTCGTTCCCCGTAAATATGTTCTTTCAGTATTTCGATTGCAGCTTTCTGCCATAGCAAGAAGTACATGCGTGGCAGCAAAGAACAAATGATATTTTCTTCATAACAACGAACAGAAGCAAGAACGCCTATTCCATAACATTTAGAATCTTCAGCAGTTCCATTCCACCCATTGATCACAAATCCCTTTCCTCCTCTTCCGCTGCATGATCCGCAGCTTGATCCGAAGTTGTTTATATCACATGTATAAACATCAAGCAAAGTATTATCAAGAACAATTTTGATCTGTTCTGATTTCGCTTTGTAATTTGTGAATATTTCAATCGTTTCGCCTGCAACTAATACAACAGGAAAACTGATCGTATCAGTACCATCGATGATATTCAGCGTTGCAGCGCCTACATTGTTTGTTTTAATGAATACGCTTTCAACGTATATTTGGGCAAGTTCTGATCTCCATCTTCGTAACACCAAACCTCTATTTAAAGGAGCAGGGGCAAGAATTGAAGTACTTGAAAAATTGTTGATTTCCCTTGTTTCGGGTATCGCATCGAAATCGAAATAGGGCGAAATTTTTTGTTTGAATTCATCGAACACCATCTTCGTTGCAAGAACGATTTTTTTATTCAACATATCAGCACCATTCTGATATTCTTCTGAAGCTACTTTTGAAGCCATTTTCAAGCTTATACCTGGCGCATCGTTGATGAACAAATCACTTTCGGGCGCAATACATGCATCGTAATCTCTTACGCCTATAATTACTCTTTTCCCGCAAATGATATCTTGTAAACAATTCATGATTTTCAGTATTAAAAAGAAACGGGGGAGGAGTAGAGAAACCTCCCCCGTACTTATGCATTTGAAACTATTTGCAGCAACAGCTTTTCAACGCAATATCAATTCACTAAACTGCAACTGCTAAATAACGCAATGTGAAA
>Ga0209851_1000114_pt1 | contig 25634 bp, 23 predicted proteins | sample GWRWT4_14Oct14_FD_187195 | JGI IMG/M metagenome (GOLD analysis project Ga0209851, IMG submission 187195) | Sand microcosm microbial communities from a hyporheic zone in Columbia River, Washington, USA - GW-RW T4_14-Oct-14 (SPAdes) (version 2) | ecosystem: Engineered > Artificial ecosystem > Sand... | reverse complement strand
CCCCACGGCGCGCATCCGTTCCGCGGCCCAGGGTGTGGTGGAGCTGGTCGGGCGGGTGCGTCCTCCCCCGGAAGAACATCTGGTTTCGCCGATGACGGCTCAGCCGGCGGTGTGGTGGGAATGCACAGTTTCCCGACGGGATAGCGATAGTGGCGGGCGTCGGCGCTGGAATACCGTGGCGCAGCGGCGCAGCGATGTACCCTTCTTGCTGGATGATGGCTCCGGCGTCTGTATGGTTCGGCCCGATGGTGCGCAAGTGACGGCTCAAGTCAGGATCTGGTACGGATCGACCCCGTGGCCGCGCTCGGGGCCACCCACCAGCTGGTGGGGCTGGCTTGCCGATACGCCCTACCGCTATACGGAAAAATTACTGCCGTCGGGGCAGGAAATTTATGTATTGGGGGAATTTCGCACCCGTCGCGCGCAGGATGGGCAGGATGCCCGCGCGCAGTTGATCCGGCGATTGGCGGAATGGAAGCGCGATCCGGACACCTTGCGCGCGCGTTTCGACCGCAATGGTGATGGCCAGGTTGACTTGGCTGAATGGGACATGGCCCGCGAAGCCGCGCGCGCGGAGACCGAAACGGCGCATGAGGAGGCGGCGCGCCAGCCCGAAAGTGACTGGCTTGCGGCGCCCAGTGACGGGACGCCTTTTATCCTGTCGATCAAATCCGAAGCGCACATGCTTCAACAGGCCCGTTGGACCGCCCTTGCGGGGCTGGCGGCGGGGTTGATGGGACTGATCCTGATGGTCCATTTTCTGCGCTTGACGGCTTCCTCGGCTTGACTGATCCTGCAGTGGGAACATCCACATTGCCATGCTCGGTGCGAACCTCGTCCAGTGGATTCCTGCGCAGATCGGGAACTTCCATGACAACGCAGGGACACAGGGGGATGATGGGGAATTCGGTTAACGGACAGAGGGAAATTGAGATGGCCATTACCCTGACGGAAACGGCAGCCAAGCAGGTGCGGCAGCAATTGCAGCGCCGCGGATCCGGCTTGGGCCTGCGTCTGGGACTCAAGCGCACGGGCTGCTCCGGCTGGTCCTATGTGGTGGACTATGCGGATGCGGTGGCGCCCGATGATGAAGTATTCGAGCAGCATGGGGTCAGCGTGGTGGTTAACCGCGACATCCTGCCCCTGCTAGAAGGGATGTCACTGGATTATGCGCGCGAAGGACTCCATGCCGCATTCAAGTTTCACAATCCGAATGTCAAGGAAAACTGCGGTTGCGGGGAAAGCGTCACCTTCTGAGCGCTTGGCCGCCGAGGGCGGCAAGGCTAAACTAGGCGACTTTGGGCGCGGTGTCCGCTCCTTCGGTTGTTGCCGATCAAACCCTGTATCCTGCGTTTTTCCCAATCCTCCGGAGAATCTTTGATGCCTGTCGAACGTACCCTGTCCATCATCAAGCCCGATGCCGTTGCCAAGAACGTGGTGGGTCAGATCTATACCCGCTTCGAACAGGCGGGACTGAAAGTCATCGCGGCGCGCATGATGCAGCTCAGCGCGGCCCAGGCCGAAGGTTTCTATGCCGTCCATCGTGAGCGGCCCTTTTTCCGCGATCTGGTGAATTTCATGATTTCGGGGCCGGTGATGATCCAAGTCCTGGAAGGTCCGGACGCCGTCGCGAAAAATCGCGCCCTGATGGGGGCGACGGATCCCAAGAAAGCCGAGCCGGGCACCATCCGCGCCGATTTTGCCGACAGCATCGATGCCAATGCCGTCCACGGCTCCGACGGGCCGACACGGCGGCCGAGGAAATTCGCTTTTTCTTCAGCGGCCTGGCTCTTTGTCCCCGCGCCTGAGGCGGGGTCAGGGCACATGGGAAATACGGATGTCAGATAAAACCGCCTTGTTTGGCCTGGATCGGGAGGGTCTGACATCCTTTTTCGCTGAGCTGGGAGAAAGGCCTTTTCGTGCTCAGCAGATCATGCAGTGGATCCATCAGCGCGGCGAGGCCGATTTCGACTGCATGACCAATCTGGCCAAACCGTTGCGGAGTCGGCTGGCGGCGGTGGCCGAGATCCGGCCGCCCGAGGTGCTGCTGGACCAGCAATCCGCGGATGGGACACGCAAATGGCTGCTGCGGGTCGATGGCGGCAACGCCGTCGAAACGGTGTTCATCCCCGAGCAGAATCGCGGCACCCTATGTGTTTCCTCGCAGGTGGGTTGCGCCATGGCCTGCACGTTTTGCGCGACCGGCCATCAAGGGTTCAACCGCAACTTGACCGCCACCGAGATCATTGCCCAGGTCTGGGTGGCCAACCGCGCCTTGGGTCATGCGCCCGATGGCGAGCGCATCATCAGCAACGTGGTCATGATGGGTATGGGCGAACCCCTGTTGAACCTGCCCGCGTTGCTGCCCGCGCTCAACATCATGTTGGACGACATGAGTTATGGGCTGTCCAAGCGTCGCGTCACGGTGAGCACATCCGGCATCGTGCCCGCCATTGACCGACTCAAGGCGCAATGCGACGTGGCGCTGGCGGTTTCCCTGCATGCGCCGGATGACGTCCTGCGGGATGAACTGGTGCCGATCAACCGCAAATACCCCATTGCGGAATTGCTGGCGGCCTGTCGGCGCTACATGGCGGGCAAGAGCGCCCGCAGCCACATCACTTTTGAATACGTGATGCTCGATGGCATCAACGACAGTTCGGTCCAAGCGGCCCGCCTCGCGGAACTGCTGGCGGATGTGCCGGCCAAGATCAATCTGATCCCGTTCAATCCATTCCCCGGAACACCCTATCGGCGCTCCTCGGCTGCGGCAGTAAGCCGGTTCCAGGAGTTGCTGCTCAACCGCGGCTATATCGTCACCGTGCGCCGCACCCGGGGCGATGACATCGATGCCGCCTGCGGGCAATTGGCCGGGCAGGTCATGAATCGCCTGCGCCGGCTGGAAAGCCATGTCGAGGCGGCCCGATGAAGCGCTGGGCTGGCTGGCTGGCGCTGGTCTTTGCCAGCCTGCTGGTGGTGGGCTGTGCCGGGAAGGCGGCGCCGAAAGGGAACAGCACGGATGCCTTGCACTACACCCTCCAGCTTGGCTACGGTTATCTCGAGAACGGGCAATACGCCGTTGCCATTGAGAAATTTCAACGCGCACTGGAACTGGATCAAGACTCCTCGGAGGCATACCTGGGCTTGGCTGAAACCTATGCCCGGCTCGGCCAGCGTGCCAAGGCCGACGTGCATTACCGGCGCGCCATCGCCCTGGCCAAAAATCCAGGAGCCGCTCATAACAACTACGGCGCTTTCCTTTGCGCCCAGGGCAAAGCGCGGGCTGCGGAATCAGAATTTCTCGCAGCCCTGGCTGATCCGACCTATAGAACTCCCGCCTTTGCCTATACCAATGCGGCTCTTTGCATCCGCAAGCTGCCTGATCTGCCCAAGGCCAAGGCGTATCTGGACCAGGCGATCGAGATTGACCCCCGTTTTGCGCAGGCCTGGCGCGAACGGGCCAGCCTGGCTTTTGAAGAAGGCCAGTATGCGGCGGCCCGTGGTTATCTGGAGCGTTATCATCAACTGACTGCGCCGGAGCGGGATTCGCTGAGCCTGGCCTATCGTATCGAGTCGGCTGCTGGCAATACCGCCGCTGCCGAGCGTTTGGCAGTCCGGTTGAAGAAGGAGTATGGCGATGACGCCTCCAGCCCCTGACGCCAATTCCAAAAATGACGCCTCCCCCCGGCCAGACGGGTTCGGCGCTTTGTTGCGGGCCGCGCGGGAAGCGCGTGGCCTGGATCGCCAGGATGTCGCTGATGCGCTGCGGCTTTCCCCGCGCATGGTGGAGGCGATTGAGTCGGAAGATCTGGCCGGCTTGCCACCGCCCTTGTTCATCAAAGGTTATTTACGCAGCTATGCGGCCTTGGTTGGGCTGGACGAGACGGCCTTGGTGCGCGATTTCGAATCCTGGGTGCCGACCACTGATCCACTCCAGATGATCCCTGCGCGCAAGCGGAGCACTACGGATCTCAGCGACGTCGGGCGCGGGCGTCAGCTTGCCTCGGCCATCTTGTTGCTCGTGGTCTTGGGTGCCGTGGTGTTCTGGTGGCTGCAACCGGATCCCACGCCAGTACCTGTTCTTGCGGTCGAAGAGAGCGAGTCGATGCAGGATCCCGCCGTGACTGCGGATCCGGCATCGGAAGGTCTTGCCGAGGCGCAAGCGATATCCCCAACGGAAACACCAGCCGATGAGCAGGTGGCGACGGAGGATGCACGCGCTCCAGGCGAAGCCGAGCCGGTGGAGACTGTCCCACCGTCTCTGCCGGTGATTGATTCGCGGCAGGCGGCTGAATCCGATCCCGCTCCTGTTACGGACGCCGCTCAATCCGCAGTGGCAGGCAAGCCTGATGACGCCCCTGATGAAGGCTTGCCAGTGCAGCGCACGGCCGTCCTCAAGATTCGCTATCAGGAAGATTGCTGGACCGAGGTGCGCGATGCTCGCGGCCGACAGTTGATCTACCGCCTCGCCAAGGCGGGCAGTGAACAGGAAGTGAGCGGCGACCCGCCTTTTGCATTCTATCTGGGCTATGCCCCGGGCGTGGCGGTGGAGATTGATGGACAGGCTGTCCCTATTACCGACTTGGTTGGCAATTCCACGGTGGCCCGCTTCAAGCTGGAGCGTCCCCAATGAGATGCATCGCACCTTCTGATTGACGCCATTCCATCCCCGCGAATCCAAGGAAAACCGCAGTTGACTGCTTTGACCGCCGTGCGCGGCATGAACGATATTTTGCCGGATTTGACGCCGCGCTGGCGTGATCTGGAAGCAGCGGCTACGGGACTGCTGGCAGCGCGTGGCTACCAGGAAATCCGCCTGCCGCTGGTCGAGCGTACCGCCTTGTTTCAACGCTCCATCGGCGAGGTGACGGATATCGTCGAAAAGGAGATGTACACCTTCACCGACCGCAGTGGAGACAGCCTGAGTCTGCGCCCGGAAGGCACTGCCGGCTGCGTGCGGGCCATGATCGAGAATGGCCTGCTGGCTCAGGAAGGGGCAACGCAACGGGTCTGGTATGCCGGCCCGATGTTTCGTCATGAACGACCCCAGAAAGGCCGCTACCGTCAATTCCACCAGATCGGGGTGGAAGCCTTCGGCATGCCCGGTCCGGACGTCGATGCCGAACAAATCGTGCTCAGTGCGCGGCTGTGGGAGACGCTGGGCCTTTCGACCGTTAGCCTGCAGATCAACAGTCTCGGGACGCCGCAGAGCCGAACCGCTTATCGTGAACGCCTGGTCGCTTATTTCAGTCAGCATGAGCGGAGTCTGGATGAGGACAGCCAGCGCCGCCTGCACACCAATCCCCTGCGCATCCTGGACAGCAAGAATGCAGCGATGGCGAATTTGATTGCCGGGGCTCCCAGCTTGCCAGATAGTCTCGATGCGGCCTCCCGGGCCCATTTCGAGGGGCTTTGCGGTCTTCTGGATGCGGCCGGCGTGGCTTACACCCATAATCCGCGTCTGGTGCGGGGCCTGGATTACTACACCCACACTGTATTCGAGTGGATCACGGACCGCTTGGGGGCGCAGGACGCGGTTTGTTCGGGTGGCCGCTACGACGGCCTGGTCGCTCGGTTGGGTGGGCGCGAAACGCCGGCGGTCGGGTTTGCCCTGGGTATGGAACGGGTGGTGGCCCTGCTGGAAGATGCCGGGATTGCTCCAACATCACTTGCGCCGGACTGCTATCTGGTCTGGGCGGGCGCCGGCTTGGCCCCCTCAGCCCTGCAACTGGCGGAGCAATTGCGTAACAGCAGCGGTCTGCGCGTGATCCAGCATTGCGGTGGAGGGAGTTTCAAGGCTCAGCTCAGGCGAGCCGATCGCAGCGGCGCGCGCTTCGCCTTGATTCTGGGGGAGCAGGAATGGGCTGCCGGCAATGTCCAGGTCAAGCCTTTGCGGGAGGAGCAAGCCCAGAGCAGCGTTCCGCTGTCGGACCTGGCGCAATGGTTGGCGCAACAGGGTCTTGGCGCGGGCCGGTAATTGCCAGATAGAATCGAGTGTTTTAGCAAGGAGCGGCAGTTTTGGCGCAGCAAGATGGTGAAGATGACTTCGACCGGCTCAAGGGCTGGTGGCAGGACTATGGCAATTATTTGCTGGCGGGGGTGCTGTTTGGCTTGGCCCTCATTGGGGGATGGCGGTTCTATCAGAATCACCAGAGCAGCCAGGCCCGGCAGGCCTCCGAATACTATGAGCAGATGAAAGTTGCTGTCGCGCGCGACGATGCCCAGTCCATCCTGGCGCTAGAGAACACCTTGCGCGAGCGGTTCTCCAGTTCGCCGTATGCTGTCCTGGCGGAGTTCGAGGTGGCACATCGCGCGGTGAACAAGGGAGATCTGGACGCGGCCCTTGATGCCTTGCAGCGCGCCCAGAAATTGGCGAAAAGCGACCCGTTGGCCCATCTGGCGCGGGTGCGACAGGCCCAGGTGCAGATCGCTCAGGAAAAATCCGAGCAGGCCTTGGAAACGCTCAAGAGCATCGATCGGGATTCCCCATTCGCCGCCTTTTCGGATGAGGTGAAGGGCGACGCCCTGCGCCTGCTGGGGCGTCTGGATGAGGCCCGTGAGGCCTATCGGGCTGCGCGGCAGGCTGCCGTCGATGCAAAAATGGATGATCGTCTGATTAGCCTGAAACTCAAGGATTTGGGGGGGGAAGCATCGTGAAAGCGCGTTTCTGGCTGATGATTGTGCTGATGCTGGGACTCAGTGCCTGCGGACGCTTGAATTGGTTGAGCAAACCGGTGGAACCGCCCGCACCCTTGCCCAAGATCGACAGCCCACTGTCCGTCGAGTCGCTGTGGTCGCTGGATGTAGGCGGCAAGAGCGAGGAACGCTTCCCCTATCTGGCACCGGCTATCGGCGGTGATCGCGTGTTTGCGGCCAGCGCCGACGGCCATGTGGTGGCGGTGGCCTTGAACGGCGGCAAGCAGCTGTGGGCCGTGAAGACGGGCACCCGCATTTCTGCCGGGCCGTCCTGGACCGAAGACACCCTGTTGCTGGGCACCCTGGATGGGGAAGTTCTGGCTCTGGCTGCCAACGATGGCAGTGTGCGCTGGCGCCGCCAGATGAGTGGCGAGGTGCTGGCCACGCCTCGTGGCGATCAGGGGGTGGTGGTGGTGCGCACGCTGGACGGGCGCGTCACGGGCTTGAATCTGGCCGACGGCAGCAGCCGCTGGGTCTATGAGAGCACCGTGCCTTCGCTCACCCTGCGCGGGACGGGCGCCCCATTGCTGGAAAATGGCTTTGCCATGGTCGGCCTGGACAACGGCAAGGTGATCGCCCTGCGCCTGACGGATGGCCGGCTGGCCTGGGAAGAAACCGTGGCTGTTCCCGCCGGCCGTTCGGAAGTGGAGCGGCTGGTGGACGTGGACGGCGATCCCGCAGTGCTCGCGGGGGGATTGTTCGTGGTGACCTTCCAGGGCAAGGCCGCGGGTTTTGATCTGCGCACGGGTCGGCGGGTCTGGGATCGTCCCACATCGTCCTATCAAAGCCTGGTGGCAAGCCGCGAGGAGATCTATCAGGTCGATGACAAGTCCCGCATCAGCGCGTTGGAACTCAAGACGGGCAATCCGCTGTGGACCCAGGAAGCACTGCTCAGGCGTGATCTCACCGCGCCGGCCTTGTCGGAGAACCGATTGGTGGTCGCCGATGCGGAAGGCTATGTGTTCTGGCTGGACCGGGAAACCGGGCAGGTGATGGCTCAGGATCGCGTGGATCGTCAAGGCATCAGTGCCCGACCGCTGGCGACTGGTAATGGCGTCGTGGTGATCCAGGGCCGGGGAGGGCGGCTGGCCGCCCTTCGGATTCGGCGTGGTTGAGGAACCCCTGGTTCCGATGCTGCCGGTGGTGGCGCTTCTGGGCCGCCCCAATGTGGGTAAATCCACCCTGTTCAACCGTTTGACGCGCAGTCGGGATGCCTTGGTCGCCGATTTTCCGGGGCTCACGCGCGACCGCCAGTATGGCTATGGCCGGATGGGTCCGACGCCTTATGTGGTGGTCGATACCGGCGGACTGTCCGGTGAGGCCGAGGGACTGGATGCCCTGAGCGCCGATCAGGCACGCCGGGCGTTGGATGAGGCCGATGCGGTCTTGTTTCTGGTGGACGCTCGCGAGGGATTGAGTGCCCAGGATGAGGTGTTGACGCAGTGGGTCCGCCGCAGTGGCAAGCCGGTGTTCCTGGTGGCCAACAAGAGCGAAGGCCTGGCTCCGGAAGCGGCAGCCGCCGATTTCGTCACCCTCGGCATGGGCACGGTCCATGCGCTTTCCGCAGCCCATGGCCAGGGCGTGGCGAAGCTGATGGAGGAGGTTTGTGCGATCCTGCCCAGGTCGCTGGAAGAACCTCGCGAGGAATCGGATACGGCCATCCGGGTCGCCGTGGTCGGCCGCCCCAATGTGGGTAAATCCACCCTCATCAACCGCATTCTGGGCGAGGAGCGGCTGGTGGCCTCGGAAACCCCGGGAACCACGCGGGACGCGATCGCGGTGCCGTTTGCGCGCGACGGTCAGGATTATGTGCTGGTGGATACGGCAGGAATCCGGCGCCGCGCACGGGTTGATCAGGTCATCGAAAAGTTCAGTATCGTCAAGACTTTGCAGGCCATTGATGCGGCGGATGTGGTGTTGTTCATGTTCGATGGCCGGGAAGGTATCACGGAACAGGACGCCAGTCTGCTGGGGCTGGTGATCGAGCGGGGTCGGGCACTGGTGCTGGCGGTGAACAAATGGGATGGGCTGTCTCACGGCGCGCGTGAGCGTATCCGCGCGGAACTGGCTCGGCGCCTGCCCTTCGCTGATTTTGCTCGTACTCATTTCATTTCGGCGCTGCACGGTTCCGGGGTGGGCGGTGTGTTCGAGTCGCTCCAGGCTGCCCACGCCGCAGGCCGTGCCGATCTATCGACGCCCCAGCTCAGCCGTTTGTTGCAGGAGGCGGTCACGGTGCACCAGCCTCCCTTGGTGCGGGGTCGGCGGATCAAACTGCGCTATGCCCATCAGGGCGGTCGGCAACCGCCAGTGATCGTGATCCATGGCAATCAAACAGATTCCGTTCCAGATACTTACAAGCGCTATTTGATAAATTACTTCAGAAAATCCCTGGGGCTTTTCGGTACGCCGATGCGAGTTGAATTCAAATCAGGCGAAAACCCTTTTGAAGGTCGCCCCAACCCACTAACCACTCGTCAGTTGAACAAGCGGCGCCGCATGATCAGTCACTTCAAGAAAAATGACTGATCGATTTTTTAGGTGTCAATTACCTGGCGCATCACACTGTGTCATCCAGAGGTCACTTGTGCTTTGACCTCGCTCGGACCACCATCGAATCCGCTCGCTTTGATTTGAATCAAGCCTCGCAGTCCTGGAGAGCACCAGAATGGCGCCATACAGGGCCTGCGGCAGGGAGGGATGATGACGGGAGCGCGGGAGGCGATGCTGGATCGGCCTGGGCTGGAACGCTTGTTCGAGGCTCTGAAAGCCGAAGGCCGTACTTTGGTGGGCCCCACGGTACGCGACGGCGCCATCATCTATGACGTCCTCGCCGGTGTTGCCTCCCTGCCACAGGGCTGGCGCGATGAGCAGGCGCCAGGCAGCTACCGCCTCCATCGCCAAGCGGGCGATCCCCGGCTGTTTGACCACACGGTGGGTGCGCATAGCTGGAAGCGCTTCCTGCACCCCCCCCGCGAATCCTTGTTCCGCGTCACGCGTACCCCTGAGGGGACGCTGCGCTTCGATTCCCTGACTGCAGAACCCCGCCGGCTCGCCTTGATCGGTGCGCGGGCCTGTGAGCTGGCGGCCCTGGCGATCCAGGACCGCGTCCTGGGGACCGGCACCCAAGCCGACCACGCTTATCAGGCGCGTCGGGCGGGGCTGTTTATCGTCGCCGTGCAATGCGGGCGCGCAGGCGGCACCTGTTTTTGCGCCGACATGGGGACCGGTCCACGCGCCGAAACGGGCTTCGATCTCGCGCTCACCGAAATCCTGGATTCCGATGGCAACGTGGGCTGGTATGTGGAATCCGGTTCAGATCAAGGCGCCAAGCTGTTGAGTGACCTGCAGATGCTCCCGGCGCAGTCAGCGGATCGGGAGGCGGCTGCAGCCGTCTGGGCGTCTACCCGCGCCCAGATGGCCAGTCGCATGGACCCGGCCGGCCTGCACGAACTGCTTGATGAAAAGTTGGAAGATCCTCACTGGGAGACGCTGGAATCGCGCTGTCTGGCCTGTGGCAATTGCACGGCGGTCTGCCCGACCTGCTACTGCACCCGGACGGTGGATCAGGCCGATCTGGAGGATGCGGTCGCAGAACGCAGCCGGGAGTGGGAGTCCTGTTTCAATCCCGAGTTTTCCCACCTGCCTGGCGGCAGCGTGCGCGGCAGCGTTGCCTCGCGCTATCGGCAATGGCTGACCCACAAGCTGGCCAGTTGGCACGACCAGTTCGACAGCTCGGGTTGTGTGGGTTGCGGGCGTTGCATCAGTTGGTGCCCGGTGGGCATCGATATCACAGCCGAAATTGCTGCCCTGCGGGCCACGCCGGCACCTTATCCCGATGCTGCTTCGGAGAGCGACCATGGACATCCCTGAACGCCTTGCCCGACATCCCTTCTGTGCCGACATGATGCCTGCGGTGCGCGAGCGCTTGGCTGCCTGTGTCCATGAGGTCCGGTTTGGCGAGAATGAGTACCTGCTGCGCCAGAATGCACCGGCCAAGACCTTCTATCTGATCGAGGCTGGCCAGGTGGAAATCAAGATCGCCGGGGCCGCCACCGGCCATGCCCCACTGGAAACCCTGAGCGCGGGGGAAGCGGTCGGCTGGTCGTGGTTCCTGCCCCCCCATCGCTGGCATTTCGATGCCGTGGCCCGGGTCCCCACCCAGGTGCTGGCGCTGGACGCCGCTTGCCTGCGCAGCGCCATGGACGCCGACAGCGCGGTGGGTTATGCCATCACCCGGGGTTTGCTGGCGGTGGTTGCCCAGCGGCTTAAAGCCACCCGCATGCAGCTTTCGGATCTCTATGGATAGCCTTGAGGATCCGAATGCCATGCCTGTCCCGGATGATGTTCTGATGCCCGCGCCCTGGCGAATCGTCTCCCGTCGGGACGAGACGTCGGACGGCTCGGTGTTTACGTGGCAGCTGCAACCCGAAGCCGGAGAAGTGCCGCCGTTTCGGCCGGGCCAGTTCAATATGCTCTACGTCTTAGGCGTCGGTGAGGTGCCCATCTCCATCAGCGGCGATCCGGAGGAATCGGGCAGTGTGATGCACACCCTGCGCGCCGTGGGTCGCGTGACGCGGGCCATGCAGACCCTGCGGGAAGGGGAGGTGGTGGGGATGCGCGGTCCCTTTGGTACGGCCTGGCCCCTAGAGGCCGCCTTTGGGCGCGACCTGGTGCTGGTGGCGGGCGGCATTGGCCTCGCGCCATTGCGGCCGGTGGTCTGCTATGCCATGCGCCATCGCGAGGCCTTCCGCCGGGTGTTCCTGCTGATCGGCTGTCGCGATCCAGCGAGCGAGCTGTTTCGCGACGACGTCATTGCCTGGTCGCGTCGGCCCCATCTGGTGGTGGAGGTGATCGTGGATCGCGGCGGACCCGCCTGGCGCGGACATGTGGGGGTGGTCCCCAAACTGGTGCAGCGCGGCGGTTTCGATCCAGCCGATGCCGTGGCTTTTCTCTGCGGTCCGGAGGCGATGATGCGCTACGCCGTGCTGGCACTGCAAAGACGCGGTGTGTCCGAGGACCGTATCCATATCTCGATGGAGCGCAACATGCAGTGCGGAGTGGGCACTTGCGGCCACTGCCAATGGGGACGCTACATCCTGTGCCGGGACGGCCCGGTGCTGCGCTTCGACCGGGTGGCTGATCTCTTCGACGTGCGGGAGTTGTGACATGACAGGGCAAGCGCCACGTCTGGCGGTCTGGAAGTTCGCCTCCTGCGACGGCTGTCAGTTGAGCCTGCTGGATTGCGAGGATGAATTGTTGGCGCTTGGGGAGCGGGTGCAGTTCGCCAACTTCCCGGAGGCCTCCAGTGACATCCAGCCGGGTCCCTACGACATTTCCCTGGTGGAAGGCTCCATCACCACCCCTCATGACGCGGCACGCATCCAGCAGGTGCGCGCCGCATCGCGCATGCTGATCACCATCGGTGCCTGCGCCACGGCCGGTGGCATCCAGGCGCTGCGCAACTTCGACGACGTGAATGCCTACCGGCAGGCGGTCTAGAGGGTCGGCAGGGATTCGTGTAAAAACGGGCCGAAAGTGAGCTAACTGCCTGTCGCAGCTGGCTTTATTGGCCGCTCCAGAAAATCGAGGGTTGGGCAGCACTCTCCCGCCGGCACTTGGGCGCACCGCGCTATTTTCTGTTCGAGATCCCTCTCCAGCTGTCGCAGCTCGCGGATTCGTAGACGGACATCGACGAGCTTTCGCTCGGTCAGCTGACGGGTCTGCTCGCAAGAACCTTCGCCTGTGATCTCTAGCAGGCCAGCGATCTCGTCGAGGCTGAATCCCATCATCTGAGCGCGCCGGATGAACTGAAGCCGATTGACATCGTTTTCGTCGTAACGACGCACGCCTCCTATGGGTCGCTCGGGTTGACGCAGCAGCCTACGCCGCTGGTAGTAGCGCACGGTTTCGACGTGCACATCGGCCGCCGCCGCCAGCCGGCTGATCGTAAACGTGTTCGGACGCACGGCTTGACTCCGTACCTAGGTACAGAGGCTAGTATGCTCTGATGCAAACAACCCCGGCCAAATCGTCTGTTCCAGCCATCGTTGGCGCGAGCATCGCCGCCATTGGCGCATCGGTCTGCTGCGTCGTGCCGCTGGTGCTGGTCCTGCTGGGCATCAGTGGCGCCTGGATCGGCACCCTGACAGCTCTCGATCCCTTGAGGCCCTGGTTCAGCGCCGCCGCCGTACTGTCCTTGGCCGTGGCGTTTTGGATGCTGTATCGACCGGCGGCACGGTGCGGTGTGGATGGCAGTTGCATCGCCCCGGACGCTCTGCGACGCAGGCGACGTTGGCTCTGGTTGGCGACAGCCCTCATCGTCCTGTTGCTGCTGTTTCCCTATTACATCGTCTGGATTCTGTAGGAGGCGCGATGCACAAGTGGATACTGGCCCTGGTGGCTGCTCTGTCGGTCGGTGCCGCTCTTGCGACGCCCGCAACCGTAGTGATGCTCGATGCTGAGAACATGACCTGTCCCGCCTGCGGCATCACCATCAGGAAGGCGCTGGAGAAGGTGCCGGGCGTGGCCGATGTGAAGGTGGACACCCGGGCTGAAACAGTCACGGTGACGTTCGAATCGAGCCAGACGGATGCAGCCGGAATCGCGCGTGCAGTCACGGAAGCAGGCTTCCCGGCCAAGGTGCGGACTGGCGGTGAGTGACGTCAAGCTGGAAAGCATCTTGACCTGCCCGGAGTGCGGCCATCGGGCGACCGAGACAATGCCCATCACAGCGTGTCAATTCTTCTATGAGTGCACGGGCTGTGGAGCGGTTTTGCGTCCGCATCAAGGCGACTGCTGTGTGTTCTGCTCGTTCGGAACAGTGCCATGTCCACCGATCCAACAGAACAATCCCTGTTGTGGTTGAACCGCGGACTCCGATAATAGTTGGACAGACAGGCTGCGAGATCGACTGTGCCACCCTGGAAAGCGCGCCGCTCAACCAGCGGTGTGCATGCGAAGTGGTCGACATCCTCCGTCTGCACGAGTCGATCCGGGGTGCCTTTCCGGAGTTCACGACTGATCCCGCCGTACACGCGCACTTATTTTCACCCTATGCCTTGTTCGTTGATCGGCCCGCGTTGGAGGCCATGGGACGAGTCGCGGCGGCGGTCTTCGACGTCGCAGGAAACCCGGGATATAGCCAACGGGTCCTGCAATGGGCCCCTGACATTGCAACCCATGATCCGGGTTCGGCGGGGGGCGTCCTGGGTCTGGACTTTCACCTGACGGTCGATGGCCCGCGGCTGATCGAGGTCAACACCAATCCAGGCGGTCTGCTCCTCAATGCCTTGTTGCTCGATGCCGTGCGGTCTTGCGCGCCGCCAGCATGGGCCACCTGGACCAACGCGGCCCAAGCGCGTGATGCGGCCGTCACGGCCTGGATGGAGGATGCTCGGCAGCAATCCGGGCGCACGCCGTCGCGCCTGGCCATCGTGGACAGCACTCCGCGAGCGCAGTTCCTTTACCCCGAGTTTGTGCTGTACGCGAACGCGTTTCGGGACCATGGCGTGGACTGCGTGATCAGCGCTCCCGAGGATTTGTCGTTTGGTTCGGACGGGCTTGAGGATGCCCACGGTCGAATCGACACTGTCTACAACCGGTTGACCGATTTCGCGCTCGAGGATGCCTCGCATGCAGACATTCGTGAGGCTTACCTGGCAGGGGACGTCGCGCTGATGCCGCATCCCCGAGCACACGCGCTGTTTGCCGACAAGCGCAACCTTGCGGTGCTCGGGGACCCGGCTCTGCTCGGCGGGTTCGGGGTCGATGCGGGTTCGACGGCACTGCTGGGCCAGGTGATCCCGCCCACGGTCGAACTCGTGCCCGCGAACCGGGATGCGTTGTGGGCAGTGCGCAACGGATATTTCTTCAAGCCTGCAGCAGGGTTTGGCAGCCGTGGGAGTTATCGGGGCGACAAGTTGACCCGGCGGACTTGGGCGTCTATGGCGTCGGCGACCTACATCGCACAGGCCTTCGCGCCACCGAGCATGCGGATCGTGCATGGGGGCCAGTCCCTCAAGGCGGATGTGCGCTGCTTCGCGTCCGAGGCGGGTGTCCTGTTGTTCGCGGCCAGGCTGTACCAGGGCCAGACCACGAACATGCGCACCCCCGGTGGTGGATTCGCAGCGGTGCTCACGTCGTCACGGATCGAGGAGTGATTCCCCACCGGAGCCGACCCTTGGGGCGTGTCGTGGCTACAGCCAGGCGAGTGCCGATTCAGCCAGTTCGCGCTCCTCATCGATCGCGACGTTCCATATGCTCGGCCCGCCCCCGCGGTCGATCCGCGTGGCTCCAGCATCGTTGACGTCAGGTGCCAGCGCCAGGCCGAGCCAGGCCAGTCGCGCGACGATGCGAGCCCGCAAAACCGGCGCGCGATGGCCGATGCCGCCGGAAAAGACGACATGGTCGAGACCGCCAATTGCCGTGGCCATGGCCGCGATGGACTGCGCAATCCGGACTGCAAAGAGCTCCACGGCAAGCTGGGCCTGCGGGCCGGGATCCGTCAGCAACACGCGCATGTCGCCATGGCCGGCGATTCCGGCAAGGCCTGCACTGCGGTACAGGCCGTTTTCAAGCGCCTGCGCATCCAGGCGTTCATGCCTCAGCAGATACAGCAACGCGCCGGGATCGAGATCTCCGGAGCGGGTAGGGCTCGGGATTCCACCCAGCGGAGTGAGCGCCATGGTGGTGTCGCGGCTGCGGCCGCCCTCGACGGCGCAGACGCTGCAGCCACCCCCCAGATGCGCGAAGACAGCGCGGCCCTTCAGGATTCCAGCGTCGTGGCTGGCCACTATGCGGAGCGCGGAGGCAAAGGCGAGTCCATGGAAACCGTAGCGGCGGATGCCCAGCGCATCCCATGCTTCAGGGACAGGCAAGCGCCGGCTCCAGGGCGCGAGCGACGCGTGGAAGTCGGTGTCGAAGGCCACGCCTTGGCGCGCGTGCGGCCAACGCATGCGCGCGGCACGCGCGAAAGCGAGGGCTACCGGCTGGTGCAAGGGTGCGAACGGCACCAATGCATCCAGTTTCGCGAGCACGGTTTCGTCGAGCTCGCGGGCGTCGTGAAGGTCACCGCCATGTACGATTCGGTGCACCACCACGTCGGGGCTGGGCCACGGCTCCGACAATGCCTCGAGCAGGGTGGCAAGGCGCTCCTGCGCATCCACGCCGACTGGAATTTCGGCCCGGGAGCGCTCGAGCAGACGAGACTGCGCGCCGTGTCCCTCAGTGTTGAACAGATAGGACGCGCCCTTGAGGGTGGACGAGCCAACGTTGAGTGCAAGAAGCCGGCGCGTGGTCACAGGTGTCCCCGAATCATGTTCATGGGGACCGCACCGCCCGGCGCAACAACTGCGCATTGATTGCCACAACGACGGTGCTCAGCGACATGAGCACTGCCCCAAGCGCAGGTTGCAGCAGGATCCCCCATGCGGCGAGAACGCCAGCGGCGAGAGGGATGGCGACGATGTTGTAGCCGGCGGCCCACCACAGGTTCTGGATCATCTTGCGATAGGTGGCCTTGCTCAATTCGATGATCGCTGGCACGTCGCGCGGGTCGCTGCGCACGAGTACGACGTCGCCGGCCTCGACCGCGACGTCCGTCCCTGTGCCGATGGCGATGCCGACGTCGGACGTGAGCAGCGCCGGAGCGTCATTGACACCGTCACCCACCATCGCGACGCGCTTGCCCTGGGCCTGCAGCTCCTCGATCTTTGCCACCTTGTCCTCGGGCAATACCTCGGCGAAGACGGTGTCGATGTTGAGTTCCTTCGCGACCGCGTTTGCGACCGCCGTGGAATCACCCGTCAGCAGGACAACCTCCAGTCCTTCGTCGTGCAGCCGCTTGACCGCGTCGAACGATTCGGGACGGATGGCATCCGCGATCGCAAATACGGCGAGCACCCGGTCGCCTTCCACCAGGTAGGTTGCAGATTGACCATCGGCTGCCGCTGATTCGGCAGCCCGCCGAAGCGTCTCCGGCGGTTCGACCGCGAGCATTCTCAACAGACCCGGCCCGCCAACGTGAAGCGAGCGCTCCTCGACGACTGCGCGCACGCCGCGTCCCGGCATGGACTCGAAGTCCTGCGACATCGGAACGTCGATGCCATGTTCCTTGGCGCTGGTCATCAGCGCCTGCGCGATCGGATGTTCAGCGTCGCGCTGGACCGACGCGGCCACGCGAAGCACCTCGTCGTCGGTGAGTCCATCGGCGGCAGTGGTCTTCACGACGCGGTGCGAACCGAGCGTGAGCGTGCCTGTCTTGTCGAACACGACCGTGTTCAGCAAACGGGCCTCTTCCAGGCCGCGTCGATCGCGCACGAGCAGGCCGTTCCGTGCGCCAATCGTGGTCGAGATGGCGGTCACCAGCGGGATGGCCAAACCCAGCGCATGGGGACAGGCGATCACGAGCACGGTCACTACGCGCTCGATCGTGAAGCTCCACGGTCGACCGAGGAGTGGCCAGACAATGGCGGTAACCGCGGCGGAGACGATGGCGATGATCGTGAGGTAGAACGCCGCCCGGTCCGCCAGGGCCTGGGCGCGCGAGCGCGACGTCTGGGCCTGCTCGACGAGCCGCATGATACCCGCGAGCGCGGTCTCGTCGCCGGTTCCCGTCACCTCGACACGCAACGAGCCCTGTCCGTTGACGGTGCCGGCGATCACCCGGTCGCCCGTCGACTTGTCCATCGGCTTGGACTCGCCGGTGATCATCGCTTCGTTGACGGCGCTGGTCCCTTCCTTCACGACGCCGTCGGCGGGAATGCTCGCGCCGGGCCTGATGAGCAGCAGGTCGCCGCGCTTCAGTTCCGCGACAGGGACTTCCTTCGCGGTACCGGCCTCATCCAACCGCACCGCCATATCAGGCAGCAGCTTCGCGAGTTCCTTGAGAGCGCCCTGTGCCTGGTTGATCGAACGCATCTCGATCCAGTGGCCGAGCAACATGATCGCCACCAGCGTCGCCAGCTCCCACCACAGGTCCAAGCCCTCGACAACGCCGAGCGTGACCAACGCGCTGTAAAGGAAGGCGACGGTGATCGCAAGCGAGATCAGCGTCATCATGCCCGGCAGGCGATTTCTCAGCTCGTGGTATCCGCCGCGGAGGAACGGCGAGCCGCCGTAGAAGTACACGATCGTGCCGAACACCGCCGGGATGTACGCCGACCCCGGGAACTGTGGTGCGGTGTAGTCGAACCAATGCTGGATCATCCCGCTCCAGATCAGAGTGGGGATGGTCAGCAGCAGCGTGAGCCAGAACTTGTCGCGGAAGCTCGCCACGCTGTGGCCGGCATGCTTGTCGTGCCCGGCATGGACGTCACCTTCAGCACCCGTGCGGGGATGCGGCGGTTGCTCGCCGTGCGCCTGATGATCTTGATGATGATGATTGTGTTGCGTCATGGGTCTGCCTTCCTGGATGCACTGATGCGCCGGGCACCAGCGGGGAGATAGATCAGTGTTCTGTTACAAGTGTCCCGATCTGGCGATGGCCATCACCAGCCGCAGTGAGAGCAATCCCGCAGCAGCGAAAGCCACCATAGCCAGGAAAGGCATGTGACCGAACACTTGCGGGCCGTCGGAATGCAGGCTCAACAGCGCACCGCTTACGTACAGGCCCAAGGTGACCAGGGCCAACGCCAGCCGGTTGCCCGTGCGCGCGATTGCCTCCTGCGTGGAACTCAGGCCATGGTGGTGTACGGAGAAGGCGGGTCGTCCGTCGCTCAGTTGCGCCTGCCGCAACAGGTCGGTGGCGATCTGTGGCAGTTGGCGCGCAGTGCGGGCCAGCCGCATGGCAAGCGGCCTGTTGCCGCTGGGGCGGCTGGCTTCGGCAATGTCGGCGATCGCGGCCGCCTGCGCGGACAGCGTCCCCAGCAGGTCCAGATTCGGATCCAGCGCCCGCAGCGTGTTCTCGACCAGGAACAGCGTCCGGATCAGGGACAGCAGGTGGGCCGGAAGCCGGAAGCCAGCGCCCTGCCCAATGCGTGCCACGCGCCAGATTGCCTCGGCAATGGACCACTGCGCCAGCGGACGGCTGGCCATCTCGGCCAGGATCAGGTGGATCTCGCGCACATGCGAGCGGCGGTCGACCTGCGACGGGAAGAAGCCCATGGCGATCGCTGCATCCAGCACGCCCTCGGCGTCGTCGGCCGCAATGGCCTCGACCATGCCGCCGAGCGCGAGCCGGGATGCAGGGTCGAGCACGCCGATCGATCCAAAGTCATGCAGGCACAGGCGACCGTCGTCAAAGAAGAACAGATTCCCCGGGTGCGGGTCGGCATGGAAGACGCCGGCGCCGAAGAGCTGATGCACGTAGGCACCGAGCAGCGCCCTTGCCAGTGCGGGAGCGGCCGCTGTGCCGTACGCGGCCTCCAGACGGGTCCCGTGGCTTCGATCCTGCACAAGCACGTTGCGGGTGGCATACGGCTCGACGACGTGCGGCTGGGTGATGCCGGGCAGGGCATCCAGCACCTTGGCCATGCGCCGCATGTTCTGCGCCTCGTGACGCATGTCGATCTCGTCACGCAGGAATGCGCCTAGTTCGTCCACCAGTTCGAGCGGCCGGTGGCGTTTCAGTGGCGGCCAGATCCACTGGGCGACGCGCATCGTGCGCCGCAGGAGCAGCAGATCCGCCTGCACCTGGGCATGGATCCCGGGGCGGGTGATCTTGACGACCACATCGCGACCATCATGCATGCGCGCTGGATGGATCTGGGCCACTGAAGCCGCGGCCAGGGGCTTGTCATCGAAGCTGGCGAAAAGTTCGCCGACCGGCGCGCCAAACGCCTGTTCGACGATACGCATGGCCTCCTCCGCCGGGAAGGGGGGCACATCGCTGTGCAATCGCGACAGCGCCTCGCGATAGGGCGCCGGCAGCAGGTCCCAGCGCAGGCTCAAGCCCTGGCCCAGCTTGACGAAGGTGGTGCCCAACCCCACCAGTGTGGTGCTGACGTATGCCGGAAGCAGGTCGGGTGCACGTCGGCGCAGGCGCAGCACGGCGACGCCGAGCTTGAGTCCCGCCCAGGCAATCTGGCCTCCGCGCCGCACCGTGCCCGCCATCAACGCGCGCTCCCGGTTGGACAACTCATGGCGTCGACCCACTTGCAGGACGCAGGATCGTGGCCGGATCGCCCCGACCATCCACTGCCGCCAGCTCCGCTTCCGACAACAGGCCGCCCCGGGACTGGCCGAGGACGCCCGCGGCCGCATCGACCACGTGCGCCCAGGTGCTGCGGTTGGCGAACAGCAGTCCCGGCACGTCCAGCGTGCCGCCGCGGTTGACGAAGCCGAGCGCCGCGGTCGTGGCCGGGCCAGTGTCGAGCCGGCGCAGCGCGCCCAGGAAGGGCTCGGGCCGCGTATGCGTGACGAATATGCGCGGCCGTTCCGCCGGGAACAGTGCATGGACCTCGCTGTCGGAGTGCACGTACCGCGCCTCGTCCGGATCGCGCGGCGTGCGGAACCGGCCGGGCTCGCCGAGATAGACGATCGCGGCCGACACGCCACGTTCAACGAGGCGCACCTGCGCGTGGCGCACTTCCTGCAATTGGTAAGCACCGGTGGCGACCAGCAGGATCGCCGCTGTCGCCGGGTTGCCGGCCAGGCACAGCGCACCTTGGGTGGCCAGCGCCTGCGCCTGCGTCGGTGTCAGCTCGTGCGGCACCGGTCGCTTGGGGACGACCAGGGTGGTGACCGTGCCGCGTTGCGCGTAGGCGTGGGCGAGGGCCGCGGCGGCGCCGTTGGCGTCCGGGGGAAACACCACGCGCGATATGTCGGCCATTTCGCCCAGGAGCGCCTCGGCCATGGTCGGATCCTGATGGGACTGCTCGTTCTTCGCGTTCTCCCACGTGTGCGAGGTCAGCACGAGAGGCACGCCCAGCCAGCCGGGCGGTCGCCCCGCCTGTGCCTGGTGACGCGCGAAGATCAATTCCTGGCGCACGGCGCCAAGCATCTTCGGTGCGAACGCCTCGTAGGTGACCACCAGGTTCAGCCCGCCCTTGTTGCCGAGCGCGGCGCATACCACGGCTTCCTCATTAAGCGCGGTGATGACCGCGCCAGTGGTCGATTCCGCGACACCGGGCTCGGGCTCGTGCACCCGGTGCTTCATTGCGTCCAGGGTGCGATCGAGCTTGTTGCTGCGCAGCTCGTCAGGATTGCCCACGCGCACGCGCAGCCCCGGGTTCGCTTCGGCGATGGCGACGAACTGCTCGTCGAGCGCGGTCATCGGCGAGCTCTCGCCGCCGGCGCCGCGGTCGGCGATCGCCGGGACGCGGGGCGGTTCCACCTGGCGATCGGCCAGCGCATGGTCGCGCTCGCGCACGCGCTGCTGGAGGTCGTGGCTGTTGAGTGCGGCAACAGCCTCCTCGAGCTCGGACGCGGCCACGAACAGCGCCGCGGCGCCTTGATTGAAGAGCGCGCGTGCCTCGGCCTCCTTCGACGGATTCCCGGGCAGGGGCAGGTTGTGCGAGGCGTTGGTCCCGGCGCCGGGGAATCCGAAGCCCTTCACGGTTTCGGCAATGCCATAGGGCAGCCGCACGTCGGCATCGGGAACGGCGGCGCCCGCTTGCAGGCGCGACTCCATCACATGGATACCCCACGCGATGCTGGCCGGATCGCGCCCGTCCAGCGCGATCGGATCAAAGCCGTTCAATCGCAGGTGCCGGTCCAGCCACCGCTCGCCGCCCTGCTGGGCGATCTGGCTGCGCTGTTCGATGCGCCGCCCGTTGAGGATGATGATCGGGCTGACCAGCCCGCTGTCCTCGGCACGCCACCAGCGCGGCGCCCAGTCGCTGCCGCGCTGTTCCTCGAACGCACCGTCGCTGAGGAACGCCACCAGGCGTTCGTCCTTGAGCGGTGCATGCACGTACTGCAGTTCGGCAAAGCCGAGATAGCCGCCTTCCATCACGCCCCCGGCGGTGTGCGCATTGACGTGGGAGCCCAGGGGCGACGCCGGTGTTCCGTCCGGATTGAGGGTGTAGGCATAGAAGTCGCCGACGAACCGGCTCAGCCCCGCGTCGGAGCGGTCGTAACGTTCGGCGTGCCGGGCGGTCATGTTGCCAACCAGCACGTTCAGCGCGTCGATGGCGGCCACGCAGTGCCCCTGGCCCATCATCCATGCGCGGGTGACGCCATCCAGGGCGTCCATCAGCAGGTAGCCGGCGTAGGCCGGCACCATGTTGAGGGACCCGCCAGTGTGGCCTTCGGGCGTGGCCTTGAAGTCATCGGCCTCGAGGGCCGCGCCGTCGGTGCGGACCCGCTGGCTGTAGGTCATGTGGGCCACCAGCCACATGCCGGCGCTGGTGACGCGATCGGCCGCGGCGAGCCGCTGCCAGGCGGTGCCGGCATCGGGCGTGCGGCCCAGGGCCACCAGCTCGTGCACCATCTGGCGGACCCGGAGCTGGGTGAGCGGGTCATGTCGGATCACGCCGTAGCCGGCCGCCCAATGGTCAAACGCGGGATCGGCCCGCCGGTGGGCGTCGGCGAGTTCAAGGGTCCGCTGGCGCTCGGCGGCCGACAGCTGGTCGGCGGTGCAGCAGTTGAGATGCAGGTTCATGGGTCCTCCGGGGAGTCGGCCGAAGCGGACATCAGGGTCGATGCCGCGTCAGCGAGGTCCGCGCCGAGCGCGATCGCGTTCGACGGGTGGGCAATGGTGTCGGTACTGACGATGCGGGCCAGACCTGCTTCCTGCAGGCGGGCATAGGCATCGCCGGCGAACACCGGATGGATGGCGACCAGCAGTGGCGGCGGCAACGACAACCGGCGCAGGTGTGCGAGGGTCTCCAGGATGGTGTGGCCGGACGACACGATGTCGTCGATCAGGACCGGGGTCCGGCCCGCCACGGCCTGCGGGTCGGGCAGGCTGACGCGCACGTCGTAGTCGCCGTGCCGCTCCTTGGCCAGCACCTGGTAGGGCATGCCGGACAGGGCGGCGATGTCCGCTACCCACTGCTCGCTCTCGCTGTCAGGGCCGATCAGCACAGCGTCGGGGACGGTCTCAGCGATCCAGCGGGCCACGGCCGGCGTCGCCGATACGTGGACCGTCGGAATGCGGTAGAGCGACTGCAGGCGCTCGACGCGGTGCAGGTGCGGGTCCACGGTCACCAGCCAGTCGAAAGCCTCTTCGAGGAATTGCGCAAACAGCGGTGTACTGACCGCCTCGCCGCGATGGAAGCGGGTGTCCTGGCGCATATACCCCAGGTAGGGTGCGATGAGGCCGACCGAACGAGCCCCGAACTCGCGCGCGGTCCGGGCGGCGAAGCGCAGCGGGAGGGCCAGGGCATCGGCGTTGCGCAGGCTGGCCAGGATCGCCACATCGGCGCCGTCCAGTGCGTCGTCCAGGGTGACCAGCGACTCGCCATCGGGGAAGTGCCGCCAGGCCACGGGTGCAATGCGCGCCTGCAGGGGCTGGTTGATGGTGCCGGCCAACACTGCATCGGCCGGGAAGGGCATCAGCACACGGGTCATGGAACCTCTCCAAGCACAAAGGGTTGCAGCGTCGCGGCGTGCTCCAGGGCGTAGGCCAGTTCTCCCGGCGACTCCGCATGCAGGGTCATCATGGGCTGTCCGCGCTCGACCGTATCGCCGATCCGCAGACCGGTTTCGAGGCCGGCGGTGGGGGATGTCGGGGCGCCGGCCAGCTTGGCCAGTTTGGCCAGCCTGCGGTTGTCGATCGCCGCGATGCGGCCCGATGCAGGCGCCGGGACGTCGGCGGTGAACGCCGCCCGTGGCGGTTCGCGGAAGCCTCCCTGGGCCTCGCAGATCGCCAGGAACTTGGCCAGCGCCGCCCCGGAATCCAGCACGCCGCGCGCGCGCTCCAGTCCGGTGCCGGCGTTGCTGCCCGCTGCCATGTCCAGCAGCGCCGCGGACAGCGCAAGTGCGCGTTCGCGAAGGTCGGCGGGTGCATCGGCCGCGTTGCGCAGCACCTTGAGCACGTCGTGCGCCTCGAGCGCCGGGCCGATTCCCCGACCCACCGGCTGGGTGCCGTCGGAGCGATGGATGCCCAACTGCAATCCCAGCGCGCCCGCGGTGTGGGCAAGCCGCGTGCCGAGGCTGTGGGCCGCGGCCTCACCTCGCACCTTGGCCGTCGGACCCACCGGCATGTCGATCAGGACGTGGGTGGAGCCCGCGGCTATCTTCTTCGACAGCACGCTGGCGACCAGTTGGCCGTCGCTGTCGAAATCCAGCGGGCGCTGGACCCGGATCAGGATGTCGTCGGCCGGGCTCAGGCGCACGTTGCCACCCCACACGATGCAGCCGCCCTCGCGCTCCACCACCCGGCGCATCGCCGCCAGGTCGAGCGCCACCGGCGCCATCACTTCCATGGTGTCGGCGGTGCCCGCGGGCGACGTGATCGCGCGCGACGAGGTCTTCGGGATGCGGTAGCCCAGCGCAGCCACGATGGCCACCACGATCGGGGTGGTGCGATTGCCCGGCAGGCCACCTACGCAGTGTTTGTCCAGCACCGGCCCTTCGCCCCAGTCCAGGCGCTGGCCCACGGAGATCATGGCTCGCGTCAGCGCGGTCGTCTCCGCATGGTCCAGGCGGTCACCCGCGCTGGCAGTGACGAAAGCTGCAAGCTCCAGGTCCGACAACCTGCTTTCCATCACGTCCTGCACCAGGGCGAAGTACTGCGCGTCGTCCAACCGGGCGCCGAACACCTTGGCACGGAGCGCGCCCGCCGACGCCGCGGGTTCCGCGTGCCTGACGCCGGCGAGGGCGTCGGGCGCGGGATCGAGGAGCGTCCACGCGGCCTCCGACAACGCCACCTCGTCCAGGCCGAGCCGATCGTCGATGACCACGTTCAGCGTCGCCACCAGCGTGCGGGCGTCCACGTCCAGCCTGACGCGCGTCATCGCGGCAAAGCCTTCCGAGCGACAGACCTCGCAGTCGCGGTGCATATAGACCACCGGCTGCTGGTAGGTGTCGATGCCGGGACGGGTGACGCGCAGGCGGGTGTGGCCCGGGGCCTGCGTGGTCATCTCGCATCCTCCAATCCGACTTGCTCCAGGTGCCCCGGCACGCGCGCACGCCAGCCCAGTTCACGCTGCACGCGCCCGCGCAGCGTGTCTGCAGCGTCGGGCTCGCCGTGGGTGAGGTAGACCATGCGCGGCGCGGACGGCGCGGTGCGCATCCAGTCCAGCAGCTCCCCGGCGTCGGCGTGGCCGGAGAAGCCCTCCAGCTGCACCACCTCGGCGCGGATGGGGACCTCGCGGCCGAACATGCGCAACGTGCGCTTGCCTGCCGCCAGCGCGGCACCGCGTGTTCCTCCGGCCTGGTAGCCCGCGAGCAGGATCGCGTTGCGGTCATCGGGGCCGAACGCCTCGATGTGGTGCAGCACGCGCCCGCCGGTGATCATGCCGCTGGCCGAGATGATGATCATCGGCCCGCGCTGGCGGTTGAGTGCCTTCGACTCTTCTACAGTGTTGACGAAGGTGGCCACGTCGAACATCCGCTGGCAGTCCTCGTCGGACACGTGGTGCTCGGAGTGGTGGTCGTGGTAGTGCCGGGTCGCGTTGATCGCCATCGGGCTGTTGAGGTAGACCGGCACGCGAGGGATGTCCTTGCGCTCACGCAGCCGGGCGATATGCAGCATGAGCGCCTGGGCGCGGCCGATGGCAAAGGCGGGAATGACGATCACGCCCCCGCGGGCGGCAACGCGGCGGATGATCGGTGCCAGCTCGGCTTCTTGGTCGATCGGAATGTGTTCCCGATTGCCATATGTGGATTCGCAGACCAGGACGTCACAGGCGGGCAGGGGCGTCGGCGGATTCATCAGCGACTCCTGCTGCCGTCCCAGGTCGCCACTGAAGTGCAGGCGCTGGCCCTGGACGTCAAGGCTGACATGGGCAGCGCCCAGGATGTGGCCGGCAGGATGGAAGCGGATCGTGACGCCTGATGCGACCTCGATGTCGCGACCATAGTCATGCCCCTTGAGCTGCTTCAGGCTGCGG
>Ga0209851_1000113_pt1 | contig 25829 bp, 26 predicted proteins | sample GWRWT4_14Oct14_FD_187195 | JGI IMG/M metagenome (GOLD analysis project Ga0209851, IMG submission 187195) | Sand microcosm microbial communities from a hyporheic zone in Columbia River, Washington, USA - GW-RW T4_14-Oct-14 (SPAdes) (version 2) | ecosystem: Engineered > Artificial ecosystem > Sand... | reverse complement strand
GTCGAAGGCCTGATCCACGCTGGCATAGAGAGTCTGATCGTACTGGACCGGCAAACTCAGGATTTCGTTGTGGTTGAACTTCATGATGAAAGGAATCTTATGGGCATAGCGGCGCGACATCATCGCAAGTACCCCATAGGTGGACGCCACGGCGTTACACCCGCCCTCCAGTGCCAGCTCGCAGATGGCGCGGGGATCGAAAAAATCGGGATTGGGCGCAAACGAGGCGCCAGCGGAATGTTCGATTCCCTGATCCACCGGCAGGATGGAGACGTAGCCCGTGCCACCTAGGCGACCATGGTCGAACAAGGTCTGCAAGTTGCGCAGCACCGTCGGGCTGCGATCGCTGGCGACGAATACGCGATCGACAAAATCCGAGCCGGGCAGCTCAAGCCGGTCTTTGGCAATGCCGCGACAGGTGTGAGTCAGGAGGGATTGGGCTTCATCGCCCAACAGCGCTGCAATATCGGTCATGATGTCGGCTCCCTTGAAGATGGATGGGCAGGCAGGTCTTGAACCGGGCTGGAACGGCATGTCAATCGATCTTACCTTGCCCGGCATCCGCCGAACAGTCTGACGAATGCCCATCCGGTTTCTGGAAATAGACTGAAACGTCAACATCCAGAGGCATCCCTAAAAAACATCCCCTTTGGCCTGCGATGAACCACCCTCGGTCGCGAACAAAAAAATCGATCACCCCAGATTCTTGACAAGCGGGCTCCCGGGGTTGGTGCCCGCATGCGAAGCCATACGGGGCTCAAGGTGGCGCAAGCCATCCAGATCGGATATGATTCGCGCTGGTTTGGCGTTGCGCGCCGGTTGCGCATCCTCCTAATAGCCCAATTCTTGGGCTTCTAGAGTCAAACCCGGCAACGCCATTTGGCGCCTGCTTTAAATCTTTTTTCCGCCTTGCCTCCTGAACCGGCATCGCACAATCTGCGATGGGGCGGCTTCAGGAGCTTCATTTCATGAGTTTCACGTCCCTGGGGCTTGCCCCCGAGTTGCTGCGCGCCTTATCCGACGAAGGCTACACCACCCCTACGCCCATCCAGTTGCAGGCCATCCCGCTGGTGCTCGAAGGTCGCGACTTGCTCGCGGCAGCCCAGACCGGCACCGGCAAAACCGCGGCATTCGTGCTGCCGATCCTGCAAAAACTGGCGGCCGGACGGGCCATCCCGCCGCGCGCCCTGATCCTGGTGCCGACCCGTGAACTGGCGGCGCAGGTGGCCGATTCGGTGCAGGCCTATGGCCGCCATCTGCACCAGCGCTCGGCGGTAATCTTTGGCGGCGTGGGGATTTATCCCCAGATCGAGAAGCTGCGGCGCGGCGTTGATCTCATCGTTGCCACGCCGGGACGCCTGCTGGATCATTTGCAGCAGCGTACCGTGGACCTGTCCGGCATCGAGACGCTGGTGCTGGACGAGGCCGATCGCATGCTCGACATGGGCTTCATCCGGGACATTCGCCGCCTGATCGCCGTGCTGCCCAAACAACGCCAGACGCTGTTGTTCTCAGCCACCTTCAACCCGGAGATCCGCGCCCTGGCGGAAACCCTGCTGCGCAATCCCGCCACGGTGGAAGTTGCCCCGCGCAACACGACGGCCGCGCAGATCACCCAGCGCGTGCATCCGGTCGACAAGTCGCGCAAGACGGCGCTGATCGCGCATCTGGTTACCACCGGCGACTGGCATCAGGTATTGGTGTTCACCCGCACCAAACATGGCGCCAACCGCCTGGCCGAGCAACTTGCCGATGTCGGCATCAACACCGCCGCCATTCATGGCAACAAGTCCCAGAGCGCGCGCACCAAGGCCCTGTCCGACTTCAAGACCGGCAAGGTGCGCCTGTTGGTGGCCACCGACATTGCCGCGCGCGGCATCGACATCGACCAATTGCCTTACGTGATCAATCACGAGCTGCCCAATGTGCCGGAGGATTACGTGCATCGCATCGGCCGCACGGGCCGGGCGGGGAGCAGCGGCGAGGCGATCTCGCTGGTCAGCGCAGAAGAACGGCCCTTGCTCAAGGACATCCAGCGCCTGCTGCGGCGCGACATCCCGGCAGCGGCGATCGCTGGCTTCGAGCCGGGTTCGGCGCCTTTGGCTGGCGAGACCGTGCACCGTCCCGCTGCGCCGCGTCCTGCCGGCGATGGCCGTCATTTCGGCGGTGGTCGTTCAGAAGGTTTGCACGGGAATCGCCGTGAAGGCGTCGACGGGAACCGGATGGCCCGACCTGCCGCCACCGGCAACCGGGCGCCAGCAAAACCGCGTCGCGTGCCCTGAAGCGCTGCTGGTCCAGCAGACGGCCCTCCGGCCTTACTCACCGTCCTGAATCAATCATCTGCCCCGGCGCTCAGGCCCGGGGCAGCCGGATCTCCACCCGCAGTCCCTGCCCATTGGCACCCGTGGCCAGCGATGCTTTGCCGCGATGCAGATCCAGCACCTGACGCACAATCGACAGCCCCAGGCCCGAGCCCGGTTCGTCCAGCCCCGGCGGCCGGAAAAACCGTTCCCAGACCCGCTGGCGCAAGCCCTCGGGAATGCCGGGTCCATTGTCTTCGATGACCAACAGCCAATACGGCCCGTCGTCCTGAATCGACACATCGATGCGCCCGCCTTGGGGCGTGTAGCGGATGGCGTTGTCCAACAGATTGCGCAGCATGACCGCCAACGCTTCAGCCTGCCCTTGCAAGAGACAAGGGCCATCCGGCCCATCCAGCCCCAGCTCCTGGTTTTTTTCCAATGCGATGGGAGCCAACTCTGCGATCTGTGCAACCACGGCCGCTTTCAGGTCGAGCGTGCTCATCGGCAAGGTGCCAGGGGCTTGTTCCAGACGCGCCAGTTGCAACATCTGAGTCACCGTGCGCGACAGTCGATCAACGCCACGGAGCAATCGGGCTTGGGCCTCCTCGCGTTCCGCCGCCGTTGCCGCGCGGTTTAATGCCTCGACCTGCAGACGCATCAGGCCAAGCGGTGTGCGCAGTTCGTGGGCCGCATCACTGGTAAAGCGCCGCTCCTGCGCCAGCGCCTGCTCCAGGCGTGCCATCAAATCGTTGATTGTGGCCACGATGGGCTGCAATTCCGTTGGCAAGGCCCCCAGGGACAACGGATGCAGCCGACGGGCGCTGCGCCCGGCAATCTCACGGTCCAGGGCGCCGAGCGGCGCGAGCCCGCGCCCCACCAGCCAGACGATGAGCAAGGCGATCAGCGGGATCAGGGTCAGGCTTTTGCTGAGGGTGCGCCGGGCAATCAGTTCGGCCATCTCACCCCGCACATCCCCCCGCTCGGCAACCTGGATCATCAGGCCGTGATCCGGATCCGGCAGATTGAATACGCGCCACGAATCGGATCCCAGGCGGATCGTGCTATACCCGGGGCTCAAGGGCGCGTAGGAACGATCCGGCGGCGCCGCTGCGGAATAGGCCAGCAAAATTTCGCCATGCCACACCTGGAAATTGAGCTTGCGTTCATAGGGATGGCCATACTCATCAGCCTCAAAGGGCAACGGCCAGACCAAGGGAAGCGCCGGTGGTTCAGGAATCTGATTGGCCAGGAGGTTGTGGATGATGCGCGCGTATTGCGCCAGATGGGCGTCGAAGATTTCTTCGGTTTCGTGGTAGGTGTCGCGGTAGCTCCACGCGGCTTCGAGCAGCGCCAATCCCATGATCGCCACCAGCAATCCCACCAGCAACTGCAAGCGAATGCTTCTCACGCGGGGATGCGCTCGATCAGATAGCCCACTCCGCGGATGGTCCGAATGAGCTTGGGATACAGCTTGCGCCGCAAATGATGGATGTGGACCTCGATGGTATTGCTCTCGATATCCTGCCCCCAACCATAGAGCGCTTCCTCCAGCTGCGCGCGCGACATGACCCGTCCGCAGTGGGTCAGCAAAGCCTGCAGCAAGGCAAATTCACGCCGACTGAGGTCGACGGGGCGGTTGTCCTGGGTGACCTGCATCGAGGCTGGATCCATGATCAGGGGGCCATGGACCAATTGCTCTTGACGCCGGCCCTGCCGACGACGCTGCAGGGCGCGTAGCCGGGCAGACAATTCTTCGATAGAAAACGGTTTGACCAGGTAATCATCGCCTCCGGCATCCAGCCCCTGGACCCGATCCTCCACGGTATCCCGTGCCGTCAGGATCAAGATCGCCTCCGTATATCCCTCCTTGCGCAGTCGCCGCAGATAATCCAATCCGTCCTCGCCCGGCAACCCCAGATCCAGCAGGAGCACGTCGTAAATCTCATCGCGCAGCAAGACTTGAGCGTCCGCTGCCGAGCGCGCCCAGCCCACCTGATGCCCGGCATGGCGCAAAGCGCTTGCCAGCGTCTCCCCCAAATCCAAGTCGTCTTCGATGATCAAAAGTCGCATTTTCTTATGATACCCTGCGCGAGCGTGGCGACGGCCTGGGGGTGAAAATCCCGAACAGGTGCTCTCATCCCGGCGTGACAAAGGCCAGCGGCGGCGTTTGAGACATGATTTCGTTAGAATGGAGTGGGCCCAAGCGATCCGGCCGCTGCGGTGCATCCATCGCAAGGCCGGGCGAAGGTCGAGGTGGGAGCGATTTTTCAAACGGAAATAAGAAAGCAAGTCGTTTTTTCAATGGATTGAGGAGGAATAGTTCGTTATGCAGAAATCTAGATATATGACACGGGGTGCCTTGGCAGGGTTGGGCGTCCTGGCCTGTTCAGGCCTGGCGCAGGCCGCCCCCGAGGGCGAGTTGAGCGCAGCGCGTGCCATGGAGGTGGTGAACCTCAAGGGTAGCGAGTTGAGCGCCCTCAAAGGACAGTCGTTCAGCGACTACTCCGTCATGGCAGTCTCTGGCGACAAGCTGGCCGCGATCCCGTTCCAGTTCGACGATATGAACGAGCGTGGCTTTCCCTTCGTTCCGGGCGGCAAGCTCAAGATCAACGGCACGGAAGGCAAGCTCGACGACAAGGACGAGCTGGTCTTCATGCTGAAGGACACGGGCTCCAAGGCAAGCCCGGAGGCGCTCGCCGCAGCAGGCAAGGTGGTTTCCGAGATCAAGCTGGCTGACGGCGGCACCACTGGCTATGCCTATGTGGTGCAGGGCAATGCACAACGCAGCGACAAGGTCTATGCCCACTACGATCAGAAGACCGGCCTGATCAAGACCGAGAACTGGAGCCTGCAGATGGATCCCGGCAAGCCGCTCAACTGGAGCGATATGAAGGTCAAGACCTTCAAGCAGGATCGCAACATCCTAGACACCATGAAACTGCGGGTCAAGGCCAAGCTCGGTTTCATCAAGGCCACGATCAACAACAACATGGTTCCCAACAAAGTCATCGCGGTAAAGAACGGGCCGGTGCGCAGCATCGTCGAGGCCGATGCATCCATCTCCATCCTGGGGATTCAGCTCCTGTCCGCAGCGGCTGATTTTGTCTCTTCGGCCAATTCGTTTGAAGTGCCGGTTCTGGCCACCATCCCGTCGGCGGCGTCCGCCCTGAGCGATCTGGCGATTGAAATCTCGCTTGATTTCAACGAGCTGGACGGTGCCATGGTGCGCTCAGCGCTGACCAGCGAGCCCATCGTGTCGGGCAAGAAGGCGCCCGGCCCCCTCAAGGTCAGCCTGAAGGACAACTGGGTAAGTGGCTCGCATCCCGATGGCTTTGACATTGCCGCCTTTTTTGCCGTCACTCCGGGCATTCAGGTCGAGCTGGATGGCTTGTACAAGGATGCTGGCAACGGTGATGACGCCGATGAGCCCGAGCGTTTCAAGGGCAGCCATCCCCAGGTGGGCTGGAGTGCGACCAAGATTCCCACGGGTACGGATCTGGACCTGATCGTCAAGCTGTTCTTCGGTGATGGGTTGTGGCAGGGCAAGGACCCTACCGCTGCCATCAAGCAGATCAAGTCTCCCATCAAGCCGCAGGTGAATGCTCTTTAAGGGCTTCACCTCCACGCAGCGATAAAAAAAGGCCGGTTGCGAAACCGGCCTTTTTCAAGTTCGACGTTTGGGTCGAACTGCGATCCTTACGGGATCGCCAATGGATCAGAAGCGACGGGGACCGCCGGGACCGCGACGGGGACCGCCGGGACCACCAGGACCACCGCCACCACCGGGGCCAGCGCCCCGATCCATGGCTTCATTGACCCGCAGGCTACGGCCATTCATATCGGCGCCATCCAAGGCACTGATGGCAGCTGCGGCATCGGACGAATCCATTTCCACGAAGGCAAAGCCGCGCGGACGGCCGGTTTCCCGGTCCGAGATCAGTTTGACGGAAAGGACATTGCCGTGGGCTTCGAACAAGCTGCGGACTTCATCCTCGGTAGCATTGAAAGGCAGGTTACCGACATAAATGGACTTGGGCATAAACAAATTCCTAAACAAAAGGATCAGGGACCTGATGGCCACCTGCGACCGTGGCGCGAATCCGAGCTTGGATTGCGACCACACCGAACAATCGCGGCGCCGGAAAACCTGCGCAGCAACGTCACCGAAGCGCTTAAGGCGAACCGGCGCCGCTAGTATGCACCCATTCATGTTGCAATACATTAAAAATTTCAAGGGCAATGTGGGGCACCGGGCGTGCCGGATAGGGCTTGGATACTTCCGACCAGCTCCCCGACATGGCGCATGCCCTGCGCGTCGAGGTAGGCGCGGATGCCTGCGGTAATCCGCGGCACGATGAGCGGGTCATAGAACAGCGCAGTCCCCACTCCCACGGCGCTGGCGCCGGCGATGAGAAATTCCAGGGCATCCTCCGCGCTGGTAATACCGCCCTGTCCGATGATGGGAATGCCATGGGGCCGGGCAATCTGGGCAACCTGATAAACCTTGAGCAGGGCGATGGGCTTGATGGCCGGCCCCGACAGACCGCCCTGGACATTGCCCAGGATCGCCCGGCGCGTGCGCAGGTCCACCGCCATCCCCTGCAGGGTGTTGATGACGGCAAAGGCATCGCTACCCGCCTCGATGCAGCGGCGCGCATTGGCCTGGATGTCGGTCTGGTTTGGCGACAGCTTGGTGATGAGCGGTTTACTGGTCTGTTGTCGGCAAGCCGCCACCACCCGCGCCGACATCTCCGGATCATTGCCGAAAGCGACCCCGCCTTCCTTCACATTGGGACAGGAAATGTTGATTTCGATCGCATCGATCGGGGAGTCGTCGAAGCGCCGGGTCACCTCGGCGTACTCCTCCACCGTCGATCCGGAAACATTGGCGATAAACCGCGTTTCGGAGAAATCCAGTGTGGGCAGGATATCCCGTACCACCGCTTCCACGCCCGGATTCTGCAAGCCGATGGCATTGAGCATGCCCCCCGTCGTTTCCCAGATGCGATGCGGCGCATTGCCCAACCGCGCCGTCGCGGTGGTCCCCTTCAGGCAGATCGCCCCCACATCCCGGTTGGAGAATCCCGCCACCCGCGTGTACTCTTCGCCAAACCCCACACAGCCCGACAGCAGCACCACCGGGTTGGCGAAATCCAGTCCGCAGAAGCGGATGCGCAACGGATCATCGGGACAGTCGGGGGCCATCGGTTTTCCTCAACCACAACAGCAATGCGGGACGCGGGCGTGACCGCCATCTTATCAAGCTCGGCAAATACCTCAGAGCAACCGGGGCTGCATGTCATCCTCTATCAGCCCGAGATTCCGCCCAACACCGGCAATGTGATTCGTTTGTGCGCCAATACCGGGGCGCGCCTGCATCTGATTCATCCACTGGGTTTCACGCTGGACGAGGCGCGATTGCGGCGGGCGGGGCTCGACTACCGTGAATTCGCGCGCATCGCGGAGCATCCGGATCTGGCCGCCTGTCTCGACACGGCGCGGCCTGCACGAGTCTTCGCCCTGTCCACCCGTGGCACCACCAGCCTGTTTGCGACCCGCTTCGCGCCGGGCGATGCCCTGCTGTTCGGTCCCGAGACCCGCGGCCTGCCGGAGGTCGTGCTGGACAGCTTGCCGCCAGCGCACATCCTGAGGCTGCCCATGCAGCCCGGCAATCGCAGCCTGAATCTGTCGAATGCGGTGGCCGTCAGTGTGTTCGAGGCCTGGCGCCAGCTCGGTTTTTCCGGCGCGCAATGAGCTTTGACGAGGCGCGGTCGCGGTGTCCAAGCGTCTCCGGAAACCGCACTCGCGCCCGCCAGTGCTTGCTCATCGAATCCTGTCCGTTCGCTGCTGACTGCGCCTACAGGAATTCGGGCTTGGCTGATCCTTGGGTGAGCGCCTCCACCGCCGCCAGCGGGCTCAGCCCTTCATACAGGATCCGGTAAACCTGTTCAGTGATGGGCATACGAACCCCCTCGCGCTGGGCCAAGGTCCAGACCGCAGACGCGGCTTGCACCCCTTCCACCACCTGACCGATCTCCTGGTGGGCTTGCTCGCTGGTGAGCCCGCGTGCCAGGGCCAGACCCATGCGGCGATTGCGGGACTGGTCATCGGTGCAGGTGAGCACCAGATCGCCCAGTCCGGCCAGCCCCATGAAGGTGGCGGCCTGTCCGCCCAAGGCCAACCCCAAGCGCATCACCTCGGCCAGTCCTCGGGTGATCAGCGCGGCCCGGCTGTTGGCGCCAAAATGCAGTCCATCGGCGGCGCCGGTGGCGATGGCCAGAACATTCTTGACCGCCCCCCCCACCTCCACCCCGATCAGGTCGGGGCTGGTATAGGCGCGAAACCGGCCGTTGTGGAACAGCTCGGCCACCTCGCGGGCAAAATGCTGATCGCGGGCAGCCACCGCCACGGCTGCGGGCAGCCCCGCCGCCACCTCACGTGCAAAGGTGGGGCCCGAAAGGACGGCCATGGAGCACGTCCCCAGGGTTTCCTCAACGACTTGATGGGGCAGGCAGGCCGTGTCCAGTTCCAGTCCCTTGGTGGCCCAGATGATGCGCGTGCCCGGCGCAATGAACGGCTTCAGGATGGTCAGCACACCGCGCAGGGCATGGCTGGGGACCACAACCAATATCGTGTTGATTCCGGCAACCGCAGTGGCAAGATCCGACTGCACCGAGAGGCCAATGGGGAAGGCGGCATCCGGCAAGTAGCGGGCATTGTGGCCGGCGGCAATCAGCTGCGCCGCGTGCTCGGGGCGATGCGCCCACAGGGTGATGCGGTGCCCCGCCCGCGCCAGGTGGATGGCCAGGGCGGTTCCCCAGGATCCCGCCCCCAGCACAGCAATGGATTGTTGGCGCGGCGCTGTCTCCATATCGCTGAATCGCCTCAGGCGTTGGGCTTGACGGCGCTGGCCTGGCGCTGCTGCAGGCGCTGGGCATAGAGCAGATCGAAATTCACCGGCGCCAGCAACAGTTGCGGCAGCCCGCCTTTGGTCACAAGGTCGGAAACTGCCTCGCGGGCGTAGGGGAACAGGGCATTGGGGAAAAATGCGTTGCTCACGGCATCGAGTTCGATGGTGTTGAGCCCCTGGACCAGGAACAGTCCCGCCTGATGGACTTCTACCATGAAAGCCACCTTGCCCTCGATCTGGGCGGTGACCGATACCCGCAACACCGCCTCGTATTGGTCAGCAGTCAACTGGGTGGCGCTGTGGTCCATGTCCACCTTCATGACCGGCTGGACATTGAGACCGAACAAAGTAGCGCCCATGGGCAATTCGAAAGACGCATCCTTCAGGTAGACCTTGAGAATCTGAAGCTGGCGCTGGGTATTGCTGTCTTGCATGGGTTGTTCCATTGAGGCGGTTCCTTAAGGGTCAGATCAAAGCAGGGCTGGTCCGCGGAGGATCGCCAGCCCCATTCAGAGGCCAAGAATCGCCCGCAGCCGTCCGGTGCGGTCCAAGGCCAGCATTTCCTCGCAATCGCCCACATGGCGACCATCGACAAACAGTTGCGGCAAGGTCTGGCGGCCACTGCGGGTCCGCACCTCGCTGCGACGCACAGGGTCCCGGTCCACCGGGATTTCCTCATAAGTCACGCTGTAACGGTCCAATAGTGCACGGGCCCGGACGCAAAACGGACACCAAGCCAAGGTGAACAGTTCGACCTTCATAGCCGGTTCAGCGTTTTTCCAGGGGGAGTTCGGCCTCCCGCCACGCGCGCAGCCCGCCGCGCAAGAGCAACGGCCGGGCAAAACCGGCGCGAGCGAGCCGTTCGACCACCGACGCCGCACGGTTGCCCTCCTCGCAACAGACGATCACCGGACGATCCTTGTGCGGCTCCAGGGAAGACAGTGACTCATCCAGCCGCGCTTCCGGTATATTTCTGGCCTCGATGATGTGCCCTTGTTTGAACGCAGCCACATCGCGCACGTCCAGCACCCAGGCGTCCTCGCGATTGATCAAGTGAACTGCGGTGGCAGCATCGACCCCGCCTCCCCGGCGGCGAGCCCGCTGCACTTCCATCACCACGATGAGGATCAGCACGATCCCCAGGGCCCCGAAGAGGTAGGGATGGGCAACGATAAACGGCATGATGGACATTCGGATAATCCGGTATGACAGGTCGAAAGGGCCCCCGCGGGGAGCATCAAGCGCACCATTATAGCCTTGGCACCTCCAGCCCACACATCTGGCGTGGGTGGATGGCGCTAGCGGGCATTGCTGCCTTGCTGTACCTCCCCTTCAACGCCCTGGCTGAAAAGAACGAGGCCCGGTTGGCACGCATCGAAAGCCGGATTGCCACGCTGGAGCGCCAGATCGACAAGGACCGCAGCATCCACGGCCGCGCCGTGGCGGCCCTCAAGCGGGCGGAACAAGCCCTTGCGGATGCCGCCCGCAAAACCAATGCCTTGCAGGATGATCTGGCGGCCGGGGCGCAACGACTGGCTGCGACCCAGACTGCTATCCACGAGCAGGAAATCCAGTTGCAGCGCAACCGCGCCAACTTATCGGCACAACTCCGCGCGCGGCAGGCGATGGGGGACGATCCCTGGCTCAAGGTATTACTCAGCCCCACCGACCCCGCACGCACCGGCCGTTGGCTGACCTACCTGCAATACCTCCAGCAGTCCCAGATTGATCAGATCGACGTCGCCCGCGACCAACTCACCGAACTCGCGCGACTGCGCGCGGCTGCACGCGAAGAACAGGAAACGACCGCCCGATTACTGACGGAGCAGGTTGCGGTGACCGAAAGCCTGCGACAGGCGCGGGCCGAGCGCGAGCGGGCGGTGAAACGCCTGGCCGGCACATTGGCCAGCCGAGGCGAAGCCATCGAACAGCTGCAGTCGGATCGCGCACGCCTGGAAAAAGTCGTGGCCGATTTGCCCACAGGCAAGGCCGCCCCACAGGCGCTTCATTCAAAGGAAGTCCTTGCCGCCCCCACAGTCTCCACCGCTTTCCCAAGAGGCTCTTTCCGCCCGCTCAAGGGCCGCCTCGGCTGGCCGGTCCAGGGCGTGATCAAGGCACGTTTCGGGACCGAGCGCCAGGAAGGCCGGATGCAATGGCAGGGACTGCTGATCGGCGCACCGGAAGGCGCACAGGTGCATGCAGTGGCGGATGGCGAAGTGCTGTTTACCGCCTGGATGCCCCATTACGGCCTGGTGGGGATTGTGGATCATGGTGGCGGCTTCCTGAGCCTCTATGGCCACAACCAGATCCTGTTCCGCCGTCCCGGCGAACGGGTGCGCGCCGGCGAGGTGCTGGGGCGCGTGGGAACCAGCGGTGGCCGTGCGACCCCGGCGTTGTATTTCGAAATTCGCCAGGGGGGAAATCCCGTCAATCCGGAGCGCTGGCTAGTTGCGAACCGAAAGTGAAAGAAATTACCCAGTTGCGCATCACTGGCCGCATGAAAAGCGTTATAGTGTCCGGCATACCATCGCGCCGATCGCTTCGGATTTAGCAGCCGGAAGTCTTGGGCGCGCGGAGCTGGCTAGCTTTCCAAATCACAAGGGCAAACGATGAATTCCAAAGGACGCGGCGGGTGGTTCCTCTTGATGGGCCTGCTCCTGGGCCTGGGTCTCGGCGTAGGTCAATCGGTACTGGCCGACAAGGCCAGTAACCAGAAAGTCCCGCTGGACGATATTCGCAACTTTGTCGAGATCCTCGAGCGGGTCAAGCAGGAATACGTCGAGCCGGTGGATGAGAGCGCGCTGATGCAGAATGCCATCCGCGGCATGCTGTCGGGTCTCGATCCGCACTCCTCCTACCTGGATGCGTCCGAGTTCAAGGAAATGCAGATCAATACCAGCGGCCGTTTCGGCGGCCTGGGCATTGAGGTGCAGATGGAAGATGGCTTCGTCAAGGTGGTTACCCCCATCGACGATACGCCCGCCGCCCGCGCCGGCCTGCAGCCCGGCGACCTCATCATCAAGCTCGACGACACCCAGGTCAAAGGCCTGAGCCTGACCGATGCCGTGAACCGCATGCGGGGCGAGCCCGGCAGCCAGATTCGCCTCACCATCCTGCGTGAAAAACAGGATGCGCCGTTCGTGGTGACCCTGACCCGCGATGTCATCAACGTCCAGAGCGTCAAGCGGCGGTTGCTGGAGCCGGGCTATGGCTATGTCCGCATCACCCAATTCCGCAACGATGCGGGCAAGGATCTGGAAGATGCGCTGAGCAAACTGGTCGCCGAAAACAAAGCCCCCCTGCGCGGCCTGGTGCTGGACCTGCGCAACAATCCCGGCGGCTTGCTCACGGCAGCGGTGGAGGTCACTGACGTCTTCCAGGATTCGGGACTGGTGGTCTATACCCAGGGGCGGGAAAAAACCAGCCGCCAGGATTTCCCATCCAAGCCGGGTGACAGCCTGCGCGGCGCGCCCATGGTCGTGCTGGTGAATGGCGGGTCCGCCTCGGCCTCGGAGATCGTGGCCGGCGCCCTGCAGGACAACAAACGCGCACTGGTCGTGGGAACCCGCACCTTCGGCAAAGGCTCGGTTCAGACCGTGCTGCCCCTGCCCAGTGGCGATGCCATCAAGCTCACCACGGCCCGCTACTACACGCCCGGAGGCCGTTCGATCCAGGCCGAGGGCATCGACCCCGACATTGCCTTGCAGCCTGTCAAGGTCAGCAAGGTGGACGCTCCGGCCGGGCTGTTGCGCGAATCCGATCTCAGCGGTCGCTTGGCGCCTGAAGGCAAGGCCGCCCCCGTGGCCACGCCGACCGCGCCGGAAGAAAAAGATGGGGGCCTGGTGGCCACGGACTATCAGCTCTATGAATCGCTCAACCTGCTCAAGGGCATGACCCTGGTGCAGTCGCGACGCTGAGCGCAGGAGACGACGCCATGCCCCCGCGCGTACTGGTGCCGCTGGCCACGGGATGCGAGGAAATGGAAGCCGTCACCATCATCGATCTGCTGCGACGCGCAGGGATCGAGGTCACGGTGGCGGGCTTGGAAGCGGGTCCGGTCCTCGCCAGCCGGGGTGTCCGACTGTTGCCGGACACCACCCTGGACACGGTGGTTGAGGCGTCATTTGATCTGATCGTTCTTCCCGGCGGGGCCGAGGGCGCCCGGCGACTGGGACAAGATCCACGCCTTGCGGTGTTGTTGACCCGCCAGATTGCCCAGGGACGGCAAGTGGCAGCCATCTGCGCGGCGCCGAGCGTGCTGGCGCAACAGGGCTTACTGAACGGCCGGTGGGCGACTGCTTATCCCGGTTTTCTCGAACCTCTGGACATCCCGGGTCTCGTGCTCGACACCTCGGCGGCTGTCGTCGTGGACGGGCCGATCATCACCTCGCGCGGACCCGGTACCGCCATGGATTTCGCCCTCTTCCTCATTGAACACCTCACTGACCCGGCCACCCGCACCCAGGTCGAGGACGGTCTGCAGCGCCCCGCTGCCCATCGGGGCCTGCCCATCACCCTGCCCTGAAGCCGCTGCACCTTACATCGCGTCATCGCGCTCTTGCCATGATGCCACCCCGTTTCCTCCCGCCAAGCGCCCCCGCACGCCGATGACACACACATCTTCTTTGCCCGGCCCGGCAACGATCCGTCCCGAGCACTGCCGAGCACCGTCCAAGCTGCGGCAATTTGTCGCAGCTCCTCCGCAAGGGAGCGCCGTATAATCCAAGCCATGACGCTGAATACCGTGCCCAACAAGATGAGCGGGCCACTGCCAGTCAACAACCTGCGTCGACTGGTGTTGCTGCGCGGCACCGCCATCGTCGGGCTGGCGGTGGTGGTGGGGGTCACCCAACTCCTCGTCGGACTGGCCGTGCCTGTGGCGCTGCCGCTGGCCGTCCTGTTGCTCATGGCGGGGGACAACCTGAGCGCCTGGCAACTCACCCGGCACACCGAGTCGGTGACTCGGGCGCGTTTCCTGCGCCATTTATTGATTGATATCGCGGGGCTGACTGCCCTGCTCTACGTCACGGGGGGCCATGCCAACCCCTTTGCATCCCTGTATCTTTTGCCGTTGGCGGTGGCGGCTTCCACCCTGCCGGCGCGCGATACGGGTTCGCTTGCCCTGGTCTCGGTGGCCTGCTACACCGGCGTGATGTTCTGGAATATCCCCCTGCCCCATCCATCGGGAATGGCCCACGATAATTTCGGCCTGCATCTGGTGGGTATGTGGGGCAGCTTCGTGCTCGCGGCGGGGGTGATGGCGTTCTTCGTGGCCGCCATGGCTGATGAGTTGCGCGAACGGGAAGAAGGCCTGGCCCGCGCCCGCGAAGGCGCCTTGCGTGATCAGCAAATCGTCGCCCTGGGGGCGCTGGCGGCCGGCGCCGCTCATGAACTGGGCACGCCCTTGTCGACCATGACCCTGTTGGTGGAGGAGTTGCGCGAACGTTGCCCCACCGATCCTGCGATCCAGGATGATCTGACGCTGCTCAAGAGCCAGGTGGATCGCTGCCGGGAAAGCCTGGGACGGGTGCTTACCGCAGGCGGCGAGCCACGGGGCGAAGGGGCCGGCGTGCAAACAGCCGATCAATTGCTGCGCCAGACCTTGGCGCGATTCAGCCTGTTGCGTCCGGGTCATGCGGTGCGAGTTGATTGGGGGAGACCCCGGCCCGCGCCCCAATTGGTGGTGGACGAGACGCTGATCCAGTCCCTCCTCAGCCTGCTCAACAATGCAGCCGACGCCAGCGACCGCCCCATCGCAATCGGCATCGATTGGGATGCCGCGCGCCTCACGCTGTCTGTGCGTGATGAAGGTCCCGGGGTGGCCGCCCACCTGGCGCCGCGCCTGGGTCAGATGGGCGTCAGCGACAAGGCCAGCGGTCACGGCCTGGGGCTGTTTCTGGCCCAGAGTGTGATCCGGCGCATGGGCGGGGAATTGACGCTGGAGTTTGGTCAGGGGCGGGGGAGCTGCGCGCGCGTGACGCTGCCCATCCTGACCTCGACTGTTGCGAGGGAATTGAAAGATGCCGCTCCAGACGACCGTGGAATCCAGCCTGCTGCTGGTCGATGACGATGAGGCGTTCGGGCCCGTGATGGCCCGCGCCCTGACGCGGCGCGGCTTCACGGTGCATTGGGCGCGTGCGGGGATCCAGGCGCTGCAACTGGCGCGCGCCCATCCGCCGACCCACGCCGTGCTCGACCTGCGCCTGCTGGAAGGGGAATCGGGCCTGGATCTGATCGAACCGCTGCGGGCGATCAATCCGGCCATCCGCATCGTGGTACTGACCGGCTATGCCAGCATCACCACCGCGATCGATGCCATCAAGCTGGGTGCCGTCTACTACCTGCCCAAGCCGGTGGAAGCGGACACCATCATGCGCGCCTTTGCCCATGCGCCCGGAGAAGAAGCCACACCAAACGCACCCTCCGAACCCGGACGGCTGTCGGTCCGGCGGCTGGAATGGGAGCACATCCATCGCGTGCTGGCCGAGCACGGCGGCAACATTTCGGCGGCGGCGCGCAGCCTGAACATGCACCGCCGCACCCTGCAGCGCAAGCTGTCCAAGCGCGCCATCAATCGCTGAGCGGCACTTCCTGAGGAACCAGCTCGGTGCGATAGCGCTTGGCGTTCTGCACATAGTGCTGGGCGCTCAGGGCCAGCATCTGGATCTCCGGCGGCGAAAGCGGGCGCACCACCTTGCCGGGCGAGCCCATCACCATCGAGCCGTCGGGAATCTGCTTGTTCTCGGTGATCAGGGTATTGGCGCCAATCAGGCAGTTCTTGCCGATCACGGCGCGGTTGAGGATCACTGCGTTGATGCCGATCAGACTGTTGTCCCCGATGGTGCAGCCGTGCAGCATCACCTGGTGGCCGACGGTCACGTTCTTCCCGATAGTGAGCTTGATGCCCGGATCGGTGTGCAGCACGGCGCCGTCCTGCACGTTGCTGTTCTCACCGATGGAGATCAGCTCGTTATCGCCGCGCAGCACGGTGTTGAACCACACGCTGGCGCCCCGCTCAAGCACCACCGAACCAATCAAGACGGCCGTCTCGGCGATGAAATTCTCGCCGTGGCAAACCACCGCGCGCGAGCCGATGCGATACATCATGTCACTCCTCCCTGTGTGAATGACCGCGACCGGACTGCCGCGGCAATGCCTCCAGCATAGTCGTCCGGCGGGTCCGGTAAAATGCCAGGCATGCATGACGCCTCTTGCCCCGCCACGGAACCCGCCCGCTTGCCCCCCGATGCCGCTCTGCCTGGAGGGCTGCTGCTCGCCTGCGACGCCGCGGGCTGGTCATTGCAGGATGTGCAGGGCGCCCTGGCGCCGTTGCGGGTGGATTTCGCCTCTGGCGCGCTGACTTACCGCCGCGCGCGCGGTGGGGATCGCCACCAGGGGCTGGGGCGTGCGGCCGGCAAGCCGGATCCGGCGGCTGCACCCACGCTGATCGACGCCACCGGTGGACTCGGCAAAGACGCTTTCATCTTGGCCCATCTGGGCTGGCGGGTCACCTTGCTGGAACGCTCGCCTGTGCTGGCCTGGTTGCTGGCGGATGGTGTGGCGCGAGGACGAGCGGATGACGCTTCAGGGCCCGTCTGCCGGCGTATGCGGGTGTTGCATCACGAGGCGGTGGATTGTCTCGATCACTTGCCGACAACTGCGCGTCCGCAAGTGGTGTATCTGGACCCCATGTATCCGCCCCACCGCAGCAGCGCGCTGCCGGGGAGGGAAATGCAGTATCTGCGGCGGCTGCTGGGCGATGATCCGCCAGATTCACAGCTCCTTGCCGCCGCCTGCCGCGCCGCCCGTGGCCGGGTGGTGGTCAAACGCCCTGCCGGCGCCCAACCATTGCCCGGCCCATCACCCAGCCACGCCATCCGCCTCGGCCAGACCCGCTTCGATGTCTACCTGACCAGCCGCTGACGCGACAGTCAAGCCACATCTGCGCGCTGCACCCCACCCATCAGGCTGGCACGCCGGTTGCCAATTCGTAGCCAGGCGGCACCGCGTACGCCCTGCTCACGGCACCAAGCGCCGCAAGGCCGCAGCGGCGCTCGCCCAATGGTTCAGAACACCCGGCCCAGGCTCAGGGTGTAGATATACGGATCGGCCTCGACCTTGACCCGCGCATCGGAAGCCTGGACGTTGCCGACCACGCCGCCGTCGGTCACCACATTGGTGATGCAGTTGTCAAAATCGAGGTCTACCCGCATCACGTCAAGCCCCAGAAACCATTTCTGGGTATGGATGCGCGGCGGCTGTGGGATGAAAATAAGTTTCATCCTAAGCTGCGCGAATTTCGTGGGCTGGCGTGGAAGTCTCAGGCTTGGCGGCCGGGTAAACAGTCATCCTCAAAGCATCGTTTGGCGTTGGGCGCTGTCTTGATTGTGAGAATATAGTTTCATCCTTCCAAGCAGCCGAATCGCTTAGTTCATGCGGTCTTGCGCGTCTCGCCAACCACAATCGAGGCCAGTAAGGATCATTTTTAGGATGAAACTCTATTCTCAAGGATGAGACTTTATTTGTACGGATGACACTTTATTTTCATCCCACAGCAACAGCCAATGCGCTTGTTGCTTTTATTCGACTGTGACCGATTTCGCGAGATTGCGCGGCCGGTCGACATCGGTGCCCTTGAGAACCGCGACGTGATAGGCGAGCAGTTGCAAAGGCACTGTGAACACCACCGGCGACAGCGCCGACAAGGGAACCGGCAGGGACAGCACGGCCACGCCCTGTTCATCCGGCAGGTCCACTCCCTCGCCAGTGAAAACCAGCAACTCCCCGCCCCGCGCGCGTACTTCCTGCAGGTTGGAGAGCAGTTTTTCCAGCAGGGCATTGTGCGGCGCCAACGCCACCACGGGCATATCCTCGCTCACCAAAGCCAGGGGGCCGTGCTTGAGTTCGCCGGCCGCATAGCCCTCGGCGTGGATGTAGGAGATTTCCTTAAGCTTGAGGGCACCTTCCAGGGCGATCGGGTATTCCACCCCACGCCCCAGGAACAGGGCGTGTTCGCGATGCACCAGGCGCGGGGCCAGGGCGGCGACAGACGGCTCCAGAGCGAGCACGCGCTCCACCTGCTGGGGCAGGCTGCGCAGATCGGTCACGATGCGGGCGACTTCCTCCGGCGCCAGCGATTGGGCCTGGCCGATGCAGAGGGTGAGCAGCATCAGCGCCACCAACTGGGTGGTGAAAGCCTTGGTGGAGGCAACCCCGACTTCCACCCCGGCTCGGGTCATCAGCACGCGATCCGATTCCCGCACCAGCGAGCTTTCCGGCACGTTGCAGATGGCCAGACGCGACAGGTAGGGCCGCTCCCGACTGGCCCGCAGCGCGGCCAAGGTATCGGCGGTCTCCCCCGACTGGGACAGGGTGACGAGCAGGGTGTCGGCGGGCACGGCCGGCTGGCGATAGCGGAATTCACTGGCGATTTCCGCCGTCGCCGGAATGCCGGTCAGGGCCTCGATCCAGTAGCGCGCCACCAGCGCGGCGTGATAGCTGGTGCCACAAGCCACCAGATGGACCGCGCGCACCTGGCTGAACAGCGTTTCAGCATCCGGGCCGAACATCTCCGGCAACACCCGATCCGCCGTCAACCGGCCTTCCAGGGTTTCGGCCAACACCCGGGGCTGTTCGTGGATCTCCTTGAGCATGAAATGGCGATAGGCGCCGCGGTCGAGGGTTTCATCGGCCAGGCGCGAACGGAGCAGGGGACGCTCCACGGCTTGGCCTGATCGATCCAGAACCCGCACGCCGGTGCGCCAGATCTCGGCGACATCCCCTTCCTCCAGATAGCGGAACTGCTGGGTGACCGGCAACAGGGCAGCGCTGTCGGACGCCACGAAGTGCTCCCCGATACCCACGCCGATCACCAGGGGGCTTCCCGACCGTGCCACCACCAGCCGGTCGGGCGCGGCACGGTCGATCACCGCGATGGCGTAGGCGCCGCGCAGGCGCGCGAGGCAGGCCCGCACCGCTGTGAGCAAGTCGGCGCTGTCATCGAGGGCATGGTGGATCAGGTGGGCGATCAGCTCGGTATCGGTGTCGGATTCGATCGGATCCCCGCGCGCCAGCAGCTCGGCGCGCAGCTCGGCATGATTTTCAATAATGCCGTTGTGCACCACCGCCACGCGGTCGGCGGCGATATGGGGGTGCGCGTTGCGTTCGCTCGGCGCGCCATGGGTGGCCCAGCGGGTGTGAGCCAAACCCAACGGCCCCTCCAGCGGATGGACTTCCAGCGCCTGGGTCAGCATCTCGACCTTGCCCACGGTGCGCACCCGCTGGAGGCCCTGAGCGCCCAGAATCACCACACCAGCCGAGTCATAGCCACGGTATTCCAGACGCCGCAGGCCCTCCAGCAGGATGGGCGTTACATTGCGCTGCGCGATGGCGCCGACGATGCCACACATGGATTCAGTTCCTTCCCTGAGCGGGAATGGGGCGCGCCCATTCCAGAGGTGCGACTTCGGTCAAGCCCGGCCCCGGTTGCAGGCTTTCCCACAGTTCGCGATAAGTCCGTCCCAGCTCGGGATGGGTGGCGTCAGGCGCCAGATCGGCCAGCGGCTTGAGCACGAAGGCATAACGCAGGATGTCGGCACGCGGCAGCCGCAGCCCCGCCACCTCACCGACCTGATCGCCAAACAGGATGATGTCCAGATCCAGGCTGCGCGGCGCGAACTTGGCCTCACCACGGCGGCGGCCGAAATCGTGCTCGACGCCGCGCAGGAAGTCGAGCACGGCGGCGAGATCGTCCGGGGTGGAAAAACCGACCACCAGATTGAGGAAAGGGTCGCCCTCGAAACCAACCGCGGGGCCTTCATAGACCGGCGAGACCCGCAGGGGGCCGAAATGGGTCGCCAGCAGCGGCAGGGCCGCAGCAAGATTGCGGCGCGGCGCGATGTTGCTGCCCAAACTCACAAAAACTTCAGCCACCGCCATCCGGTCCCGATTCAGGCACCGCCGTGCGGCGATCGCGCTCGATGATCACGCCCACATCGCGGGCACCGCGCACCGCACCGGTCTTGTTGACCCGAACCCGCACCCAGACCACGTCGAACTCGGTCAGGACCAGTTGCGCAACCCGCTCGGCAAGAGTTTCAACCAGTTGGAAACGGCTCTCCCCCACGAAGGTGATCAAGCGCTTGGCCACCGCCTTGTAGTCCAGTGCATCGACCAGATCGTCACTCTGGGCCGCGCGGGCGATGTCGGCAGCCATATCCAGGTCAAGCGCCACGGTCTGACGCACGCGGCGCTCCCATTCAAATACGCCGATTACCGTGGGAATACGCAGGTCGCGCAGATAAACGATATCCACCAAGGCTCCGTCCAGAGGGGTCAGGAGGCCATTCTAACCGGTCTGCTGGCCCGGTGGCCGCAAGCCGTCGATGGGCCAACGGGCGCGCACGGCACCCGCTCCCCGCTCGCCAGCCCGCAGGCGGTGGTATCCCGCCAGCGCGATCATGGCGCCGTTGTCGGTACAGAACGCCGACCGGGGATAAAATACTTCGACCCCAAGCGAGGCGCCCATCTGCAGCAGCGCGGCCCGCAAACGCCGGTTGGCGCCCACGCCGCCCGCCACCACCAGCCGGCGCAGGCCGGTCTGCGCCAGGGCGCGCCGGCATTTCTCCGCCAGCACGGCCACGGCAGCCTCCTCGAATCCGCGCGCCAGATCCGCGCGCAGGCGATCATCCAGGGGCGCCTCGGCCTGCGCCTCGCGCACCGCGTACAGGACTGCCGTTTTCAGGCCGCTGAAGCTGAAATCAAGTCCCGGGCGGTCCAGCATCGGCCGTGGAAAGTGAAAGCGATCCGGCGCGCCGGTCTCGGCCAAGGCCGCCAGGGCGGGTCCGCCGGGATAGGGAAGACCCAGTAGCTTGGCGACCTTGTCGAAGGCCTCGCCAGCTGCGTCGTCAATGGATTCCCCGAGCAGGCGGTAATCCCCCACGCCTTCCACTGCCACCAGCAGGGTGTGCCCCCCCGAAACCAGCAGCGCCAGAACCGGAAAATCGGGCGCATGGGGCTCGAGCCATGGCGCCAGCAAATGGCCCTCCATGTGATGCACGCCAACGCAGGGTCGATTCCAGGCCAGCGCCAACGACTGAGCGAAGGTGGCGCCCACCAGCAGCGCGCCCATCAGGCCGGGGCCCGCCGTATAGGCCAGTCCATCGATGGACTCCGGCGCGGCGCCGGCCTCATTGAGGACTTCCCGGACCAGCGGCAGCAGCTTGCGGACGTGGTCGCGCGAGGCAAGTTCCGGCACCACCCCCCCATGGGGCGCATGCAGGGCAACCTGGCTGTGCAAGGCATGGGCAAGCAGGCCCTGCGCGCCGTCATAGACGGCGACAGCGGTTTCGTCACAGGAAGATTCAATGCCGAGCACCCGCATGGGGATCTCAAAATCTGGAGTCATTTTCAGGACGGGTTGGCAATTGTAATTCAAAGCAGATAGAATTTTGCGCCTTACCTGACGGGTGCCTGTCGGGTTGGTGACCACAATTCACGTCCGGTTTTGAGTGAGACTGCATGCCAAGCGTTCGCATCAAGGAAAATGAATACTTCGATGCCGCCCTGCGGCGCTTCAAGCGTGCCTGCGAAAAAGCAGGTGTGCTGACGGAAGTCCGTCGTCGCGAGTTCTACGAAAAGCCCACCCAGGAACGCAAGCGCCGCAAGGCCGCTGCCGTCAAGCGCCACGCCAAGCGCACCCTGCGTGATACGCAGCGCCACACCCGGCTTTATTGAGTCTGGCGGCCGGAGATCGGCTCATGGACCCCAAGCTTCGTTTGCAGGATGATATCAAGACCGCCATGCGCGGTGGCGACAAGCTGGGCCTGATCACCTTGCGCATGTTTTCCGCGGCCATCAAGCAGCGCGAGATCGATGAACGCATCGTGCTGGATGAGGCGCAAGTCATCGCGGTGGTCGAAAAGCTGATCAAGCAGCGTCGCGAAGCCGCGACGCAATATGAGGCCGGCAACCGAGCTGATCTCGCCGCCAAGGAATTGGCCGAGATTGCGCTGCTCCAGGCCTATCTGCCCGAGCCCTTGTCCGAGGCGGAGCTGGATACCCTCATTGAGGGGGCGCTGGCGGAAACCGGCGCGGCAAGCATCAAGGACATGGGCCGGATCATGGCTGCCCTGAAACCAGTCATCCAGGGGCGCGCCGATATGGCCATCGTCAGCGCGCGCGTCAAAGGTCGTCTGGGAGCCTGAATCTCTCCACATTCCGGCCCCGGGCCCATGGCGCGGGAAGGCGGTCATGAGCGGATCGATTCCTCAGGATTTCATTGATGAGGTCGTTGCGCGAACTGATCTCGTCGCGCTCATCGACCGCCGCGTGCCGCTCAAAAAGGCAGGCAAGGATCACACAGCCCGCTGCCCGTTTCACGACGAAAAATCCCCCTCCTTCACCGTCAGCGCGGACAAGCAGTTCTATCACTGTTTCGGCTGTGGCGCCCATGGCAACGCCATCGGTTTCCTGATGGCGTTCGAGCGCCTGGAGTTTCGCGATGCCGTGGCGGAGCTGGCGAGCCAGGCGGGACTGGAGCTGCCGGCCGGCGGAGAAGGCCCCGTTCCGCGCCACAAGGAACTGCTGGACGTACTGGAAGCGGCGGCCCGCTTCTACCGGCAACAGTTGGGCGAACATCCCAAGGCCATCGACTACCTCAAGCAGCGCGGCTTGGGCAGCGCGGTCGCCGCCACCTTCGGTCTGGGCTACGCACCGGCAGGCTGGGATAGCCTGCTGCAACACCTCGGCCGCACGCCGGAACACCGGCCGCTGCTGCTGGAAACCGGGCTGCTCGTGGCGCGCGAGGGCAGCGGCAATGGCCTGTATGACCGATTCCGGGATCGCATCATCTTCCCGATTCGCGACAGCCGCGGGCGGGTCATTGGCTTTGGCGGCCGCATCATGGATCAGGGACAGCCGAAATACCTCAATTCGCCCGAGACCCCACTGTTCCACAAGGGACGGGAACTGTACGGCCTCTATGAGGCGCGCCAGGCACAGCGCGAACTGCCCTGGATCCTGGTGGTGGAGGGGTACATGGACGTGCTGATGCTGGCGGAGCACGGGATTGCCAACGCCGTGGCCACATTGGGAACGGCCACCACGCCGGATCATTTGCGCCGGCTGTTCCGCCACACAACCCGTGTCGTGTTCTGTTTCGATGGGGATCGCGCGGGCCGCGATGCTGCCGCACGGGCGCTGCAAACCAGCCTGCCCGAGATGCACGACGGGCGGGAGGTGGCCTTTCTGTTTCTGCCGGAGGGTGAGGATCCGGATTCGTTGGTGCGCAGGGAAGGTCGGGGCGCGTTTTTGGTGCGCGTCGGGCAGGCGCAGCCCTTGTCCGATTTTTTGCTTCAGCGTTTGCGGGATCAGGTCGATCTTCATACGTTGGAAGGACGCGCGCGATTGCTGGAGCGCGCCCGGCCCGCCCTGAGGGCCATTCCCCAGGGGGCGTTTCGGGCGTTGCTGGAACAGACCCTGGCGCGGCTGGCTGGCATGGAACATGCGGACTTGATGCGGATGGAGGGGGGTAAGGCGCCGTCATCACCGCCTCGGCCTCGACCAACTGTCGTTCACCCGACGCCAGTGCAGCGACTGATGGGGCTGATCCTTGCGCATCCGGTCGCTGCGCAGTGGATCGATCCCTCGCTTTTGCCGCTCCTGAAGGCCGGAGATACCGAGGCGCAGTGGTTGCTCGCCCTGATTGAACTTGCCAGGGCAAGCCCCCATCTAAGCGGTGGAGGGCTCCTGGAAGGATTCCGGGAACACCCGGCGGAGCCATTATTCGGTCAATTGCTCATTTGGCAACCGGAGCGCGCTGAAGAGGGCATGGCCCGGGAATGCCGGGACATTTGTCGGCATCTCCTGCAACAACAGGCTCGCGGACAGATTGACACACTGCTGGAAAAGGCAGCCGTCCAAGGACTGGATGCAGCGGAAAAAGAGCAGCTTCGATTGCTGCTGTCGCGCCGGGGAGGCTGATTCGACGCTATGTTCGATCAAGCCATGCCCGATTGGTCTATACTAGGGCGTTTATCTACGCCCCCCTGCCCTCAAGGTTGACACGCCGTATGAGCGAAGATCAGCGCACCCTGTTGAAGTCTTTGATTTCAAAAGGGAAAGAACAAGGTTACTTGACTTTTGCCGAAGTCAACGATCATCTCCCTGATGATCTGGTGGATCCCGAGCAGATTGAGGACATCATCGGCATGTTCGGCGACATGGGCATTGCCGTCCATGAGCATGCGCCCGATTCGGAAGACATCCTGCTGTCCGATACGGCGGTGACCACCAACGACGATGATGAAACAGAAGAAGCAGCCGCCGCGCTCGCCTCTTCCGTCGACGGCGAGATTGGCCGCACCACCGACCCGGTGCGCATGTACATGCGCGAAATGGGTACGGTGGAGCTGCTGACTCGCGAAGGCGAAATCAGCATTGCCAAGCGAATCGAGGAAGGCCAGCTCGATGCGTTAAAAGCCTTGGCCAGCCTTCCCGCATCGACCGCCTATATTCTGGGCGAGCATGCGCGGATCGTTGACGCCAAAGCGCGCATGGCGGATCTGGTTGTAAATTTCATCGATCCGGCCCAGTTCGAGAGCGAGCCTGCGGTGGCGGAATCCGCCGAGGTTCCGCCTGAACTGGAAGCCGATGCGGAAGCCTCCGAGGAGGATGAAGATGGCGCAACTGAAAGCGTCGACACGGGCCCGGATCCTCAGGAAGTCGCCCAGCGCATGGCCGCCCTGCAGGAACAATATGAAGTTCTGTTGACCCATCTGCGGGAACACGGTCCGACGGCTGAATCCACCCAAACCGAACAACAGGCGCTGGTGCATCTGTTTCTTCAGTTCAAGTTTGCCCCGCGCGTGATCGTCGAACTGGGTGAGCAGTTGCGCCGGACCGTGGAAGACATCCGCCGCCATGAACGCCAGATCATGGACTTCTGCGTCCACCGCGCCGGTATGTCGCGGCGGGATTTCCTGCAGGTTTTCCAGGAACACGAAACGGACGCCGACTGGATCGACAAGCAGATTCGCGCCAAGCGCAAACACTCGGCCACCATGGCCCGCCACAGGGAAGACATCATCAAGCTGCAGGAGCAGTTGCTTCATCTTGAAAGCGTGACGCTGCTTCCCTTGGCCACACTCAAGGAAATCAACCGGCAAAAGACCATTGGCGAAGCCAAGGCACGCCGCGCCAAGAAGGAGATGGTCGAGGCGAACCTGCGCCTGGTGATCTCGATCGCGAAGAAATACACCAACCGTGGTCTACAGTTCCTCGACCTGATCCAGGAAGGCAACATCGGCCTTATGAAGGCGGTGGACAAGTTCGAATACCGCCGCGGCTACAAGTTCTCGACCTATGCGACGTGGTGGATCCGCCAGGCCATCACGCGCTCCATCGCCGACCAGGCGCGCACCATCCGCATCCCGGTGCACATGATCGAAACCATCAACAAGATCAACCGGGTACAGCGCCAGATGCTGCAGGAAATGGGTCGTGAGCCCACCCCTGACGAGTTGGCCGTGAAGATGGAAATGCCCGAGGACAAGGTACGCAAGGTTCTCAAGATCGCCAAGGAACCCATTTCGATGGAGACCCCCATTGGTGATGAT
>Ga0209851_1000112_pt1 | contig 25888 bp, 23 predicted proteins | sample GWRWT4_14Oct14_FD_187195 | JGI IMG/M metagenome (GOLD analysis project Ga0209851, IMG submission 187195) | Sand microcosm microbial communities from a hyporheic zone in Columbia River, Washington, USA - GW-RW T4_14-Oct-14 (SPAdes) (version 2) | ecosystem: Engineered > Artificial ecosystem > Sand... | reverse complement strand
CTGGCTTTGCTGCGCGCTCATGTTACGGAAAATATCGGTCCAGCCATCGCCAACGTCATCATCGCCCTGTCCCGTTCCGGACACCATATTGTTGAAATTCTCAACCCGTTTTTTGTGCCAGCCGGGTTGCAGCTTCTTTTCCCATTCCGGGCTGGTCGGGGCGTTTTTGCGCACATCGCAGGATGACGGCGTGCGCTGAAACACGAACAGCTCCTTCGCCCATTCGCCCAGATGCGGGATACATTGCACGGCGGTGGCGCCGGTGCCGATGATTGCCACCCGCTTGTCCGCGAGGCCGGTCAGGCCGCCTTCGCAGGTGCCGCCGGTGTAATTATAATCCCAGCGGCTAGTGTGAAAGGTGTGCCCCTTGAAATTTTCAATGCCGGTCATAGAGGGCAGTTTCGGCTTGTTCAGCGGCCCGTTCGACATGGCGACAAAGCGCGCCTTCATCCGGTCGCCGCGATCGGTGGTGATGATCCATTTGGATGTTTTTTCGTCCCACTGCATCCCGGTGACTTCGGTCTGGAAGCACACATCATCATACAGATCATATTTGCGGGCGATGGCCTGGGTGTGCGCCATGATTTCGGGCGCATGGGAATAACGTTCGCGCGGGATATAGTTCAGCTCTTCCAGCAGCGGCAGATAAATATAGGCCTCGATATCGCATTGCGCGCCGGGATAGCGGTTCCAATACCAGGTGCCGCCAAAATCGCCGCCCTTTTCGATCACGCGGATGCTTTTGACGCCCGCCTCGCGCAGCCGCGCGCCCGCCAGCAGCCCGCCAAAGCCGCCGCCGATCACAATCACCTCAACCTCATCGGTCAGCGGTTCACGGGTGAAGCCCGGCTCCACATAGGGGTCTTCGATGAAATGCGCGAACTGGCCGGAAATTTCCTTATACTGGCCGCTGCCATCTTCGCGGATGCGCTTGTCGCGCTCATGATTATATTTTTCCAGCAACATTTTTGGATCGAATTTCAGTTGCATCCCAACTTTTTCGGCCACCGCCGTAAATTTGTCGCTCATCGCGTTCTCTCCCTGTTGACGTTTCTATGGCTTGATCCGGTCAGTATAGTAAGCCGCGCGCCATTCCCGCAAGGGGTTGATGGATTGCTCAATAACCCCTCACGCCGCTATTCCGCCGCGCGTAACGCCTCGGCAAGCTGGAGTTTCGTTTTCACCCCCAGCTTGCGGTAAATAATATGGAGGTAATTACGCACGGTTCCCGGCGATAAATCCATGTGCCGGGCGATTTCCTTGAAATTCAAACCCTCACAGCTATAGCGGGCCACTTTCAATTGCTGCTCGCTCAGCCGATCTGACAAAGCAATGGGCCGCAGTTGAACCAGCGGCAGGTTCTGATTAAAGGTGATTTTAGCGGCAATGCGCGCGCCATGAAATTCGCCGTCAGTCAGTAACGCCACTTTCTCCAGCAGCGGTTCGGGCAGCATCTGCCCACGCCACTCCGGCCATTCGCGTTGCAACATTTCGCCAAATCCATCCCCCGCATAGCGCAGCAACCCCGCCCTGTCCGCGATGGCCGCCATTGGGTATTGCAGCGCATTCGCCACCCCGCGCAGCGAGGGTTCAATCCTGGCGCGGTTTAGCGCCTCGATCCAGTGCGGCATCAGCATCTGTTTCAGCCGCCGGTCCTGTTCGCTGAACGGGCGCGCGGGATCGGCGCGGTAGAGCGTGATGGCGGAAAACAGGCCGGTGACCGGGTCGATCACATTGGTGCACAGCGCATGGCGATAGCCGAAACTATCCAGATAGGGCCAATATTCTTCCGGGTACCAGTCCCGCACCACCACGTTCAAGGTCACGCCGGGATTGCGCACCGCCTCCTGCATGACCGTGTCATACTGTTGGATTTTATTATATTCCTCCACAGTCTGATCAGTCAGATTGTGCAGATATATTTCGAACAGTTCCGGTTCGGGGCCGTGCCCGCCCAGCGCCCAAAAGCCCGCATCAATAAGGATGAGTGTGTTCACCTTCTTGAACACCTCCGCCTGAAAGCGCTCCGCCGATAGCGTATTGGCGTCCTGGTTCAGCTGCACCAGCAAGGCGCTGAACTGCTCCAGCACATCCAGCGCAGACGCAGCACGGAGTGATTTTGTCCTTGTCGTCACGCGGCGGGCCATATGCTGGGTCCTGTTTCAATCATTGGAAAACCGGCTTCCGGAATGACGCTTTAAGTTTAAGTGAGGACACCCCCACATAGTCAATTTTAATAATAGCATCTGCTACTATCGCGGTTTTGTTTCAACTGATGAATAATGCGTTAACGGCCGTTTTTTACAGATCACTATTCGGGCATTTCCCAATAATGCACCTGTTAAATGACGGTGAGAAGTATAGAAAATCAATAATAGTCAATTCTGGCCTGTGTTGCGCCCGAAAAAATGGGTTCAGCGAATATTGAGGGGCGATACGATTATCAAGGGCGTGGTGCCATTGAAATCTGTTTCAAATAGATAAGCAGGAGATTGAATATGCGAACACTTACAAAGCTGGCGGCGGCTGCCGTGATGGCGCTGACGGCGACGCAAGCGAATGCCGTATTTATTGGCAATAGCCAGGGCGGCACCGATTTTCCACAGGGCGCTGTTTCATTTGCGGATGCCGTCATCGATTATTCGCCTGGCCTTGTGGGAAGCAACCCTACGATACCGCACCGGGGCGCCTTCAACGCCTTGAATTTACCTGATTATGCAGGCAATAATTCATGTGCAAGCCAAGCCGCTTGCTCCTTTGTCTCACTAGGTGATGGCGGAAGCATTACGCTGCGATTCCTGGATAATTTTCTGACCGGTAGCGACAATAACGACCTTGATATATGGGTTTTTGAAGTAGGCCCGGATATCGAAGACACCTTTATTGAAATCAGCGCCGATGGTGTGAGCTGGTTTGCAGTGGGTAGCGTTTTCGGCAGCACCGCTGGCATCGATATCGACGCATTCGGTTTTGACAGCACCGATTTATTTTCGTACATCCGCCTGACCGATGACACCAATGAAGGCGGCCAAAACGGTGCCACGGTAGGCGCGGATATTGACGCGGTTGGTGCGATAACCACAGTGGCAAACCCCAACTTCTCCGTGCCCGAACCGATGACGCTGTCGCTGCTAGGTGCGGGTCTGTTTGGCGTTGCGGGGATGCGGCGGCGCCGGAAATAGTCACACATATATAAAAAACGGCGGCCCGGATTGGAGCCGCCGTTTTTTTGATTGGCGCGTTTTATCGTCGTTATCGCGAGGGGCGAAGCGACATAGAAAATCAATAATAGTCAATTCTGGCCTCTGTTGCTCCTGAAAAAGCGGGTTTAGCGAATATTGAGGGGCGATACGATTATCAAGGGCGTGGTGCCACCGAAATCTGTTTCAAATAGATAAACAGGAGATTGAATATGCGAACACTTACAAAGCTGGCGGCAATTGCCGCCACGGCGGCTTTTTGGCAAAGCAGCGCGGAGGCTTTGCCGTTTCAGAATGGAAGTTTTGAGAATGCAAGCTTCAACCCCGGTGTGTTCACCACCCTTGGCAATGGCAATAGCAGCATCACGGGATGGACAGTTGGCACGGGAAGTATTGACTATATTGGCACGCTTTGGCAGGCCGATGACGGCGCGCGCAGTATTGATTTAAGCGGCGGAACCTTGGGCAGGATTTCTCAGACCTTTGATACCGTCATTGGCGGTGATTACCGGGTGATTTTCGCCTTGGCGGGGAATGTGGATGGCGGCCCAGCCATAAAAACCGGAACCGTTAGCGCAGGCAATGCGGCACAGAATTTTTCCTTCGATGCAACGGGTTTTACGCGGCTCAATATGGGCTGGATTGACGTGGTGTTTGAGTTCCAGGCCGTCGCCGCATCAACCACTTTAACTTTCGTAAGCACAACCATTGATCCGAATGGCCCGGAATTTTACGGCCCGGCGCTGGATAATGTCCGGCTTAGCCGAGTGCCCGAACCGATGACGCTAGGCCTGCTAGGTGCGGGTCTGTTTGGCGTTGCGGGAATGCGGCGGCGCCGGAAATAGTCACACATATCTATAAAAAACGGCGGCCCGGATTGGGGCCGCCGTTTTATTGATTGGCGCGTTTTATCATCGTTATTGCGCCTGAAGATGCAGGTAGCAATAAGTAGCGAACTACGAAACCTCAAGCCCGCGCAATTCACCTTCCTTGCGCCAATTTTCGAGGATCTTGAAGAAAGCCACCGGGCCGCCGCCATACTGGCCGTTCAGAAAGCCATTGCTGGTTTCGCCGGGCTTGCCTTCATTATTGTAGTAACCGGGGGTGCATTCCGCATAAAAGCGTTCACCCAGCCGGGCCATTTTGCGGATTTCGGCGACCCAGCCCTGTTCGGCCTCCAGTGTTGCTTCGACCGCCTTGATATTATGTCCCATGGCGTGTTTGATGACATAGGCAATATGCCCCGCCTGTTCATCCAGCATATGCGGAATATTTGCTGTCAAACCGGTCTGCGTCATTCCCATGAAGAAACAGTTGGGAAAGCCATTGGTGTAAAAGCCATGGAAGGTGGACAGGCCGTTCGCCCATTTCTTGCTGAGCGTCATATTATCGCGCCCGATAATGTCATAGCCGGAACGCGCAGTGTAATCGGTGCCCACTTCAAAGCCGGTCGCGAAGATGATGCAATCGACCTCATATTCCTTGCCGTCGAACACAATGCCTTTTTCGGTGATGCGATCGACGCCCTTGCCCAGCGTATCCACCAGAGTCACATTGGGGCGGTTAAAGGTGGGCAGATATTCCTCATGGAAGCAGGGGCGTTTGCAGAATTGCCGGTAATAGGGCTTCAGCGCCTCGGCGACATTCGGATCCTTGACGATGGCGGCGGCGCGGGCGCGGATTTCTTCCATCTTTTGCTGATCGGCCAGTTCGTTCAGCGCGGCCATTTCCGCGGGCGAGGCGGCGGGGGGCGCCGTTCCCTCTTCGCGCGCCAGAATACCCGTCAGCTTACGGAATATATCGGTCCAGCCGTCGCCGACCAGATCCACTTCCGCCGTGCCGCCGCTGACCAGCACGTTGAAATTATCCATGCGCTCTTTCTGCCAGCCGGGCTTCAGCGTTTTCGCCCATTCCGGATCGGTGAGATGATTGTTTTTCACATCCACCGAGGAGGGCGTGCGCTGAAACACATATAAATGTTTCGCGCCTTCGCCCAGATGCGGAATGCACTGCACGGCGGTGGCGCCGGTGCCGATGATCGCCACACGCTTGTCGGCAAGGCCGGTCAGCCCGCCGGTGGAATCGCCGCCGGTGTAATTATAGTCCCAGCGGCTGGTGTGAAACGTGTGGCCCCTGAATTTCTCGATGCCGGTCACGCCAGGCAATTTCGGCTTGTTCAGCGGCCCGTTCGACATGGCGACAAAGCGCGCCTTCATGCGGTCGCCCCGGCTGGTGGTGACGGTCCATTTGGCGTCGGCGGCGTCCCATGTCATGCCGGTTACTTCGGTCTGGAACAGCGCGTCATCATACAGATCGAACTTGCGGCCGATGGCCTGGCTATGCGCCAGAATTTCCGGCGCATGAGAATATTTTTCCTTCGGGATATAATTCAGCTCTTCCAGCAGCGGCAGATAGATATAGCCCTCTATGTCGCAGGCCGCGCCCGGATAGCGGTTCCAGTACCAGGTACCGCCAAAATCACCGGCGCGGTCGATCATGCGGATTTTCTTTACGCCCGCCTCGCGCAGCCGCGCACCGGCCAGCAGGCCGCCAAAACCGCCGCCGATGACAATCACATCCACTTCGTCAAATAAGGGCTCGCGGGTGAAGCCTGGCTCCACATAGGGATCCTCAATGAAATGGGCAAATTCGCCGGTGATCTCGCGATACTGGCTGTTGCCGTCGGCGCGGATACGCTTGTCGCGCTCCGCCAGATATTTCTGTTTCAGCGTGTCCGGATCATAGTCCAGTTTCAAACCGGCATTTTTTGCAACTTCGGTTAAACTCTCTAGCATGACCTGTTTCTCCCTGGATGGTTTCTGGATGATTTAATGGATTTGTTGTCTCAGCCTAGCTGCCCGGCGCAGCAGATGCAATGAACCTGTCCGCCCCGGACCGGTTGCGATACCCTGTCGTGACTGGCTTGCATGGCGCTGATGGCGGGCGCCGGCTTAAATATATACTGTCCCTAATTATGGGGCGGTTTGCGCTTTCGGGTCGGGGATACTATATTATCTGCAACAGGCTTTCGCAAACCGGAGAACATGTTATGTCGCAATCCACAGCAAAACTGGCTGTTCACGATCCGGTCTGGACGGAAATCCGCGACAAGGCGGCGCTTCTGGCCGCCAATGAACCGGTATTGGCCAGCCTGCTATACGCCACCGTGCTGAACCAGAGCCGGTTGGAGGATGCACTGGCCTATCTGTTGTCACAGCGGCTGAGCACGGTGGAGACCCCCGCGCTGGCGATGCAGCAACTGATCGAGGCGGCGTTTCAGGATGACCCGGAAATCGGCGCTGCACTGCGTTGTGATCTTGTGGCGGTGAATGAACGCGACCCGGCCTGCAAATCTCTGCTGGAGCCATTGCTGTATTTTAAGGGCTTTCATGCATTGCAGGGCTATCGCATCGCCAACTGGCTGTTGCGGCAGGGGCGGCGCGGGCTGGCCTTGTATCTGCAAAGCCGGATTTCAGAAGTGTTCGGCGTTGACATCAATCCAGCCGCACGCATTGGACGCGGCATTCTGATTGATCATGGCACGGCAGTGGTAATCGGCGAGACCGCGATCGTCGAAGACGGGGTTTCCCTGATGCAGGGCGTAACCCTGGGCGGCACCGGCAAGGAAATCGGCGACCGGCATCCCAAAATCCGTAAAGGCAGTTTGATCGGCGTAGGCGCGATCGTGCTGGGCAATATTGAAATCGGCGAATGCGCCCGGGTTGGCGGCGGCAGCGTCGTGCTGATCAATGTGCCCCCGCATTGCACAGCTGCCGGCGTGCCTGCCAAAATTGTAGGCTGTGCCGGTTCTGACGCGCCCGCGCGCGACATGCAGCAGCAATTTGACTGTAACGAAAGTGCCGCCCCGGATCAGGACGCTTAATGGCCCTGATGCGATGGCTGGGCGGAGACGGGCTTGCGCGCTTCAACCGCTGCTTCCACCAGGACCTGCCCGGCTTTTTCAAAATGCAGGTTTAGCTGTATCACCCCGCCTTTGAGCAGCGGCCCGGGCAGATCGCTCAGCATCACATGCATGCCGCCGGGTTCCAGCACCAGCATTCCGTGCGCTGGGATGACGGGCTTGTCTGCGGGACGCATACGCAGCACGCCATCCTGCAACTGGCTGATATGGATTTGTGCGCGCCCGCCCCGCGGCAGATCAATGCCCAATAGCCGGTCAGCATCCACCCCCGCATTGCTGATTGTGAAATAGGCAACGCCAATGCGCTGCCTGCCCAAAGTCGGCGGCGCCCAGGCCTGCGCGATCGCAATCTGCCCGGCATTATATTCCTGCGCCGCTAGCCGCACTATCCCCGGCGCCAGAACGAACACAGCGCAAAGGGCCGCCCAAAGGGCCGCAAAGTAAAAACCAGCCGCCCGCATTCGCACTGGACACTCTCCATGATCGGGTGTGAGCAGCGCGAGGCATAGCATTCACCACAGGATCGCGCAAGCAGCCGGAAACTGAAAAGCCCGCCGGAGCAGTGTGCCGGCGGGCTTTGTTCATGAGGGGCTTACCGGCTGATGCGCAGACTGGCCAGCTCGGTTGCGATTGTACGGAAGGCTGCGTTCAGAGCCCCGCCACTGGAAGAGGCAAAAAACATATCAGGTGAACTGGCGCAATTGCGCAGCAGATTTATAGTCGAGGGGTCCGACACCTGAAAGGCGATGGTATAAAGGCGGATTCCCGTTGCCTTTATATTTGTGCACAAACGCGCGGTTTTCTCGTCCAGACGGTCCACGGCGGTGGTGGGGTTATTGGTCCCCAGACGCATCTTTTCCAGAAAACCATAGGCGGTAAAGGTCGATCTGTTATGGCCGCTCGTGCTGGAGATGGTGTTTTCACCATCCGTCATCAACACCAGCGCCTTGATCGTATCTTCATCCGAGTATAATGCGCCTTCCATATAGGGCGCGCCCGGAGACAGCGTGCGCCAGCCCCAGGCCAGCCCGATCGGGATATGCGTCAGATAGGCCGCAACCATCTCATCAATTTTTGTCTCAAGCAGACGTTTGTCATTGGTCAGCGGTGTCAGGATCTGTGTATTCCGGCAATTATAATCCGGGCCGCGGCTGGTTAAACTTACCGTGGCGTTGACATATTTGGCGGTCGATCTTTGCCTGACCGCGTTGCTTGTGCCGCTGGGGAAACTGCCGTCCGCCAGATAGCTGTTGGCATAACCGCTTGCATTGCTTGTTGCGGTACCTATTTCGTCCGGCGCCAGCCAGGGTACAAAATAAGTATCCGGGTTTCCGGGCGTGGGGGGGGTGTCCAGTTCGTCAAGACCGCCGGGCCGTTCCATCAGACAGCCGTTCCAGTCACGATTGACCAGATTTGCATTGTTGAACAGGGTCCACAAATTTGTTCCGGCCGTGAAATTTTCACTATGAATGCTGGAAGTGCCCGCTATATCCAGCCATTCCGGATTGAAATTGGGGCCGACATTAACGCCCGCGGCAAATGGCACCAGCGATACTTTCAGATATGTTGGCCGCGTCTCCTCCCCAAACAAAATGTTCAAAAGATCATGCGACGCCGTCTTCAGATTGGCCAGCTTGGTGCCGTCCATGGAGCCGGTATTGTCCAGCGCCAGGGCGACCTCAAGCCCGGTGATGGCCCGGCTGATCTCTGTTTTGGCGGCCACCGTGATTTCGTCAAATCCCATGATCCGCATGATCGTGGTGTCTACATCCGCGCTCACCCGAAGCTGGATGGTATTTTGCGAAATGTCCACTAGCAGCGTGCCCGGCACACCCAGCGCTTCCGCGGGATAGTTGGCGTCAAAATAGGCCTGTGCCGTTGCAATGATGGTGGCGTCGTCGGAATCAATCTTCTTGCCCGCCGCCAGGCCCGCCGCGTCCAAAGCTGAACTCAGCCGCGCCTTGACCTGCAGGGCCCGGGTGATGTCTACCGCCGCGCCCGTAGCGGAGAGGATAGGCAGCAGCGCCAGGGCGAAAATTACGGCAACATTACCCCGCTTGTCGTCACATAGGTTTCTGACCCGCGCAAGCGCTCCGACGGCTTTTTTTTGTGATGCTGTCGGACTTGCGCCGCCTGACAAATCCTTGGCCGCTGACAATCGCCGCCAGGCGCTGGTATTTTGCATCATCACTTTCACTCATCCTTCTTGCTGGCGCCACGCTTTGCGATCCGGCTGAAACGATATTCAGGAACCGGATCGTCAGCAAATGGCGCAATATTCTGAAGCGCCCGCAACTGCTTTGCTCGAATTATCATATGGTGGACCTGTTTCAGGATAAATGTGCGTCACATCACAGGAACAAGGATTAGCGCCAATAAACACTGGCAGCAGAAAAAATCACTATTAGATTGTTCCATAGTGGATCATCCCGGCAGTCAAGTATTCGAACATCGTGACTGTAGATTTAAGCATATTGTTTAATAATGTATTGTTAATTCTCTTTAACCGGATATTTTCTGTGTTCCCGGCATATAACAAGCCGAAATCAAGAGGTGAACAAGTGCGCAGATCGGCCCTGGGAAAAATCAGAATAAACTGGCGGTTGGGCGATTTCCTCCGCGACAGGTCGGGCGTCGGCGCCGTGGAGTTCGCCATGGTGGCCGCGCCCTTCTTTTTTACGCTGTTTGCTATTCTGGAAGTCGCGATCATCTTTTTCGGATCGAGCGCGCTGGAAACCGGCGTTCAGGAGGCGGCGCGCACCATACGCACACGCGAACTGCAATTAAGCGGCGGCGGGCTGGCTGAGTTTCGCACCCGGCTCTGTGAAGAGGCCACCGCACTGATTGCCTGTGACAGCCGGCTGAATATTGATGTGCGCACCTATCCCGCCTTCGCCGCTGCCGATATGACGCCGCCTGTCGATGCCGATGGCAATCCTCTGCCTGGTGTATTCATCCCTGGCGGCCCCTCAGAGGTGGTCGTGGTCAAGGCTTATTATGTCTGGGAGGTGTATACCCCGGGGCTTGGATTGCTGCTGGGCAATATCGGCAGCACGAATTCCCGGCTGCTGATATCCACAGCCGCTTTCCGCAACGAACCGCTATAAGGGCGGCCGTGAACGGACGCATAGAATGAGAGTGCAAAACATGCTGGCTTGGTTGAGAAAAAATCGCTTCTGGCGGGATATTCGCGGGGTTTCGGCCACTGAATTCGCGCTGATTCTGCCGGTGCAGCTCATTTTGATCTTTGGCACGGTGGAAGTCAGCAATGTTCTGATCGCGGATCGTAAACTCGTATCGGCGACCAGTACTACGGCGGATTTATTTGCTCAGGCAAGGACTGTTGCCACGCCTGATATTGCGGACATCTTTCTTGCCGGAAGCGCCGTGATGCAACCGCTGGATCAGAGCACTCTGTCTTTTGTCGTCTCCAGCATTGTCGCAGATGCCGGCGGCGTCACCAGAGTTGAGTGGAGTGAAGGCTATGGCGCTGCCGCTGCGGCAGCGGGATCCCTCTATACGCTGCCCGCCGGGCTGGTTGCGCCAAATCAGAGTGTGATTGTGGTGCAATCATCCTATGAATATGTCTCGCAATTCGGGCAGATATTATCGATCCCCATTGTTCTGACAGACCGCTTCTTTCTGGCGCCGCGCCGGTCGATCAAGGTGCGCCGGATATAGACCGTCACGCGCCATAAGCACACGCGCCATAGGGAATTGTCGGGCCGCCCGCACGCACGGCTTCGCGCTGTGTCAGGGGCGTGCGATCGGCGCTGACACCAATCGCATAGGGATCAACCACCCGGTTTTCGCGCACATCAAGGGCTGCGCGCGCCAGCATCGCATCCACATCGCCCGCATCAATAACGCTGGCGTCGCGGATATTTTCGCACCAGTGATGATGATCGCCATGCGCCTGGAAATAAATTACGATGCCATCGCGCAGCCGGTTGGCGGTAATCACCTGAGCGGCTGAAGCGATACGTTTGGCCGGGGTGTTCATGGGCGGCTTCCTGCATTTTTGACATTGCGCTGCGGCTGATGGCGCAATTGAATGGCGCTGGGTGAACCATCGGCGTCCGGCTGATAGCGCACGGTAAATTCCGACAGCGCCCTGGCGAAGCGTCCGGCATCCGCGTCTTTCTGCACCTCATAGGCGTCAAAGCCGCAGCGGTGCATGAACAGAAACTGATCATAGAGCACATTGCCAACCGCGCGCAGCTCGCCCTTGAAGCCATATTGTTCGCGCAGCAGCCGCGCATAGGAATAAGCGCGGCCATCCCGGAAAATCGGAAATTCCAGCGCAACCAGATCAAACCGGCCCAGATCAGCGCGGATTTTTTCGGGCGATTCACTGGATGTGAGGCGCACCCCCAGCGGAGCCTTGCGGGCCAGCAACATATCGCGCGCAGCCGCCCAGCGCGCCAGCGGCACAATGACGCCGCCCGTTGCCGGCAGTTCATCATCCACGCCCGCATGCACCCATGTGTCAGCGCTGATTTTACCGTTTTTAATGTACTGCATAAAGCGCGTCCTTGAAGGGGGCGATGCCGGTGCGGCGCACGGTGGCCAGAAAATTTTCATCGCGGCTGCTGCGGATTTTCACATAGGTATCGACCACTTTTTCCACTGCATCGACCACTTCGTCATAAGAAAAGGCCGCGCCCAGAATTTCACCGATCGAAGCGTTTTCATCGGCGCTGCCGCCCAGCGTGATCTGGTAAAATTCCGTGCCCTTCTTATCGACGCCCAGAATGCCGATATGCCCGACATGGTGATGGCCGCAGGCATTGATGCAGCCGGAAATCTTGATCTTCAGATCGCCAATATCATGCTGGCGTTGCAGATCGGCAAAACGTTCACTGATACGTTGCGCGACCGGGATGGAGCGCGCATTGGCCAGCGCGCAATAATCCAGACCGGGGCAGGCGATAATGTCGCTGACCAGGCCGATATTGGGGGTCGCCAGCCCCTTTTCGCCGAGCAGCGTCCACAGCGCATACAAATCGCACTGCTTCACATCGGCAAATGTCAGATTCTGTTCATGTGTCACGCGCAGTTCGTCAAAGCTGAACCGCTCCGCCAGATCGGCCACGGCATGCATCTGCACGTCGGCGGCATCGCCGGGAATGCCGCCGATGGGTTTGAGTGAAATATTCACAATGGCGTAACCCGGAATTTTATGTGCGGCGACATTGCTGCGCAGCCAGGCGGCGAAGGCGGGATCGCTTTCGCGCTTTTTCACAAATCCGTCCGGATCGGCCTGCAATGTTTCATATGCGGGCGGCGCGAAATAGGCGGTGATGCGGGCGATTTCCTCGGCCGGCACATCCAGCGCGCCATTGCGGATATGCTCCCATTGTTCGTGGGTCTGGCGGGTGAATTCTTCAATACCGATTTCATTGACCAGAATTTTGATACGCGCCTTGTAAATATTGTCGCGCCGCCCATGCATATTGTAAACGCGCAGAATGGCCTCGGCATAAGACAGCATGTCGCGCTTGGGCACAAAGGCATTTATGCATTTGGCAATGACCGGGGTGCGGCCCTGCCCGCCGCCGACCCAGAATTCACAGCCCACTTCGCCCGCCTGATTTTTGACCATGACAATGCCAATGTCGTGCAACTTGATGGCGGCGCGGTCGCGCGGGCTGCCGGTGATGGCGATCTTGAATTTGCGCGGCAGGAATGAAAATTCCGGATGCAGGCTGGACCATTGCCGTAAAATCTCGCCGCAAATGCGCGGGTCTTCAATTTCATCGCTGGCGACACCGGCATATTGATCGGCGGTGATGTTGCGGATGCAATTGCCGCTGGTTTGCAGCGCATGCATTTCAACCGACGCCAGTTCCTCCAGAATGTCCGGCATGTCTTCGAGCTTCGGCCAGTTATATTGCAAATTCTGACGGGTTGTGAAATGCGCATAACCCCGGTCATATTTGGTGGCGATATCCGCCAGCTTGCGCAATTGGCGCGATGACAGCACCCCATAGGGAATGGCGACCCGCAGCATATAGGCGTGCAATTGCAGATACAGGCCGTTCATCAGCCGCAGCGGGCGGAACTCTTCCTCGCTCAGCTCGCCATTCAGGCGGCGCACCACCTGATCGCGGAACTGTGCGACCCGTTCCATGACAAAATTATGGTCGAATTCATCATAACGATACATTTGCGGCCTCTGAAAACCTTATTCTACTACTATAAATGCGATAAAATAATGAATATGTCAATATTAATGTGAAATAATATAATTTACACCAAAATATAGTGTATCATACCTCCCGCGCGATCCGGCTTTCGTGCCAACGGCGCAAAAGCAGATTTTCCAGGGCGCTAAGGCAGAAGAAAATGGCGATGCCCAGCAGCGACAGCAGCAGCAGGGCGGCAAACATTTTAGCGATTTGCAAGCGATTGCCGCTTTCCATAATGCGCCAGGCCAGCCCCATGGAGGCCCCGCTTCCGGCGACGAATTCCGCCACCACCGTGCCGATCAGGGCCAGCCCGCCGGAAATCTTCATCCCCGACAGCAGGTAAGGCAGCGCCGAGGGCAGCCGGACCTGGGTCAATATCTGCCAGCGCGTCGCGCCATAAAGCCGGTACAGATCCAGCAGCCCGTGATCGGCGGCGCGCAGCCCCAGGGTCATATTCGATAAAACAGGAAAAAACGCCGCGATCCACGCCATCAGCAGCAGCGCCCGGTTGGGATTATCAATACCCACCCAGATGACGATCAGCGGCGCAATCGCGACAATCGGCGTAACCTGCAATATTACCGCCAGCGGAAACAATGCCATTTCCACCCAGCGGCTTTGCGAAAACAGCACCGCCAGCGCCACGCCGCCAGCCACCGCCAGCGCAAAGGCCGTCAGGCTGATGCGCAAGGTCATCCAGGCGCTGAACATCAGCGAGGCAAAATCATCATACAGCGCATGGCCAATCGCCGAGGGCGCCGGCAAAATAAAAGCCGGCACCTGCCAGTACTGCACCCATGCCTCCCATAGGCTCAGCATCAGGGCGATCACCAGCAAGGGTGAAAAAAATCGCGCCGCTTTCATGCGATGGCCTCGCGCAGGGCAGCGGATATTTCCCCGCACATGGCCGCGAATTGCGCAGAATGGCGAAACCCCTCCGCGCGGCGCTGGGGCGCGTCAATGCGTGTTTCATGAATAATGGTTCCGGGCCGCGCGCGCATCATCAGCACACGGTTGGACAGATATACCGCTTCGGCCGCACTATGCGTGACAAACAGCACGGTCAGTTTTGAGGCGCTGCAAATCGCCAGCAGATCATCATTCAATTGCTGGCGGGTGATTTCATCCAGCGCCGCAAAAGGTTCATCCAGCAGCAGCACCGGCGGCTGCGTCACCAGCGCGCGCGCAATCGCCACCCGCATTTTCATGCCGCCCGATAAAGTGCGCGGCCAGGCATGCGCAAAATTCTCCAGCCCGACCAGCGCCAGCATTTCCATGGCGCGGGCCCGGCGTTCCCGCGCCCCGGCGCCCGCAATGCGCAGCGGTGTCTCGACATTCTTGCAGACATTGGCCCAGGGCATCAATGTGGGTTCCTGAAACACCACGCCTATGCCGCCCCTTGCGGGCGGGCTTTCCCAGTGCATCTGCCCGGAACTGGGGGCGATCAGCCCGGCAATGATCCGCAGCAGCGTGCTTTTGCCGCAGCCCGACGGCCCCAGCAGTGCGACAAATTCACCCCGCGCAACATGCAGATTGACATTTTCCAGCGTAGCCAGGCCGCCGGAAAATTGTTTGCCAATTTGCGTGAGGGTCAGCATCTATTCCGGCTTTGCGCCAATAAATTGCAGCGTATAGGCGTCGCGAACATCCAGATCCGGCGCATATACACCGCTATCACGCATGACGGAGAAAAACTCCATCCAGCGCGCATCGCGCATCGCGCCGATGCCCAGCCTTTGCGCATCGCCGGATTCAACCATGCCATATGCTTTCATCTTGTCGATGGCCTGTGCGAGTGTGGCCGCGTTCATTTCCGGATTGTCACGCTGGATCAGCGCATTTCCTGGCGCGGGATCGCCATGCAGATAATCGCGCCAGCCTTCAATGGAAGCATCTACAAAAGCCTGCACAATTTCCGGTTTTGCCTCAATCACGGACAAATTCACCATGACCAGCGCCGCATAGCTGGGATAGCCATAATCCGCATAAAGAAAGATTTGCGGTTTCCGGCCTGTTTCGCGTTCATACATGAAAGGCTCGGACGTCAGATAGCCCTGCTGGATTGCTTTTGCATCGGCCAGAAACGGGGCCATGTTAAAGCTGTATTTGCGCACCTGGGCGTCCTCAAAACCATAGCGCGCTTTCAGCCATACAAACACCGCGCCGATAGAGGCGTCCGCCAGCATGATGGGCCGGCCCTTCATGTCCGCAAGGCTGCGAATATCGCTGCGCGGATGGGTCATGAGAATTTCCGGGCTTTTCTGGAACACCGCCATCACGGCCTTCGCCCTGATGCCTTCGCGCAGCATGTTCAGCGGCATGAAACTGCTGGAGCCCATGCCGAAATCTATCGCGCCCGCGCCCATCAGTTGCGGAATATTCACCCCCGGCCCGCCCTGGCGGATTTCCACATCCAGCCCGCGCGCCGCAAAAAACCCCTTTGCAACCGCCTGATAAAACCCGCCATGCTCGGCCTGCGCTTTCCAGTCGGTGGCGAACACGATGCGTTGCCCCGCCAGCGCGGGCCATGCCGCCAGGAGCAGAATTGCCGTCACAAAAAATCGCCGTGTCATTTGTTATCATTCCAGACAAAACAGAAAATGCACTATAAAGTGTGTATGCTGAAATGAAAGCGGGGAGACGGAAATGAAGCTGGCGACTTTTACGCATTCGGGCCGTACCAGAATTGGCGTGGTACAGGGTGACGGTATGCTGGACTTATCCGCCGCCGCCCCCGCGCTGCCTACCGAAATGCGCAGCTTTCTGGAGGCCGGCGCGCCCGCAATGGCGGCTGCGCGCACTGCAAGCGGCAGCCTGATCCCCCTGAAAGAGGTGCGTCTGGAAGCGCCGGTGCTGCGCCCCTCAAAATTCCTGGCCATCGGCCTGAACTATGCCGATCATATCGCCGAAACCAAACGCGAAACCCCGCAAAAGCAGCTCTGGTTCAACAAGCAGACCAGTTGTGTCGCGCCGCCCTATGGCCAGATTCACCTGCCAAAGGTTTCCACGGCGCTGGATTATGAAGGCGAGCTGGGTTTTGTGATCGGCCGCAAATGCCGCCATGTGCCAAAGGAGCGTGCGCATGAGGTGATTGCGGGCTATTGCATTGTGAATGATGTCAGCGTGCGCGACTGGCAGATGCATTCCCAGACCATGACCATGGGCAAAAGTTTTGACACGCACGGCCCGTTCGGCCCGTGGATTGTAACACCCGATGAAGTGGGCGATCCGCATAATCTGGCGATCCGCACCCTGCTGAATGGCGCAGTGATGCAGGATTCCAATACGCGCCATCTGGTGTTCAACTGCTTTGACCAGATTGCCTATCTGACCCAGGCCTTTACCCTGCTGCCCGGCGATGTCATCGCCACCGGCACCCCGGGCGGGGTGGGGGTAGCCAAATCACCGCCTTTGTTCATGAAGGCAGGCGACCGGGTGCGTATCGAGATCGAAAAGATCGGCGCCATTGAACAGGAAATTATTCCCGAACCTTCCGATACGGCGTGTCTGATATGAGCGGGGAAATGATGGAAGTCACCGCCCCGTTTGATGGCGCGGTCATCGCCAGACTGCCGCGCATGAACGCCGCGGGGGTCGAGGCGGCGCTGAGCTCTGCTTATGCACTGTACCGCAACCGCGATGCCTGGCTTCCTAAAGCCAGGCGTATCGAAATTCTGCGCGCTGCGGCAAAGATCATCTCCGGGCGGGCCGAGGAACTGGCGCTGCAGGCGGCGCGCGAAGGCGGCAAGCCGCTGATTGATTCGCGCGTCGAAATCGCGCGCGCCATTGACGGTATCGAGGTTTGCATTGAAACCCTGCGCACCGATGCGGGCAATGTCATCCCCATGGGCGTGAATGCAGCCTCAAGCGGGCATCTGGCCTTTACCCAGTATGAACCGGTCGGCGTGGTGGCCGCTGTCAGCGCGTTCAATCATCCCTTCAATCTGATCGTGCATCAGGTTGCACCGGCGGTCGCCGCCGGCTGTCCGGTGCTGATCAAACCCGCCAGCGCCACGCCGCTATCCTGCGCCGCTTTTGTTGCAATTCTGCATGAGGCGGGCCTGCCCAAAGCCTGGGCGCAGGTGGTGATCCCTGAAACCAATGCACTTGCCACCAAAATGGTGACGGACAAACGGGTAGGATTTTTCTCCTTCATCGGCAGCGGCGCGGTGGGCTGGGGCCTGCGCGCGCAACTGGCGCCGGGCACACGCTGTGCGCTCGAACATGGCGGCGCGGCGCCGGTGATTGTCGCCGCCGACGCCGATCTGGCTGCCAATCTGCCGCGTCTGGCCAAAGGCGGGTTTTACCATGCGGGTCAGGTTTGCGTTTCGGTGCAGCGCATCTACGCCCATGCCAGTATCGCCGAAAGCGTGGCGCAGGAGCTGGGCAGGCTGGGCGCCGCCATGAAAGTGGGCGATCCAACCCGGCCGGACACGGAAATCGGCCCGCTGATCAATCATGGCGAATGCGACCGGGTGCATGCCTGGGTGCAGGAGGCAGTGGCGGGCGGCGCAAAGCTGATTTCCGGCGGGGAAAAAATTTCCGCGTCCTGTTATCCGCCGACGGTACTGTTCAATCCGCCCGAAAACGCCAAAGTTTCGCAATCGGAAATATTCGGACCGGTGATCTGTGTGTATGCCTATACGGATATCAACGAGGCGATTGCGCGCGCCAATGCCCTGCCGGTGTCGTTCCAGGCGGCCGTGTTTACCCGCGACATTGACACCGCCCTGCGCGTCTATAACCGTATCGACGCCACCGCCGTGATGGTCAACGATCACACCGCGTTCCGGGTGGACTGGATGCCGTTTGCGGGCGCGCGCGAATCCGGTCATGGCGTCGGCGGCATTGCGCACACCATTCACGATATGCTGACCGAAAAAATGATGGTCATCCGTTCCCACGAAATTTAAGGAGCGGCTGGTTTTTGATTACCCTACACGCACACTCTGTCACCCCGGATTTACTCGCCTCGGCGAAGCTGGAGCTTCGCTCCGGCGTAGCCGGGTTCCGGGGTCCAGGAGCCACAAAGCAAAGCCTGAGTTTGGGACACTGGACCCCGCACCGAGTGCGGGGTGATAAACGGGGATTTGAATGAGTGAAAAACTAAAACCACTATGTTTAAGGAGCATCACATGAAAGCATCCGATCTGTTTGTAAAATGTCTGGAAGCCGAAGGGGTGGAGCGGATATTCGGTATTCCCGGTGAAGAAAATGCCGATGTGATGATTTCTCTGCTGGACAGCAAGATCGAATTCATCCTGTGCCGGCATGAACAGGGTGCGGCCTTCATGGCTGACGCCTATGGACGGCTGACCGGCAAGGCCGGCGTTTGTCTGGCGACACTCGGGCCGGGAGCGACCAATCTGGTGACGGGCCTCGCCGACGCCAATATGGACCGCGCACCGGTGGTGGCGATTATCGGCCAGGCTTCAACCAAAAGGCTGCACAAGGAAAGCCATCAGAACATGGATTCCATCGCCATGTTCAAACCGATCAGCAAATGGGCGCAGACCATTGTCGCCCCGGGAAATATTCCCGAAGTGGTGCGCAAGGCCTTCAAACTGGCTGAGCGGGAAAAGCCCGGCGTCTGTGTCATCGAACTGCCCGAAGATATTGCCGATGAAGAAGTGCACGCCGTCCCCTTGCCGGTCACGCGCCTGCGCCGCCCGGCGGCGGACCATAAGGCGATTGCGCAGGCCGTTGATCTGATTCTGGCGGCGAAAAACCCGATCATTCTGGCGGGCAATGGCGCGGTGCGCAAGCGCGCCGCCACGCAATTACAGCGTCTGGCGCGCAAAACCGGTATCGGCGTCGTCAATACTTTCATGGGCAAGGGCGCGGTGCCGATGGATGATCCGCATTGCCTGTTCACCATGGGGCTTGGCGTGGGCGATTATAATAATCTGGCCTTTGCCGACGCCGATCTGATCATCACCGCCGGATATGATCCGGTGGAATATAGCCCGGTCGCCTGGTACAAGCCTGCATCCAAGGCCAAAATCATTCACATAGATTTTGAATCCGCCGAAGTGGACCAGCATTTCCCGGTCACCGTCGATATTGTTTCCGATCTGGCCGATGCGTTGTGGCAGATCAATGAAGAGCTGAACAAGCGCGCCGAGGGCCGCCTGCCGCTGTTTGACATCAACACCCGCAAAAAGCTGCGCGACACCATGTCGGCGGATTTCGCGGCGGAAAAAGACGATACGGGTTTCCCGGTCAAGCCGCAGAAAATTCTCTGGGATGTGCGGCAATTTATGGGGCCGGACGATATTGTGCTGTCCGATGTGGGCGCGCATAAAATGTGGATTTCGCGCTATTATCAGGCGCAGGGTGCCAATACGGTGCTCATCTCGAACGGTTTCTGTTCGATGGGCTTTTCGCTGCCTGGCGCCATCGGCGCGAAACTGGCCTGTCCGGATAGAAAAGTGCTCAGCATCAATGGCGATGCGGGCTTTATGATGAATGTGCAGGAGCTGGAAACGGCAGTGCGTTACAAGCTCAATATTGTCGTCATGGTGTGGGTGGACGGCGAATATGGGCTGATCAAATGGAAGCAGCAGGATTCCTTTGACGGGCGTCATTCAAAGCTTGAATTCGGCAATCCGGATTTCGAATTGCTGGCCAAGGCCTTCGGCATGTGGGGCAAAACCATCAAGGCGGCGCATGAACTGACCCCGGCGCTGGAAGAGGCCTTCCGCCAGCCCGGGCCCGCGATTATTGCCGTGCCGGTGGACTATAGCGAAAACCGCAAACTCACCGCCCGGCTGGGCAAAGTGTCGATCCCGATTTAAAAGCGCTGCTATTCATGGACAATTTACGATCCCGGCTGCATATTCCGTTCAAATGTGCGGCATCGTAGGAATATTTCACAGCCGGGACAAACGTCCCATTGACCGGGAACTGTTGTCGCGGATGAACGACACGCAGCTTCACCGCGGCCCTGACGGCTTTGGCCTGTGGGATCAGCCCGGTCTTGGCTTTGGCCACCGGCGGCTGTCTATCATTGATCTGGCAGCCGGCCACCAGCCTATGCTGACGCAGGATGGCGGCATCGGCGTCACCTTTAACGGTGAAATCTATAATTACCGCGAGCTTAAACAGCAGCTGGAGGCGCTGGGCCACCATTTCCAGACGCATAGCGATACCGAGGTCATACTGCATGGCTGGCGGCAATGGGGCGCGGATTGTGTGGCGCATTTTCGCGGCATGTTTGCCTTCGCGCTGTATGATGCGGGCCGCGAAACCCTGTTCATGGCGCGCGATCCGATGGGCAAGAAGCCGCTGCATTACGGTGTACTGGCGGATGGCACCTGTATATTCGGATCGGAGCTGAAAGCATTGCTGCCTTATCCGGGCATGGCGCGCAGCATTGATCCGCTGGCCATCGAGGATTATCTGGCCTTTGGTTATATTCCCGATCCGCGCAGCATCTATAAAAGCATATTAAAACTGCCCGCCGCCCATCGCCTGATCTGGCGCCGCGGTGATGCAGCCCCGAAAATTGACGCCTATTGGGATGTGAAATTTGCCGATATGTCGGAAACACGCCAGGCCAGCGCAGAAGAATTGATAACGCAATTACGCGAAGCGGTGGATTTGCGCATGATCGCCGATGTGCCGCTGGGCGCATTTTTGTCGGGCGGAGTGGATTCATCCTGCATCGTCGCGCTGATGGCAGGGTTGAGCCAGACGCCAGTAAAAACCTTTTCGATGGGCTTTGCCGATAAAAGCTTTGATGAAAGCAGCTATGCGCAGCAGATGGCCACGCGCTATCACACCGATCATCACAGCCGCATTGTCGACCCGGACAGTATAGATCTGGTGGACCGGCTGATTGATTTTTACGACGAGCCGTTTGGTGACAGTTCCGCCATGCCGACATTCCGCCTGTGCGCGCTGGCGCGGGAAAATGTAACCGTGGCGCTGTCGGGCGACGGCGGCGATGAATTATTTGCGGGCTATCGCCGCTATCTGTTTCATGCCCGCCAGGAACAGATGCGCGCCTGGCTGCCGCTGGCGGTGCGCAAGACGGTTTTCGGCGCATTGGGCGCGGTCTATCCCAAGCTGGACTGGGCGCCGCGCTTTCTGCGCGCCAAAAATACCTTTCAGGAACTCAGCACGGATTCAGCAGGCGGATTTTTCGCCAGTGTTTCGGTGATGAATGATGGCCTGCGCGCACGCCTTCGCAGCCCGTCACAAACAAGCGCACTGGCGGGCTATCATCCATCCGGCATCATCCGCGCCCATATGGAAGCGGCGGACACGGATGATGTGCTGGCGCGCGCGCAATATGCCGATATCAAGACCTGGCTGCCCGGCGACATACTGACCAAAGTGGATCGCGCCAGCATGGCCAATTCGCTGGAAGTCCGCTGCCCGATGCTGGATTACAGGTTTGCGCAATGGTCCGCAGGCATTTCTTCCAACCAGAAACTGCATGGCGGGGTGGGTAAATATCTGCTGAAAAAAGCCTGCGAACCCTATGTTCCGGACGATATTCTGTACCGCCCCAAACAGGGCTTTTCCATCCCGCTGGCCGCCTGGTTTCGCGGCCCCTTGCGGCAAAAATTGCGCGATACGGTAGGCGGCCCCATATTGGCGCAGTGCGGCTATTTCAATCCCGGCGTTCTGATGCAATTAGTGGAGGAACATCAGTCTGGGCGGCGCGATCACAGCCCGGCGCTGTGGCTGCTGCTGATGCTGGAGGCGTTCTTGCGCAAGGAGACGGGGGCGGCATGAAACGGTCTGGCATTTTATTCAGCTTGCTGATTATTTCTTTTTCCGCCCCGGCCTTTGCCACGGACATGGTTGACGCCATCAAGCAGGTGCGCCGTTCCGTCGTCGCCATCGGCACCCACCAGAAACTGGGCCAGCCGCCCATTCGCCTTATGGGCACCGGCTTTGTGGTCGCGGGCGGCGGGCATATCATTACCAATGCGCATGTTCTGCCAAGAACCCTGAATGCAAAAAACCAGGAATCGCTGCAGGCCTTTTACGGGATTGAGGCCAATGCCAGGAATTTTGAACTGGATGTGGTGGCCGAAGACGAGGAACATGATCTGGCGCTGCTGCGCATAGTCGGCGCCGCAAAATTGCCGCCGCTAGTACTGGCAAAAAGCATGGCGCCGGAAGGAACGCGCACTGCCATTACCGGCTATCCGCTGGGCAGCCTGCTGGGCCTGTATCCGATCACCCATGAAGGCATTATCTCTGCCGTGAAGGAGCGCAGCTTTGCCGCCTATTCGCAGGGGCAGTTGACCGCGGAGCGGGTGCGGCGTTTGCGTAATTCGTTTATTGTCTATCAGATCGACACCAACGCCTATCCAGGCAATAGCGGCAGCCCCTTATATGATGCGGCCACACGCCAGGTGCTGGGCGTGGTGCAGAGCGTGGCGGTGCGCGAGAAAAGCCAGGCCTCGGCGATTGAGGCGCCGACCGGGTTTACCTTTGCGGTGCCGTCGCAATTTATCTCGGCTCTGATGGCGCGCAACGGCTTGCCGGGTTATTAGCAACAGGAAGATCAGATGGCGTTTTATTTGGTGACGGGCGGGTGCGGGTTTATTGGATCGCATTTGGTGGATGCGCTGCTGGCCGACGGCCATTCGGTGCGGGTGCTGGATGATCTGTCCACCGGCACGCGGGATAATCTGCCGGCCGGGGTTGAACTGATCACCGGCGATGTCGCGGATTATGACACTGCCGGCAAGGCCATGCAGGGGATAGAGGGGTGTTTTCATCTGGCCGCCATCGCCTCGGTGCCGCGCTCGAATGAGGAATGGCGGCGTACCCATGATGTCAATCTGACTGGCGCCATCAATATTTTTGATCATGCCGGCAAGGGGGCCGCGCACAGCCCGCGCCCGGTCGTGTATGCGTCATCGGCCGCCGTCTATGGCGCGCCCGCCTATATTCCACTGGATGAACGCGCGCCGGTTCTGCCGCTGACCGCCTATGGCGCGGACAAGCTGGGCTGTGAACAGCATGGCTATGTGGCGTGGGAGGTGCACCGCGTGCCCACGCGCGGCTTCCGGTTTTTCAATGTTTACGGGCCGCGCCAGCATCCCGATAACCCCTATGCGGGGGTGGTGTCGATTTTTGCCGACCGCTTGCGCAAGGGGCAGGGTATTAAAATTTTTGGGGACGGCCAGCAGACCCGCGATTTCATTTATGTGCGCGATGTGGTGCAGATTTTACAGCGCGCCATGGCGCAGCCCTGGCAAGGGGCGCAGGTCATGAATATTGCCACCGGAAACGGCACAACTGTGCTGCAACTGGCCGAAGTAATTGCCCGCATTTGCGGCAATGCCGCCCCCCAGATCAGTTGGGAAGCGGCGCGCACCGGTGACATTAAAATGAGCATCGGCATCGCCCCCCGGCTTCAGGAAATTCTGGGCGTGGCCCCGCATATCAGCCTGGAAGAAGGCCTGAGGGAATATCTGGCCAGCCTTTAATACTGATACCGGCCGGATTTATGCTATTATGCCGCCTGGATTGAACGGGATACCGGCTGCATGATCACGCCATCGGATTTTCTTACCGCCGAAGAAATCACCCGCCTGCGCACGCGGTCGCAATGGCGTTCGGTATGGATGATTGCGCATGTCTGGGGCGTGGTGTTTGGCGCCATGGCGCTGTTTGCCGTCTGGCCTAATCCGGTCACCTTCATTCTGGCGGTAATGCTGATCGGCGCACGGCAATTGGGCATGGCGATTTTGGTGCATGATGCGGCGCATGGCGCGCTGTTTCACAATCGCGCATGGAATGATGCGATCAGCAACTGGCTGCTGGGCTATCCCATGCTGACGGAAACCCGGGCCTATCGCGCCTATCATCTCGAACATCATAAATATGTGCAGCAGCCGAACGATCCCGATATCGGCCTGTCGGCGCCGTTCCCGATCACGAAATCCAGTTTCCGGCGCAAACTGTGGCGCGACATTAGCGGGCAGACCGGCTTCAAACAGCGCCGTGCGCAAATCCGCGCCGCCATTGGCACGCCGGATATGCCCATGCCCGCGCGCCTTGCGCTGTTCCGGCGCAAGATGGGCGGTATGCTGATCACCAATCTGGTGCTGCTGGCGGGATTGAGCCTTGCGGGCTACTGGTATCTGTATCCGCTATTATGGGTGCTGCCGCTATTGACCTGGTATCAGGTGATTACGCGCATCCGCAATATCGCCGAGCACGCCATGGTTCCCGACAATGATGATAATTTCCGTAACGCCCGCACCACCCATGCCAACTGGCTGATGCGGGCGTTTCTGGCGCCCTATTTCGTCAATTATCATCTGGAGCATCATCTGATGATGTTCGTGCCCTGTTACCGCCTGCCTGCGGTGCGCGAAACATTTCTGGCCAAGGGGCATGGGGCGCGCATGGAATATCAGCCCGGCTACCGCGCGGTTCTGGCGCAGGCCATTTCGAAGCCAGAAGAAGCCGCCCTGCCCGGCCACGCCGCCTGATGGAAATTGCCCCCGCCGATCCGGCGCAGTTCATCCGGGATCATACGGTTCTGACCGCTACGCCGCTGGTTCCCGAAATCCGCCTGTTTGTCGCCAGCGAAATGCTGCCCATCTGGCAGATGACCGAAGACGAGATGCAGCAGATCGGCCTGCCGCCGCCCTTCTGGGCCTTTGCCTGGGCGGGCGGGCAGGCGCTGGCCCGCTATGTGCTGGATAATCCCGAACTGGTGGCGGGTAAACGGGTGCTGGATTTTGGCGCGGGTTCCGGCCTTGCGGGCATTGCCGCCGCATTGGCGGGCGCGAGCCGGGTAGAGGCGGCGGAGATTGATGCGATCGCCATCATCGCCATCGGCCTGAATGCCGAGGCCAATCATACCGAGATTACCGCGCTGGATGGTGATATTGTCGGCAGGATTTCCACCGCATGGGATGTGGTGCTGGCCGCCGATGTTTGTTATGAGGGACCGGCATCCAAACGCATTGTGGCCTGGCTGGACGATCTGGCGCGCACTGGCGTTCTGGTGCTGATGGGCGATCCGGGGCGGACCTATTTTCCCAAATCGGGTCATGAAAAACTGATCAGCTATGCGGTGAAAACCACCACTGAGCTGGAAGATACCGATCTGCGCAACACCAGTGTCTGGCGCGTGACGGGAGAGCGGGATGGCCTATAATTCACTGCGCGATTTTATCGCAAAACTGGAACGTGACGGCAAACTGCTGCGCGTGACGGAGCCGGTTTCCACCTTTCTGGAAATGACGGAAATCCAGACCCGGCTGCTGGCCGAAGGCGGCCCGGCGGTGCTGTTTGAAAAGCCCGTCATGGCCGATGGCGCGATCAGCCCGATTCCGGTTCTGGTCAATCTGTTTGGCACGGTGGAACGGGTGGCCATGGCCGTGACCATGGACAATAAGGAACGCCGCACCGGGCAGGATCTGCGCGAGATCGGCGAGACGCTGGCATTTCTGCGCCAGCCGCAGCCGCCGGAGGGATGGCGCGAGGCCATTGGCATGGCGCCCTTGCTGCGCACCGTGATGAATATGCGCCCCAAAACCGTGCGCGCCGCGCCGGTGCAGGAAATTGTTCTGACCGGCGATGAGATTGAT
>Ga0209851_1000110_pt1 | contig 26179 bp, 24 predicted proteins | sample GWRWT4_14Oct14_FD_187195 | JGI IMG/M metagenome (GOLD analysis project Ga0209851, IMG submission 187195) | Sand microcosm microbial communities from a hyporheic zone in Columbia River, Washington, USA - GW-RW T4_14-Oct-14 (SPAdes) (version 2) | ecosystem: Engineered > Artificial ecosystem > Sand... | reverse complement strand
TTGAACAGTCCATTCAGTCAAATAAAAACCTGGAAAAACTGATTGCGCTCACGGGCGGCAATACAAGCAGCGCCGCCTTTGAATATATCGGCCGGGAAATTAAGACAGCCAACAGCAGCACCAATCTGTCCAACGGCATGGCAAAATGGTCCTATGAAGTTGACCCGGCTGCAACCAGCAGCGCCATTACGGTTCTCGATGCGAAAGGTAACGCCGTTTACACGATAGAAGGGAAAACAGGCGCGGGCACACATGACTTCACTTGGGATGGAAAGGATAAAAACGGCAATTCATTTGCAGAGGGAATCTACAGCCTGAGTGTATCTGCGACGGACATCAGCAAAAAACCGGTTAATGCGAAAGTCTTCACAACCGGCACGGTAACCAATGTGGAAATATCGGGTGATGAACCAACACTGCTTATCGGCGGCGTAAAAGTAGCTCTTAAAGATGTTCTTTCCGTAACAAGGGGCGGCAATTTCGGCGATGCACTGGGCTATATTGGACGCGAAGTAAGGACGGTCAATAGCAGCACAAACCTGACTAACAGCATAGCGAATTGGACCTATGAAATCGATCCAAAGGCCGTCAGCACCGTCATAACCCTGAAGGATCGCGTGGGCAATGTCGTGCTTGAGCAGAATGTAACACCAGAGCCAGGCCTGAATAATCTGTCCTGGAATGGCGTGGATAAAGATGGGGTTCAGCAACCCGATGGCGTCTACAGCATAAGCATTACGTCGCGTGACAGGAACGATGTTCCTGTTGGCGCCAAAGTCTTCACCAAAGGCGTCGTGACCAGTATCGACAAGTCGGGAAATAACCCGGTCCTTGTGATCGGGGGTGTCAAAGTCAGCCTTAGCGATGTGTTGACCGTGACCGAACCGGACATGCCGGCAGCTAAAGCGACAGGTGGATAGCAAGAATACTAACCGGCGGCCACAGGGACGCCGCGCAATCGCAATCGGCGTAGAGAATGATGCGCCTCAACACAAAGCCGGTCAGCGCTTAGAACAAGTGACGCCCGCAAGAGGAAAACAAGATGAGTATTTATGGCGCTCTTTTCAGCGGTGTGTCGGGATTAACAGCCAATGCCAGCGCGCTGGGCATTATATCCGACAATATCGCCAATTTGAACACGACCGGCTACAAGGACACCAAGGCCCGGTTCTCCACCCTGGTTACGTCACCCGCCGGGGACCATTCTTATGCGCCAGGCGGCGTACAAATTAACCCCAGCCAGAATATCGACAAGCAGGGGCTGTTGCAGGCGTCAAGCTCGCCGACCGATCTGGCGATAACCGGCAAGGGGTTCTTCGTAACTTCTTCCTCTACGACACCGGGACAGGGTGAAACACGATTTACCCGCGCGGGCGCGTTTCGAACCAATGATCAAGGATTTCTGCAGAACGCGGCGGGCAATTATCTGTTTGGCTGGCCGATCGACAATCTTGGTAATCTGCCAACCAATTTGAGCGATCTTTCGGCGCTGCAACCGATTGACATAAGCAGTCTGACCGGCACCGCCGATCCGACTACCCAAATGCAGTTGCAGGCGAACTTAAGCGCTACAACACCAATATATACCGGCCCACCCGCCTATGCCGTCGGAAAGCTGACCGATAACGGACAGACCCCTCCGGTAGCTGGTTCAATTGTCCCTCACTTTGTGCGCAGTATCCAGTTTTATGATAGCCAGGGCGGCAGCCGCACCATGAATTTCGCCTTTCTTAAAACTGCGGCTAACACCTGGGCTGCGGAGGCCTATGTAACTCCGGCAGTGGATGTCATAGCGCCAGCCGTTCTGGGCCGTGTCGCCGCCGGCAATCTGGTGTTTCAGACCGATGGCACACTTGACCCGGCAACGACCTTTCCCAGTCCTATCGCCACCCCAACCCCGATTTCCATTAACTGGAACAACCCCACTACCGGCCTTGGCACATCGAGTATCAATTTGGATATTGGCTCCGTGGGCCGGCCAGACGGCATTACCCAGTTCGCCACTAATTCGGTGCTGGCTGCGGCCTCGATCAATGGCGCGGTGTTTGGCAATCTGCTGGGATTGGAAGTCAACAATGAAGGCTTTGTAACCGCCACATTTGAAAACGGCATCCGGCAAAGAATCTATAAAATTCCGCTCGCAGTTTTTCCCAATCCAAATGGATTGGCCGCGCGCAGTGGCAATTCTTATGGACAATCGGATAAATCTGGCACCTTCACCTTGCTGGAAGCCACGCGAGGCGCAGCAGGACGAATAGACCCAAACGTGCTGGAAGCGTCAACCGTCGAACTGGCGGAAGAATTTACAAACCTTATTACAGCGCAACGGGCTTATTCGGCCAACTCGAAAATTATCACAACAGCCGATGAAATGCTTGATGAGCTGATCCGCATCAAGCGCTAGTTAGGCTGACCGGACGGTTGCTAAACAGCCGTCCGGTCACGCTTTTCCAAGCACTTCAGAAAACTTCAAGAATTCAATTAAGTCATTGTTAATTCGTATATTTATCGCTTTTTTAACTGTCCCCCTTAGCGCTTCTTTAAGGCCCGGATGATAGTCTGAGGTGAAATCAGATAGGGCCGGTCTGCAACGCGCCTGATCAATGGGAAGTCTGTCATAGCTAGAGCGAACAGGTAATCAAATGCTGAACCAGAACAATGACACTGCTTCATTAAGCGTAGCGGGTCCCCATGGAACACCGATCTCGCTTGATGATCTGCCGCCGCGCAATACCAAGCGTTGGGTTATACGTCGCAAAGCAGAAGTGGTCGCGGCGGTTCGTGGCGGCTTACTGAGCCTCAATGACGCCTGCGAACGTTATACCCTAACAATCGAAGAGTTTCTTGCCTGGCAAAGCGCTTTGGAACGGCACGGGTTAGCGGGATTGCGCACAACCCGCATTCAGGACTATCGCGAAAACCCCGAATGATCTGATCGTTCCTGTTCATGAAGAATTAAAACCGGGGGGTTGCAACGCGTCCCGGTTTTTTTATTTTTTAGGATGATGCAAGAGTTTGAACCGCCATTAACCGGATATTCACGTAGCACTGGGTAAATATTGCCGACATGCCAACCTGGCATTCGGTTTTGTTGTTTACAACGTGACGGACACCTGGCTTTGAGTGGATTCGCAGATTTTATAAGAAGGCTTGGAGTGGGACGCCTGATAGCAATGGGCGTCGTAACGGCGGGGCTGATTGCCTTTTTTTCATATATGACCCTGCAATTTACATCACAGCCAATGTCATTATTGTACGCCGATCTCGATATGAGTGATTCCAGTGAGATTTTATCAAAGCTGGAGGCCATGAACATTCCCTATCAATTGCAAGGCGATGGAAGCACGATATTAGTGCCGCAGGATCAGGCTCGCAGACTGCGCATGTCGCTGGCCGAACAGGGAATTCCTGCGGGCGGGGCCGTCGGTTATGAAATTTTTGATAAATCCGAGATGCTGGGACAAACCAGCTTTGCCCAGAATATAAATCAGTTGCGGGCCATGGAAGGCGAATTGGCGCGCACGATCCGCTCAATATCAACCATTGTTAATGCGCGCGTGCATCTGGTCATTCCCAAGCGTGAATTATTTGCAAACGACAAAAAACAGGAGCCCACTGCATCCATTGTCATCAAGACGCGCGGACAGCTTAGTATTGCCCAGGTGAACGCCATTCAACATCTGGCGGCGTCCGCTGTTCCCGGACTAACGCCTGCGCGCGTAGCCGTCATTGATGACAAGGGTAAACTGCTCGCGCGCGGCGTTGAAGACGATATTGAAGATGGCAATGTCACCAGTATCCAGGACAAAAACGCCGAATACGAAACTCTCATCGCTGATCGCATTCAGAGATTGATTGGTAGCATTGTTGGCCAGGAAAATGCGCGTGTGCAGGTAACCGCGCAAGTAAACCTTGATCGCATAACAGAAAATGCCGAGATTTTTGACCCTAACGGACGTGTAATACGGTCTAGCAACACGATCGAAGAGGAATCTGAAGACATCAACCCAAACACGGAGAGCGTATCGGTTGCTGAATCATTACCCAATGCAACAGCTACGAGTGGCGCTTCCGACGATAAGTTGCGCGATAATCGAACGGAAGAAACTTCTAACTTTGAAATATCCAGAACGACGCGGGTAAAAGTCAAGGAAGCCGGCGCGATTGAAAAAGTTTCTGTAGCCGTACTCATAAATGGGGTCACCACTGCGAAAGCTGATGGCGAACGGGTTTACACTCCGCGCAGTGAAGAGGAACTGAAACAGATAGAAGCGCTTGTTAAAACAGCAATCGGATACGATGAAAAACGCGGAGATCAGGTGCAAATAGCCAATCTGCGTTTCAACGAAATGGAGCCCGCAGCAGAAGAAGTAGGCGAATTACCCTTTATGGGTGTGGAAAGCACCGAGTGGATGCGCTTTGCAGAAACCGCCATTCTGGGGCTGGTGGCATTGCTTACAGCGCTTTTTGTATTCCGTCCACTGATTACCCGCTTGATGGAGATTGGCCCCTATCAGATCGGCCAGATGCAGCCGGCGCTAGCTGGTTCAGCGTCCTCAGGCGCCGTTCCTCAATTGACCGGTCCATCGGTGCCTGGACAAAACAACACGCAATCGCAAGACGCGCTCACCTCGGGGGATTCGATGCTGCAATTGATCCATAGCAAGGAACAGCAGCTCGATTCCATGATCGACATCGCCAAAATTGACGGACAGGTAAAGGCGTCTTCGGTAAAAAAAGTTGGCGAGGTTGTCAGCAAACATCCCGAAGAGGCCATCTCAATCTTGCGCACCTGGCTACACGATAAAGAATAATATTGAGGTTTGATTATTCATGGCAATTTCATCCACACGAAACCTGGAAGGGCCTGAAAAGGCCGCCATTATCATGCTTGCGCTAGGCGAGGAATACGCCGGAGAATTATGGCGGATGCTCGACGATGAGGAAATTCGTGAAATTTCACAGATCATGTCCCATCTCGGACAGATAAATTCCGATATTGTAGAAAAACTTTTCCACGAATTCGTATCACGCCTTTCCACTACGGGATCCGTCGTTGGTACATATGAAGGCACCGAAAGGTTGCTGAGAAATCTTCTTGATGAAGAACGCGTCGCAACAATTATGGACGAAATTCGCGGGCCCGCTGGACGCACCATGTGGGACAAGCTGGGTAACGTCAACGAATCCGTTCTGGCTTCATTCCTGAAAAACGAATATCCCCAGACCGTTGCAGTGGTCATGACTAAGGTAAAACCTGATCATGCGGCTCGGGTGCTTGCGGCATTGCCGGAAGATTTCGCACAAGAAGTCGTTATGCGCATGTTGCGGATGGAATCCGTACAAAAAGAAATTCTCGACAAGGTGGAAAGCACTTTACGGACAGAATTCATGAATAATCTGGCGCGCACCAACCGTCGTGACGCCCATGAAGTAATCGCCGAAATATTCAATAATTTTGACCGGCAAACAGAAAGCCGCTTTCTCACTTCACTGGAGGAACGCAACCGCGAGTCTGCGGAACGCATTCGCGCCTTAATGTTTACCTTCGAGGATCTGGGCAAACTTGATCCAGGAAGTGTACAGACCTTGTTGCGCAATTTCGATAAATCAAAACTGGCGCTTGCATTAAAGGGCGCTTCAGACGGATTGCGGGACCTGTTTTTCTCCAATATGTCGGAACGCGCTGGCAAAATTTTACGGGAAGACATGGAAGCCATGGGTCCTGTGCGTCTAAGCGAAGTCGATGAGGCGCAAATGTCCATGGTCATACTTGCCAAGGATCTGGCGGCCAAAGGTGAAATCCTGATTGCGGACGGCAATGGCGACGATGAACTGGTGTACTGATCAAACATGACTCAAGGCGCAAAATTTAATTTTCAAAACCTGGATCCTCAAGCGAGCGGTGGCCTGACGTCATCCAGCACGCCGCCAAAGAAGCGTGTGTTCACGGACGCCCAAATTCTGGAACTTCAGGAGGCAGCCTATTCAGATGGTCAGAGAAACGGACTGGAACTTGCGCTTTCACGCATAGAAACGCGGGTCGAACATTCGCTTGAACATATTCTGGCAAGCTGTTCGGAATTATATTTGAGCCTCGATAGCAGGATTGAGATGCTGCGCGCCGAAGCGGCGGAGCTCGCGCTTAAATTAGCCAAGGCGCTGGTTCCCGCATTAATCGCCAGTAACCCAACCGCCGAAATTGAAGCACTATTCGCATCGTGCGTCGCCCATTTACATGCAGAACCCCGGATAGTCATCAGAGTCGAGGAATCCCTTATCGGCGTTTTGAAGGAAAGGATCGAGTCCATGGCGCGAAAGGCCGGATATCCGGGACGCATCGTGCTGATAGGTGAAGCAGATGGTAATGGCGCCGCCTGCCAAATTGAATGGGTGGACGGAGGCGTTTCGCATCGATCGGCAGCGCAACTGGCTATCATAGATCATAAAATTGCGGAGTTTGTATCCTGCCGTAATTCTATAACCGGAGACATAAATGTGAGACCTGACACGCTGGCCGGGGCCAGCGCGGATATCCAGTTAACATTTAATGAGTAGTACAAAATGAGTGATGAAAATGGAATCGACTGGGAAAATCTGGAAGATGATCCGGAATCCGATCTGACAGCCAGCGCGGCTGAAAAGGCAGGAGATGCCGGGCACTCAGGTGAAGAGCAGCGCCCGAGAGCAGCTAATGAATTGGAAGCCGTTTTCGACATTCCCGTTAATGTTTCAGCGGTGCTTGGAAAATCTTTTTTAGAAGTCAGTCAATTGATGAAATTGGGACCTGGAGCAATAATCGAACTGGATCGTAAGGTCGGAGAGGCCATCGACATTTTTGTGAACAACCGGCTCGTCGCACGCGGTGAGGTCGTCGTGATTGAAGAACGCCTTGGTGTGACCATGACGGAAATCATCAAGGGAGACAGCGTATAACTGTCGGGGAATGGAGTAGAAAGCGATGGATTTTGCAACTGTTATTGGCCTTGGCGGCGGCGCTTTTCTGGTCCTGCTGGCGATTATATTTGGCGGCTCTGCGATGGCGTTTATCGATATTCCATCGCTGCTGATCGTTCTGGGGGGCACAGTTATGGTGACAATGATCTCTTTCTCGATACCTGAAATGTTGAATACGCAACGTCTTATACTGCAAACCATATTTGCGACGCGTGACGATGTGCAAAATGTCGCCCGTGAAGTGATCGCCATTTCTGAACGCGCCCGCCGCCAGGGTGAAAAAGACATAGAACGCCTGATGAAGAGCATCAAAGACAAGCCAATGCTGGCGCGTGGGTTCGCCATGATGCTGGACGGCATACCATCCGCCGAAGTCGAACGTATTTTACGCCAGGAAGTGACGGCGATGGTCAATCGCCACAACCGCAGCGCCGGGGTTTTGCGTCGCGCGGCCGAGGTGGCGCCCGCCATGGGGCTGATCGGAACATTGGTAGGCCTTGTCCAGTTGCTGGGTAATCTTCAGCAACCTGAAAGTATAGGCCCGGCGATGGCTCTTGCATTGCTCACCACATTATATGGGGCGATTCTCGCAAACATGGTGCTTGCACCGCTAGCATCCAAGCTGGAACGAAATTCTGCGAATGAAGCCATGGTGCTGAATGTCTACGCCATTGGCGCCACATCGATAAGCCGTCAAGAAAATCCACGACGTCTTGAAATGCTCATCAATTCCATTCTGCCCCCCGCTAAACGCGTGCGTTATTTTGATTAATGGCGGCCTAAAAGGAGATTTGTAAATGCGTGTACTGATAATTGGAAATTTGAATGGCGAGCTAGGGGCCGCATCAAAAATTGCAATAGACAAAGGCGCAAAAGTTTCAATTGCAGGCACGATTGATGAAGCTATTGCCGCGCTTCGTGATGGCCGCGGCGCAGATTTGCTCATGGTGGATGTTGGGCTGGATATCGCGCGCCTGATCAAACAATTGGATGCAGAGCATATTCATGTTCCAGTTGCGGCGTGCGGAATAAATGCTGATGGCGATCAGGCTGCGAGGGCCATTCGTGCAGGCGCCAAGGAATATATTCCATTGCCGCCCGACGCGATGTTGATTGCGGCAATTCTTGAAGCTGTTTCCGACGAAACCCATAAGGTTATCTATTCCGATCCGGCAATGGCCGCCGTGTTGCGCATGGCGGATCAAATTGCACCTAGCGAAGCCAGCATACTGATTACTGGTGAATCCGGCACCGGTAAGGAAATCATGGCCCGCTATGTTCACCGCAAATCAAAACGGGCGGACATGCCGTTTATTTCTGTCAACTGCGCTGCCATTCCCGAAAACCTGCTGGAATCTGAGCTTTTTGGGCATGAAAAAGGCGCCTTCACCGGCGCCATTGCGCGTCGCATCGGTAAGTTTGAGGAGGCTGGTGGCGGCACCATGCTGCTTGACGAAATAAGTGAAATGGATGTGCGCCTACAGGCAAAACTTCTGCGCGCGTTACAGGAGCGTGAAATTGACCGGGTCGGCGGCGGCAAGCCCATCAAAGTTGACATTCGGGTCATTGCCACGTCAAACATTGACCTGCTTCAGGCCGTTCGTAATGGCGCGTTTCGGGAAGATCTCCTGTACCGTTTGAATGTCGTCAATTTGACGATCCCTCCGTTGCGGTCACGCCCGCAGGATATTACAGCCTTGGCAAAATATTTTGTGGAGAAATATGCGAAGGCAAATGGCCTGGCGATAAAAGCGATATCTGAAGCAAGCCGGCGCCTGTTGCAGGCCCATCCCTGGAAGGGCAATGTTCGCGAACTTGAAAATACCATTCACCGCGCATTGCTGCTATCGCAGGAAAAAGAAATAGAACCAGCAGCCATTGTATTGCCGGACGGGTCCGCGCAACAGGGCATGATTCCTACAGGCGCGGCCAATGGTCCCGCGGCGCGCGCCGCGTCGGCCGCAGAGGAAACGGTGCGCGGTATGGTAGGGCGCACAGTGGCGGATGTTGAGCAGGACCTGATTTTGAATACGCTCGATCATTGTCTTGGAAATCGAACCCACGCAGCGAATATTCTTGGCATATCCATTCGCACGTTGCGCAATAAACTGAATGCATATCGCGATTCCGGAGTGACGGTTCCTGCGCCCATGGGCGAACTTATGGACAGGGTCTCCGTGTGACATTTGTATAATGTATTAAGTTCCTGTTCTTTGAAAGTAATATCCTATGAGTGAAAGCACCGCAGGAACTGCTCCGGCGCTATCAGCCGGCGGGCTGATGAAAAGCCTGCGTATAGCAACTATGCGCGGCGACATTGGTTTTGCGCTTGGCATCATTGCCATTCTTGTTGTCCTGATTGTGCCGCTGCCTGCCGGCATTCTGGATTTTGCACTGACTTTGTCGATTACATTTTCAGTGTTAATTCTCATGACATCGTTATTCATCGAAAAACCGCTGGATTTCAGCGCGTTTCCTGTTGTGCTTCTTATTTCGACCATGCTTCGGCTGTCTTTGAATCTTGCCTCCACCAGACTTATTCTTGCTGAAGGCCACACCGGCGGGGCTGCGGCGGGTCATGTGATCGAGGCCTTCGGCAATCTTGTAATGGAAGGCAATTTTGTCATCGGCATAATTGTTTTCGCCATATTGATGATCGTTAATTTTGTGGTCATTACCAAAGGATCTGGCCGAATTGCCGAAGTGGCTGCGCGCTTCAGCCTGGATGCGATGCCAGGCAAACAGATGGCCATTGACGCCGATCTTAGCGCAGGGCTGATTGACGAGACGACGGCGAAATTTCGCCGTAAGGAACTGGAGGATGAATCCTCCTTTTTTGGCTCCATGGATGGTGCGGCAAAATTTGTGCGTGGTGACGCCATTGCGGGCTTGATGATTACGTTTATCAATATTATCGGCGGCATTATTATTGGCATGGCCCAGAGAGATATGAGCTTTTCTGAGGCAGGCAGCGCCTACACACTGCTAACTGTCGGTGACGGACTGGTTACGCAAATTCCGGCGTTGATTGTGTCTACTGCGGCGGGTTTGCTGGTGTCCAAGGCAGGCGTAACCGGCGCAGCGGATAAGGTCCTGGTTGAGCAACTTTCCGGCTATCCTCAAGCGCTTGGACTTTCGTCATTTCTTCTCGGATTGATGGGATTGCTGCCGGGAATGCCATTCCTGCCGTTTGCGGTGCTTTCGGCCGGATCCGGTTGGCTGGCCTGGTATGTCACAAAAACAAAGCGCGAGACGGCGCAGTCAGTAGTGGATGATCAGGTAAGGGCAGCTCAGCTTCCCATTTCTGATGAGCCAATTCAGGCCGCTTTGGCCATTGATGATCTGCGTCTGGAACTTGGCTATGGCCTGCTGCCAATGATCAATGAACAAAGCAACCATCCCTTAACGGATCAGATAAAGGCCTTGCGCAGACAGATTGCATCGGAAATGGGATTTGTCATGCCATCGGTGCGCATATTGGATAATATTCAGCTTCCCGCTAATGGATATGTGATCCGGGTAAAGGAAGTTGAGGCCGGAAGCGGCGAGTTGAAACCTGGTCATCTGCTGGTCATGGATCCCAGAGGCATGCCGATTGACCTGCCAGGAACTGAAACAAAAGAGCCAACCTTTGGCATGCCGGCAATGTGGATCGACGAAGCCTTGCGAGAGGAAGCGTCATTCCGCGGCTATACAGTTGTGGACCCGCCAACGGTCATCACCACCCATTTGACCGAAACTGTGCAGCAGAATATGCGTGAATTGCTGTCCTATGGCGAAACCCGTAAATTGTTGGATGATCTTCCGTCTGCGCATCAAAAACTGCTTGAGGATATTTCGCCGTCGCAAATTACGCTGTCGGGCATACAGCGAATTCTGCAATTGCTGCTTGCGGAACGGGTTTCTATCCGTGATCTTCCTACAATATTGGAAGGCATTTCGGAAGCGGTCGGATTCAGCCAAAATATTGGGGCGATTACCGAGCATGTGCGCGCCCGCCTCGCGCGTCAGATTTGCCACCAGAACATCAGTCCCAATGGCTATGTATTGTTGATCAGCATGTCGCCGGAATGGGAGCAGTCATTCGCTGAATCCATAGTAGGTCAGGGCGATGATCGTCAATTAGCTATGCAGCCCAGCCGGTTGCAGGAGTTTATTGGCTCCATCAGGCTGAAATTTGATCAGGCCGCTGAAACAGGACAAACGCCAGCCCTATTGTGCAGCCCATCCATACGCCCATTTGTGAGATCAATAATCGAACGATTCCGTCCCTTGACCACTGTGCTATCGCAAAATGAAATTCATCCGCAAGCCCGCATTCGCACCATTGGACAGATATAGAAAGGGCTACGAAGGTGCGATTTAGAACCATCACCGCCGCGACTATGGAAGCAGCCATGGCGGAAGTTCGCACCACCCTGGGGCCGGGCGCAATCATTCTAAGCAGTGAACGCGGTAGAAAAGGCAATGTCTCTGTGCGGGTTGCCATCGAGCACGAATATGCCCCCGATACAGGGGATGCGCCAAATTTACAGCAAGAACAGCCGGGGTTTTCCGGCTGTGAGGATGAAGACACACTGACCCGCATCGAGTCCGCACTGGACTTTCATCGGGCGCCCCCCTCGGTGAATTTGCTTTTGCTTCAATCATTGGGTGCGGTTGCCGCTTATGACCCGGTTCAGGCGCTGGGCGCTGTTCTGGAAACACGTTACGGCTTCACACCCTTGCCTTCCCTGCCTGTTCGGCCCATTTTATTGATGGGCCCGGCAGGCGCCGGCAAAACACTCACAGCAGCAAAACTGGCCGCGCGATCTGTTCTTGCCGGGCATAAGACTGTCCTGATTACCACCGACCTGGTGCGTGCTGGCGGCGCCAGCCAACTGGCGCAATATGCCGACAAGATGAACGTGCCCATATATCGTGCTGCCAGCCCGGCGGAGCTTGCCGCATTGTCAGAAGTTTGGGCCCCGGATACAAGCTGCATAATAGATACGATGGGCGCATCGCCCTATAATCTGACGGAGTTACGATCTGTAAAAAACCTGATTATGGCGGTTGATTGTGATCCGGTATTGGTCTTGCCCGCAGGCGGAGATTCCGTAGAAGCCAGCGAGATCGTGAATCAGTTTTCTGGCCTGGGCGCGCGCGGACTGATCATGACCAAACTGGATGCAACCCGGCGTCTGGGTAGTATTTTATCCGCCCTTGAAGCTGCGGCCATGGTTCTGCACAATGTCAGCATCACGCCTTATGTGGCGAATGGCCTTGCTCCCATAACGGCGGCGGCGCTGGCCCGGCTGTTACTGGAAGACCCCACAGAACATGAATCCTTTATTGACCTGGAGCAAGCCGCACAATGAGTGAGGAACCTGTATTGACCTCTCCCGCCAGAATATTGACCATCAATGGCGATATGAATACCGGCATGCGCATGATGGCGCGGCAACGAAATTTAATTGCCGTCGCCTCTGGCAAGGGAGGGGTAGGAAAAACCTGGTTTTCTATCACCTTATCGCAGGCTCTCGCCGGGTTTGGGAATAGGGTGCTGTTGGTAGATGGCGATCTGGGCCTGGCGAATGTGGATGTGCAATTAGCCATGTCTCCTGTCCACGACCTGGCTAGCGTTGTCTCAGGCAAAATAAAATTTTCTGAGGCCATAACCGCTTTTTCGGGGGGGGCGCCACAACGCAATGATCCAGTTGCATCACCACGGCGCGCGCCTATGGGATTTGACGTCCTGGCGGGCCGCTCTGGATCTGGCGCCCTGGACAGTATGAGCCGCAAACAGATTGCAACCCTGTGCACGGACTTGATCCAGTCCGCAATTTTGTATGATCATCTGATTGTCGATTTGTCGGCTGGCATCAACAGCCATATGACGCCGCTTTTTTCCCGTATCGGTAAAGCGCTGATTGTCGTTACCGACGATCCAACTTCGATAACCGACGCCTATGCAACAATCAAATTTTTAGCGGCGCTTTACCCAGAACTGGATATTCAGATTGTTGTAAATCTGGCCGAAAATAAATCGCAGGCGGAAAAAACCTTTGGAGCGGTTCACCGCGCCTGCGCGCATTTTTTGCAATTCACCCCTAAAATGGCCGGGTATATCGTGCGAGACAAACATGTACCACAGGCAATTCGTGCGCAGGCCCCGTTGCTTGCGCGGTTTCCGCAAAGCGAGGCGGCGATGCAGGTGCAGACCATCGCAGAAACCCTGCTTAAACCTGGACCGCGCGGTCTGATATGAACTGAATGACACATGTCTGACGCAAACCAGCATATTACCGGTGTCCGAATTCCCACACGGTCAAACCCGCGCGTCAATCGTGACTACATCATCACCCTGAAGATAACTTTGCCGCTAGCACCGGCGGAAACAAAGGTAAGGCGGGACGTAAATATGCATATCCGCTATGTGCCGGACCGCCTGATTTGTGACTCGCCACGGATGATGTTCTATTTTAACTCTCTTGACGGCCAAGACTGGGTGGGAATTGAAGATCTTGCAAATTTAATAACGGATGATTTTTGCAATGAACTCATCCCCCGCTGGATCAGCGTTAGCCTTTCACTTCATGTTGACGGCACCGAGCATAGCGCGCATGTCACGGACAAGCAGCCCCTGTGGGACAATCCAAGACTGATACCGCGTCTGGAGTGATTATTTTCGAGCGGTTTTACGCTGATGGCTCTCGAGCGCCTGATCGTCACTCGCATTCTGCTCGATGCGCGCGCGCGCCTTGTCTTTTCGCATGGCATGATTGGCGGCGGCAATCTCATAACGTTTCAGTGACTTGAACGCATCGCCCACGGCCTCTAGCGCTTCCTGAATTTGCCCGTCCAGAGATTGCATGGAGCGTTGAATATTCTCCTTTTGCATAATTGCCGCCTGGGCAAAAGCGCCATAGGAAAATCCCACATCGGCGGAACCGCCAGCAGACGAATTCACCAGATCCTGCTCACGCACAACAGTTGCCTCCACCATTTGCAGCTTGCGTTCAAATTCGTCGCGTAGCGCATAAAGCGCTGCCAGGCTCCTGCGCTTTTCATCAACCTGCCATTTGTGCAGGCGAACAAGCGTATTACGTGGTTTCATTACAATCTCCCCTTTAGAGCAGCCCGCGATTAAGTGGAGTCACTTCGTGATCCCACTTAATCGCGGAAAGCTGCTCTAACACATTAAAATATAGAGCAATTTTCCGCATCAGCTTCGATTCTCATGGCGCGAACCTAATGCGGATTGCTCTAGCTGAGTATCTCAGCTAATCGTAAAAACTCTGCTTCGAAGTCAGTCGTTTCGCCGGGTTTTTGCTCCAGAAATTGGTCCAGCAGGGGAAAACGCCGCACCGCCTCATCCACATCGGCGTCGGCGCCAGCGCGATAGGCGCCCAGCCGCACCATTTCCGCCATGTCTTCAAAGACCGCCAATAATTTTCTGGAACGGGATATCAGCGCTGTTTCCTCTGGCTTATTACATTTCGGCATGGTCCTGGAAACTGATCGCAATATGTTGATAGCGGGATAACGGCCACGCTCTGCAATGCTACGCTCCAATACAATATGCCCGTCAAGTATCGCCCGCACGGCATCGGCGACGGGTTCGTTATGATCATCGCCTTCCACCAGCACGGTGAACAAGCCGGTAATGCTGCCTTTTGAAATGCCTGGCCCTGCCCTTTCCAGAAGCTTGGGCAATTCCGAAAACACGGTTGGGGTATATCCTTTACTGGTTGGCGGCTCGCCGCCAGAAAGGCCAATCTCGCGCTGCGCCATAGCGAAACGGGTCACGGAATCCATCAGGCACAGCACATCCATATCCTGATCACGAAGAAATTCAGCCACCGCCATTGTCATATAAGCGGCCTGACGTCGCATCAGCGCCGGTTCATCTGATGTGGCGACAATGATCACACTGCGCGCCAATCCCTCTTCGCCAAGATTTTCCTCGATAAATTCACGCACCTCGCGCCCGCGCTCACCGATCAGACCTATGACAGAGACATCAGAATCCGTATTCTTTGCCAGCATGGACAACAGCACCGATTTACCCACGCCAGAGCCCGCAAAAATACCCATACGTTGCCCCCGGCAGCAAGTAACAAAGCTATTGATAGCGCGTACGCCCAGGTTCAGTTTTTCGCCAACCGCCTGGCGTGAATGGGCCGGGGGTGGGCTGGCGCGCAAGGAATAACTGTCCGGGCCAATGCCCAGAGGCCCTTTTCCATCAATGGGTTGTCCCATGGCGTTAATGACGCGGCCCAGCCAGCTCGCATCGGGGCGGATCACGGGATCATGCGCGGTAATAACAACTTTGCAGCCTAATCCAATCCCTTCCAACGGGCCAAAAGCCATGCAAAGGGCCCGCTCCTGCCGAAATCCGACAATTTCACAGGCGAGTTCCTCGCCGTCCCGGGCGTAAATCGTCCCGCGCGATGCGACACTGAATGAATGAAGGCCACTGACCTCAATCAGTAGCCCCTGTACGCCAACAACCCGCCCATAAAAACTATAGGGCTGGATTTGTTCGATTTCTCCCAGCAAAGCCCGCAACCTGATACCGCCAACTGTGATTCAAATCCAAGATCAGCACAGTATATGGACAACGGATTAATGCCGGCTTAAGATCATATTTCTCAATATATTCATAAGCTTATGAGCTTGACGGGTAAAATTTTAAAAAAAAGCGGAAAAAATTGAAAATTAGGCATAACAATTCGTTGCTGTTAACATTTTTTAACCAATTTGGTTTACATTCTCACTAACTAAACGATAGCACGGGAAAGAGATCACCATGCGGGTTCTGCTTATTGAAGACGACAGTGCAACTGCCCAAGGTATTGAGTTGATGCTTAGCCAAGCTGGATTCAATCTCTATACCACAGATTTGGGCGAAGAGGGGTTGGACCTCGGCAAGCTGTATGACTACGACATCATCATACTTGACTTGAACCTTCCCGATATGAGTGGGTTTGACGTTCTGAAGAAGCTTCGTCAGGCCAAGGTGGCTACGCCCGTATTAATCCTGTCCGGCTTATCCGATATGGAAAGCAAGGTTCAGGGGTTGGGCATTGGCGCTGACGATTTCATGACGAAACCCTTTCACAAGAATGAAATGGTCGCACGCATCAACGCTATCGTCCGCAGATCGCAAGGGCATGCCCAGGCGGTTATCAAGACAGGCAAGTTGACGGTTAATCTGGATGCCAAGACCGTTGAAGTCGAAGGTCACCGGGTGCATCTCACCGGCAAGGAATATGCGATGCTGGAACTTCTGTCGCTTCGCAAGGGAACGACCTTGACGAAGGAGATGTTTCTCAACCACCTGTATGGTGGCATGGATGAGCCTGAACTCAAGATTATCGACGTCTTTATTTGCAAGTTACGCAAGAAGCTCGCGGCGGCGACCGGGATGGAACATTATATTGAAACCGTCTGGGGCCGCGGATATGTGTTGCGCGATTCGGAAACCCCTTCTGCGTCCAAAGAAAAAGCCGCGTGATTATTCTATTTGGTGGCAACAAAAAACGCCGTTAGCGCCTGTCCTGATTTAATCGAATCGAATGCGCTCTCATTGCCTTTGCCCGGTATAGCCGGGCAATCCAGAATCCCGAACATGGTCTAGGAAATGGTGTGGATTACCCGGACAAGCCGGGTAATGACAGCGTTGGATATGCGTCAATCCAGGGAACCTCTACACAAGGTCCCGTGTCATTCTGAGCACAGCGAAGAATCTCGCTCCGTATCGCGGGGATTCTTCGCTGCGCTAATTGGTACCCCTGATGGTTCAGGTGCAAATATACATCTTCAGGGGTGCCAATAACGGATCAGACGGGATCGCCCCTGGGCTGCGCTATCTGATTTGGACTTGGTCTAGAAGCGGCGTTTTTTCTGTATTACACCCGGATCATCCTGCGGTGGCGGAGCGCAAAGGCGTAACCACAGAAATTTTCGGCTTCACCGGCTTTTCAGCAACATCGGGCGCCTTGGCATAAACGCCGCGCAATCCTTTTACCGGCACAAATGAACTGGTCAATCCAAGAACCGTCTCCGCAGCGCCAAGAAACAGAACGCCATCATTGGACAATTGTTTGGCCATTCGATCAAGTACGTCTTTCTTCGTTGCCTGATCAAAATAAATCAACACATTGCGGCAAAAAATAATGTCGAAATTTCCAAATGCGGAAAAACTCGACAACAAATTACCTTCCTTCAGTTGCACCATCGCGCGAATAGCAGAATCAATCTGCCACATCTCTCCGATCTGCTTGAAATACTTCACCAACGTCTGGATAGGCAAACCACGCTGTACTTCAAACTGGCTGTACATTCCGGATCGGGCCTTCTCAAGCACTTCATTGGAAATATCCGTTCCCAGAATATCAAGACGCCACCCTTGAAAGGAAGCGGCCATTTCCTTGAGCACCATCGCAATGGAATAGGGTTCCTGCCCTGTGGATGCCGCCGCTGACCATATCCGCAACTGCCGCGCCGATTGCCGCGACGACAGAAACATTGGCAGAACATCATTACGCAGATTATCAAACGGCAGCTTGTCGCGAAAGAAGAATGACTCATTCGTAGTCATCGCCTCCATCACATCCTGGATAAGACTCTGATTCTTCCCCAACCGTATTTCTGCCACAAGTTCTGTTAACCCGGGAAGACCTCGCTTGCGCACGATAGGTTGCAGCCTGCTTTCAACCAGATACATTTTGTCAGGCCCAAGCACTAAGCCGGAACTGTTCTTCAGAAAGGTGGCGAGATATTCGAAATCACCAGGTTTCACGCGGCACCTCCCTGCAAAAAGCGTTTTATATGATGCCCCATATCCGTCAACGGAATAACAGCACTGCATAAACCCGCTTCGGCTACAGCTCCTGGCATTCCCCAAACCACACTGCTTTTTTCATCCTGGACAAAAATTGTCCCGCCGGCATCAACCAGTTTGCGTCCCCCCTCCCGGCCATCATGCCCCATACCAGTCAGGATCACCGCCAAAGCTGTCGCTCCATATATGCTCGCGATACTTTCAAAAAGAGGGTCTACGGCGGGCCGGCAAAAATTCACCTGAGGCTTCTGGTCCAGATGCGCAACCCTGTCAGCACCCTTGCGAATAACGGTCATGTGATAGTTGCCCGGCGCGATCAATATTTCACCATTGCGCAAGAGATCCCCCTCCGCTGCTTCTCGTGCGGGTATGCCAGTCAATGTCTGAATATGTTCCGCGAGAATTGCAGTGAAGGTAGGTGGCATGTGTTGGGTTATTACGACCGGTATCCTGAGAGAGTCTTTCAGGTCTTTGAGCAAGGTGAACAGGGCCTGTGGTCCGCCAGTTGAACTTCCTATGGCTAGAATATCCGGCCGTCTTTTCGATGGCGCCCGCAACACGACCGATTTAGTGGCGGTGGCAGACTTGAAAGATGCCGCAGGCGAAACTACCCCGCCGCGCAGGGCCGCCGCCGTAAATGGTCTGGTTGACGGCTGTAGCGCATGACGCCCCCCGCGCATGGCAGCGCCGATTGACTTTACCTTGAATAAAAGATCTCTCTGAAATTCGGCGGGCGTGGACCCCTTGCTTGCTGATTCAGGTTTGGGAAGATAGTCAACAGCCCCCATGGAAAGAGCGCGCAAACTGATATCCGCGTTACGGCGGGTCAATGTGGACGCCATCAGCACCTGAATATTAGGAACCTCGCGAATGAGCAGCGGAAGCGCGGTCAAGCCATCCATTTCTGGCATTTCAATATCCAGGATAACAATTTCGGCGCCACAGGATTTCACGTGCCGCACGGCTTGCTGGCCATTATTGTAGGAGCCGACAATTTTACATTCAGGATCAACAGAAAGCCAACGATGCAGCATCCCACGAATAACAGCAGAGTCATCTACCAGCATTATCCGCAAGGGGTTTGCAGGATCAACATTTTGCACTACAGGACCGTCTAATTGAGACGCTATGGCCACGAGATGCAACCTTTCAATCTGGAGTAAAAATTTTTAGACAAGTCCTACTTCAACGAACTTGGTTTCGATGATCTCTCGATCAAATGGCTTCATTATGTATTCGTTGGCGCCTGCCTGAATGGCCTCTGTAATGTGCTTGATGTCATTTTCCGTCGTACAAAAAACAACAACCGGCGATTCACCGCCTTTTTCTTTCCGTAAATTACGCAGAAAATCTATTCCGTTCATAACAGGCATATTCCAGTCCAACAGAATTGCATCCGGCATTTGCGAGCGGCAGTGATCCAGTGCTTCCTGTCCATTAACCGCTTCAAAAATTTCGAATCTCAGGTCCTCAAGAATCTGACGGGCCACTTTACGAATGACGCGGGAGTCATCCACCACAAGACAAGACTTCATTAGCTTGCGCTCCTTCGGATCAACGGATTATTCCTTACCTATGCCGCCAGGGCACCATTCAGTAACTGGATAACCTTATCCAATTGAATCACCACCATCAGCTTGTCCTCCAAGCGGAAAATTCCTTCTGACACATCTCGCAACTTAGCATCCAGATTTGTTGGATTTCGTTCAAACGAGGACTTAGCGAGACTGAGCACTTCACCGACGCCGTCAACCAGGAGACTGTATGGTTCACCCTGATATTCTATAACCACGGCCATGACCTGGGCGTCGTGATCTCGCGGCGTGTATCCCAGTCTCTGGCGCAGATCAATTGCGGTAACAATTCGGCCACGCAGGTTAAGTATGCCCGCGATTTCCGGGGGCGCCATTGGAACATGAGCTAACCGCGTAGGCACAAACACATCATGCACTTGCAAAACCGGAATTCCAAAAAGCTGACCACTTACGAACATGGTTACATAGTCCGCCATTACCTGGCTTATGCTGGACCGTTCAATTTCATCTGCCTGATTCATATTCGTGCTCATACTGCTTCTCCATATACCGACAGGGTTTCTGTCAGGCTGCGCAGCAAGGCGCCACGATCCATTTTGACGACATAATCTGAAAACCCAACATTGTGCCCTCGTTCAAAATCATCGGCGGTGCCATGTGCCGATATCGCCACGATTGGAATATCCTCCCAACGCGAGTCGGCCTTGATCATTGAGGCAAGTTCAAACCCGCTGATACCTGGCATTTCAATATCGCTGACGATGGCGTCAAACATCACGCCCTGGTCCCTAAGCGCCAATGCCTGCTCGGCGTTCTCAACCGAGGTCACCTTATACCCCGCCGTTCCCAGCACGGGCGCAAGCATGTTGCGGAAAAATGGGCTGTCATCGATCAGCAAAATACGGCGTGCCGCCTTGACCCGTGTCTTTCTGCTTTCTTCGAACCAGTCAGGGAAGGCCACGACCAGATAATGACTAACATCGATGACATCTGTCGCAGTCCCATTGATAACCGCAGTTCCCAGCAGACCAGCGGTTTCCGAGGTCAACTCGATTTTCAATACATCCTCGACAATATCGACGATCTCGTCTACGGCAAGCCCCATGGTGCGGGTTTCATCGGCAAAGACCAGTATCGGTTGACGCCCCTCAGTTCGGAGCGGATAGCTATCCGAGATACGAACCAATGGCATAAGCTGCCCGCGATATTGCAACACATCGCGCCCATTAGAGGATTCTATTGCCGCACAATCGATTTCCTCAAGACGCGCAACAAGTGATAACGGAACCGCTTTGGGCGTAGCTCCTCCCGCGCGGAATATTAACAGCGATACATTCTTTTCCCGCTCGTCTGCCGTAATCACTTCGGCTATCGTCTCTTCTTGCTCTACCTTGATATTACCGTACATGTTGGCGATGCCATTTGGATCAAGGATCATAATCACGCTGCCATCGCCAAGAATGGTGTTCCCCGAAAACACTGAAATGTGACGCAATATTGGCGCAACCGGTTTCACCACTATTTCTTCCGTGTCATACACACGGTCAACGACTATCCCGAACCGGAACCCGCCAACCTGGGTCACCACGACAAAATCCTCTTTGACGCGCTGTTCCGTAACTTTTTCTGCATTATCTGTATTTGGAAGGACGTTGGGCAATTTCCTGTCCATCCGTAATACGTCTCTCAGGTAAACAAGCGGCAGCAGCTGTTCACGCAGACGCAGCACCGGAGACGATTTAATCAGCTCTATCTTATGTTCTGAATTATTCGAAGCCCGCACCAGTTCAATCACGCTGATCTGTGGAATTGCGAAGCGCTCACCATTGGCTTCAACAATCAGCGCCGAGACAATCGCCAGGGTCAGCGGAATTTTGACGGTGAAAACCGAACCGCGTCCCTCGGTTGAACGCACATCGACAGTGCCGCCAATTTTTTCAATGTTGGTGCGGACCACATCCATGCCCACGCCGCGCCCGGAAACACTGGTGATTTTTTCTGCGGTTGAAAATCCAGCCTTGAAAATAAAATTACCGATTTGAAGCTCGTTCATTTCTTCAAGTTCGGCCTCCGTCGCCAGACCAGAAGAAATCGCCTTTTGTTTAATGCGTTCAATATTCAGACCTGCGCCATCATCCGATATCTGTATGATGACGTGACCACCTTCGTGATAGGCATTCAGCTTGATGGTGCCCAGTTCGCTTTTACCAGATTCCACGCGTTTCTTGGGTTGTTCAAGCCCATGGTCGGCGGAATTGCGGATCATATGTGTAAGCGGATCTTTAATGAGTTCCAGAACCTGGCGGTCAAGCTCGGTTTCGGCGCCAATCATCTGCAATTCGATCTTCTTGCCAAGTTCATGGCTAAGATCGCGCACGATGCGCGGCAGCTTCTGCCAGGCATTGCCGATGGGCTGCATACGGGTTTTCATGACGCCTTCTTGAAGTTCTGTTGTCACGAGATTTAGGCGTTGCAGCGGCACTTTGAATTTGCTGTCGTCCTGCTCCCGCACAATTTGCATCAACTGGTTGCGCGTAAGCACCAATTCGCTAACCATGGTCATCATATCTTCCAGCAGGTCGACAGAGACGCGGACAGACTGGTTGGCAATTGAATTTTCCGATGATTTAGATCCGGACTCCTTATCGGTTTTTTTGCTTGTTGCACCTGCTTTAGATGCGGCGGCGGTTATCGTGACGGGACCATCCTGAATAGAATTGTCTTCGTGCATCATTTCCTGTTGTGGGATGATTTGGTGATCTGGACCTGGCGCGGCATTGAATGCGGCTTCCAGATCCTCCAGCGAAACTTCGCCTGGCAACAACTCCCGCCCAAGCACTGGATCAATCTTTTTCTCGCCATTGGCAAAAGTATCGGAGTTTGCTGCGGGCGCTGGTTTCGCAGGGGTCGCAGCGGGCTTGGCGGCGGCGACCGGCAATTTACCTGCCGCCACTTCATTCAAATGATCGATGAGTTCTTTATCATTTCCATCGGGCTCACATTCATTGGCTTCCAGATCCGCCAGAATGGATTTGATCGCATCAATGGATTTCAGAATAAGACTGACTGCGGCAGTTGACACTTCCAGTTCGCCATCACGAAACTTACCAAGCACATTTTCGGAAGCGTGGGCCACCGCTTCAAGGCGGGGCAATCCAAGAAAGCCGCAGGTCCCTTTTACAGTATGAACCAGACGAAAAATATTGTTCAGCACAGCTTTATCGGTTGGGTCCTTTTCAAAGCGCACCAACTCGACATCGACGACATCTAGGCTTTCATTTGTTTCGGTGAGAAATTCATTCAGTAAATCGTCCATATCCGTAACCCCGGTTATACCCAAATGCCTGGAAATTTGGGCGGAATGCAGCTAGCGCCATTCCCTATACCGATACAGGATTGATATTAAGAAGCCGTAAAGGCAGATGCCTGACCGTCTAAACGGTGAAGCTGCCTTTGAGATTTAACTGGTCAGGACCAAGTACAGTTTGCAGATCCGCCCCCATGAGACGCGCAATCAGACCGGTATAATAGGCCTGCGCAGCCCGCGGGGCCAGGCCGGAGAGGCTGGCTTCTCCTTTGAGAATTTCTATCATGCCTTCAATCGGCCGCACCATGGGGCCATCCGCTGTAATGGCGATATTGATCGTCAGCCCATCTTGCGTCAGCGCTGCGGACACCCTTCCACCCCGTGGAAGCGCTTCCGCCGCCAAAAAAGCAGAATTTACCAGCAGTTTTGCTGCCATGCGGCTGACTATACCCGTGTCGCAACGCCATTCCAGCGCAACATTGAAATCTTCAAGCACCGCTAGCGTTACCTTTTTTGCCTCACCCATATCGATCTGTCCACCCGGCCCCCCCGACGAACCATAAGCAAGCCTGGCAAATTGCAGCCTGTTTGACGCCCGATCCGCGCTTTGCGTTATGAGACGAATGGCCATTTCCCGCATCTCCGAATCGGTTTCATCCGCGAGCACCTCCAGGCCATTGGTGACGGCGCCTACCGGGCTAACCAAATCATGACAGAGCCGGGAGCAAAGCAGAGAAACCAGTTCAAACCCTTCCATATCCATGAGAATTTCAAACCCCTTAATTTTTATTTATCTTGTCAATGATCCCTTAAATGCTTGCGCACTTATGGTAAACGATTAGTTAATAAATGTGGCATAAAGCAATGAACCAACATTCATCGAGAGGAGAAGCCGTGAATCAACCCGCCGCCGGTCATCAGAAGTTGACTTTGGCTGTACGCGACATCGCTGTAAAAGCGGGGACGCTTATCATGGAATATTATGAAGGCGAAAAGGATATTCGTAAAAAGACGGATTCCTCGCCCGTAACCGCGGCCGATGAAGCAGCCGAACATTTTATTATTGCCGAACTGACCGCACTTACCCCCGATATTCCTGTGATCGCGGAAGAATTGGCTGCGGCCGGTAAACTGCCTTCCGTCACCAACCGGTTCTGGATGGTGGATCCGCTTGATGGCACCAAAGAGTTCATTGATAAGAATGGCGAATTTACGGTCAATATTGCCCTGATCGAAGATGGCGTTCCAACCCTTGGCGTAGTTTACGCCCCCGCCATTCAACGCATGTTCTATTCAGCAGGCCCGGGCGCAACCTATGAGCAGAAGATTGACCCGCACCAGGGGCCAAACCGCAAACCCGACAGCGCGCCCAAAGAAATCCGTGCGCGCAAGCCCGCCGATGACGGGTTCATCGTAATTGCCAGCCGGTCACATCGCGACAAAAAAACCGACGAATTTTTAGCCGCCTATCATGTGAAAGACATCATCGCTGCCGGATCATCCCTGAAATTCTGTGTCCTTGCAGCGGGCGAAGCCGACCTTTATCCGCGACATGGGCCAACCATGGAATGGGACACCGCCGCCGGACAGGCTGTGCTTTTAGGGGCGGGCGGGCGCGTCACCAACATGGACGGCTCACCCTTCCTGTATGGCAAACCGGAATTCCGCAATCCACATTTCATCGCCTGGGGCGCGCCGAAGGATTAAGCGCCCCCAAATAAATGAGGGCGCGCCGAAGGACTAACCCTCGGCAGGCCAGACCTCCCCCAGTACGCGGAAAGCGCTGGCGGCGCAGGGCCAACCCGCGTAATGCGCTGCATGGGATATCATGCCCTCAAGCTGCTCACGCTTGACGCCAAGATTTTTGGCGCCTGCAAAATGTATGCGCTGTTCGGCTTCGCGGTTCAACGCGACAAGAATCGTGCAGGTGATCAGCGAGCGGGTCTCCAGCGGAAGCTCATCCCCCTGCCAGACATCGCCAAACAGATGCTCCATCGTATAGCGCGAAAATGCGGCGGGTACAGATGATCTGCTGGAGGATGGATTGCGCGGCTGGCCTTCCGTCAGCTTCTTGAAAAATTCGACGCCTTTTTTACGCTTTTCTTCGTTGGACATTGTTTTTCCCTACATGGTTAGATTTCACGAAACAGTATTTTTTGGCACATCCTTGAAGGGCCGGTCCATGCCGGTGACTGGTTCCTTCGGCATCCCCAGCACGCGTTCGGAAATGATGTTGCGCTGGATTTCGTCGGTGCCACCGGCAATGGATGCCGCCGGTGTTGACACAAGAATTTCGGCAATCACACCATTCATCGGACTGTCACTGCCGGTCAGCATCGCATCCGCATCATTGATCAGCGTATGCACATTAGACGATGCGCGCGCCACATGGCTGCCCACCAGCTTGCCCAATGATCCTTCCGGCCCCTGCGGGCGTCCCATTTGCTGCGCGGCGCGGGCGCGTCGCGCGGTCCATTGCGCGGCATTATACATGGTCAATAGCTTGGCGATTTCCTGACGTATCACGGGATCATTATTCTTGCCTGCCGCCTTGGCGCGTTCAATCACCAGATCGGCGCGCCCCGCGCGCTGGGGATACCATCTGTACGGCTCCATCGTGATGGCGATTTCGGCGCGCTCCTGATCATAGGCCTTGCCAACACGTTTTGACCCCTGCCCCGGACCCGCCGCAATGCCATCCGCCGCGCCGCGCCGTTCATGCATCAGCGTGGTTGTCGCCACCTTCCAGCCATCACCCAGTTTAGCTACAAGATATTCCGGCGCAACCACCGCATCAGTGAAAAACACCTGATTGAATGAGGCATGGCCATTCATCTGGCGCAAGGGCTGCACGGTCACGCCGGGTTGTTCAATTTCAATGATGAAATAAGACAATCCCTGATGCTTGGGCACGTTCCAGTCGGTGCGCGCCAGCAGCAGGCCATATTGCGCATGATGCGCGCTGGTGGTCCACACTTTCTGGCCGTTGATAATATATTTTCCGTCTTTGAGATCGGCACGGGTCATGGCCCCCGCCAGATCAGAGCCGCTTCCCGGTTCACTGAAAAGCTGGCACCAATTATCTTCGCCAGTCAGAATACGGCGCAGGAATTTCTGTTTCAGAAAATCTGATCCATGCTCGAACAAAGTGGCGGCGGCCAGCAGCCGCACCCCGCTGCGCGCCACGCCAATGGCGCCGATCTTGCGGAATTCACTTTCAACCGCGGCCCCCAGAACGGCGGAAAGCCCCTTGCCGTACCATTCCTTCGGCCAGGTCGGCATGCCCCAACCGCTATCAGCCAGTGTGCTGCGCCACTGCACCAGATCAATATCCGGATTCCAGTTTGATTCCAGCCATTTTCGTACTTCCGCGCGGACAGTTTCTTCGTTTGCTTCGCTCATTTTATTTCCCTCCGCCCTCATACATTCCAACGCTGCATCAGCAGTTCGCGGTGATATTTCGGACTGCCCAGAAACACCTCGGAACTTTTCGCGCGCTTGAACCACAGATGGGTGTCATTGTCCCAGGTAAAACCAACGCCGCCATGC
>Ga0209851_1000109_pt1 | contig 26264 bp, 23 predicted proteins | sample GWRWT4_14Oct14_FD_187195 | JGI IMG/M metagenome (GOLD analysis project Ga0209851, IMG submission 187195) | Sand microcosm microbial communities from a hyporheic zone in Columbia River, Washington, USA - GW-RW T4_14-Oct-14 (SPAdes) (version 2) | ecosystem: Engineered > Artificial ecosystem > Sand... | reverse complement strand
TCCGGCGCCAAATGCGCCGAAGCCTTGCGGGCTGAGGGTTTCCGGGTCAGCGAAGTGGATGTGGACGGCACGCTTGCAACCACATTGACGGGGTTGAAGCCGGATATTGTATTTAATGCGCTGCACGGCCGCTGGGGTGAAGATGGCTGTGTGCAGGGGTTGCTGGAAATATTGCGCATTCCCTACACGCATTCCGGCGTCCGGGCGTCGGCGGCGGCGATGCACAAGCCGATGGCCAAACGCCTGTTTCATGATGCAGGCATCGCCTGTCCGGAAGGCAAGGTGATGGACCGCCATGCGCTGGGCGCAGGTCATCCGATGCCGCCGCCTTATGTGGTGAAGCCGGTCACGGAAGGCTCCAGCGTCGGCGTGTTTATTATCCGCGAGGGCGATAATCAAACTCCGGCGCAGCTTGTGTCGAAAGACTGGTCTTTTGGCGATAGTGTGATTGTCGAGCGCTATATTCCGGGGCTTGAGCTGACCGTTGCGGTGATGGGCGATCGCGCGCTGGCGGTGACGGAGATTGTGCCGCAGACCAAATTCTATGATTATGAGGCGAAATACGCCGAGGGCGGGTCAAAGCATGTCATCCCGGCGCAAGTGGATCCGCCGGTGTACCAGCATGCGATGAATGTCGCGCTGAGCGCGCATCGCGTGCTGGGTTGCCGCGGGGTCAGCCGCGCCGATTTCAGATATGACAGCGGCGTTGCGGGGCTGGGCGGCCTGTATCTTCTGGAAATAAACACGCAGCCTGGCATGACGCCGACCTCTTTGGTTCCTGAACAGGCCGCCTATCTTGGTATTTCGTTCAACAGCCTGTGCCGTTGGCTGGTGGAGGACGCCTCATGCGACCGGTAAAATCAAAATCCTCAAACCGCATGCCGCGCCATTCCAGGGAGCCCGTCCGGAAATTCCGGCGCATTGCTCTTGTTGGCGGAATGGTTTTTGCGCTGATTGGCGTAACCGGTTCTGCACTGCTCTACGCAACCGGCATGGGCGGGTTTGGCGGGCAGGCCGGCGCGTTATGGCGTCAAATTCTGGCTGATTCCGGGCTTGTCGTGCGCTCGATCACGGTGGCGGGCCGGGTGCAGATTGACCCGCAGGAGTTACGCCGTGCACTGAATATTTCAAAAAATGATTCGATACTGCATATCGATCTTGCAGGCGTTCATAGCCGGCTTGCCGCGCTGCCCTGGGCGCAGGAGGTGCGCGTATCGCGCAACCTTCCGGATGGGCTGCATATCGAATTAATAGAGCGTCATCCGGTGGCGATCTGGCAGAGGAACGGTAAAATGGTGCTGGTTGACCGCGGCGGCGTGGAAATCACGGAAAAGGATGTTCCCGAATATCCTGATCTGCCCCTGATTGTAGGGAAGGGCGCTCCAAAAGCAGCGGGTGAATTGATTGCGCTGCTGGCCGCAGAACCGCAATTGCAGGCCCGCGTCGCCGCTGCCGTTCGCGTAGGTGAGCGCCGCTGGAATTTGCGTCTGAAGGACGGCATTGATGTCCGCCTGCCGGAACATGACGCATTGAAGGCCTGGCGCAAGCTGGCGCGCTATGAAGAAAATAATGGCCTTCTGGGGCGCGATGTCGAACTGGTGGATTTGCGGCTGGCCAACCGTGTGGTGGTGCGCCTGACCCAGGGCGCGGTGCGCAAGGCTGCCGGGCCGGAGCGCGAGGCGGCGCTGAAGCCGCAAAATATTTTCTGGAGTAATGCATAACATGCAACCGGCCCGTAACGGTATCATCGCCGGTCTCGATATTGGCACTTCGCAGGTCAGTTGTCTGATCGCCCGCCTGGAAACCGGCCGTGCCGGGCACCCGCCGCGTCCGCGTATTCTGGGCGTCGGGCATCATGAAAGCCGTGGCGTAAAGGCGGGCGCGATCGTGAACATGGCGGATGCCGAACGCTCCATCCGGGCGGCGGTTGAAATGGCAGAGCGCATGGCGCGCGAAACCGTGCGCAGGGTCATTGTCAATTTGAGCTGCGGTCAGCCGGCCAGCCATATGATGACATCGGAAATTGCGGTCCCAACACCCGAGGTGCGCGAACAGGATGTGAAAAAAGTGCTGCGTCAGGCGCAGATCCGGGTCAGCGATCTGGAGGGGGAACTGATCCACGCTATTCCGGTTGGATATTCGCTGGATGGGCACAAGGGCATTCCGGATCCGCGCGGGATGTTCGGTGATCGCCTTGGCGCCAGTCTGCATTTCGTCACTGCGGCATCGGGGCCCATCAGAAATCTGGCTTTGTGTGTGGAGCGCTGCCATCTGGAGGTGGCCGCGCTGGTTGCTTCGCCCTATGCCAGCGGTCTGGCCTGCCTGGTCGAAGATGAAACCGATCTGGGGGTCACCTGCATTGACATGGGGGCAGGGCTAACGAGCATTGCGGTATTTGCAGGCGGCAATATGGTGCATCTCGACAGTGTTCCCATTGGGGGTGTTCATGTCACCAATGATATTGCGCTGGGCCTGTCATGCAGCCCGGCGACGGCGGAACGGGTCAAGGCGCTGTATGGCAGCGCGTCGGTCAGCCCGTCCGATGAACGCGACATGATTGATGTCCCGCGCCTGGGCGAGGAAGACCGCGAAACTGCCAATCATGTTCCGCGTTCGATTCTGAATGGCATCATCCAGCCACGGCTGGAAGAAATCCTGGAACTGGCGCGCGAACGCCTGACGGCCAGCGGGCTGCGCGAAGTTGCCGGGCGCCGCGTGGTCCTGACTGGCGGCGCCAGCCAATTGGCCGGGGTGCGTGAATTGACGGCCGACATTCTTAACAGTCAGACGAGACTGGGCCGGCCGATCCGGTTGCTTGGCCTGCCGGACGCTTCACAGGGGCCGGAATATGCGACCGCTGCCGGGTTAATCGGATTCGCCATGAGCGGCCCGCTGGAAACCGGTGACGTAATGGATGCAGCAGGGGCAGCGATCCCGGGCGGGCGGGTTGCCCGGATCGGGCAATGGCTGCGGGAAAATTTTTGAACTGTCGCCACAGGTGCAGACCTGCCGGTGAAAACAAGGACAGCCTTAGGAGGGTTAAACATGACTATCAATCTGAGTGTTCCCGAAATGTATGAACTGAAGCCGCGTATTACGGTTTTCGGCGTTGGCGGCGCCGGCGGAAATGCCGTCAACAATATGATCGAAAGCGGTCTGGAGGGCGTCGAATTCGTTGTCGCCAACACGGATGCGCAGGCCCTGTCGCAATCAAAGGCGCAGCGGCGCATTCAGATGGGCGAAAGCGCAACCCAGGGGCTGGGGGCCGGATCGCATCCGGAAGTTGGCTGTGCGGCTGCGGAAGAAGCCATGCAGGAAATCTGTGACCATCTGTCCGGCGCGCATATGGTGTTCGTCACCGCAGGCATGGGTGGCGGCACAGGAACCGGGGCGGCACCCGTTATCGCCAAGGCGGCCCGGGATATGGGCATTCTGACCGTTGCCGTCGTCACCAAGCCGTTTCAGTTTGAAGGCACGCGGCGCATGCGTATCGCAGAGCAGGGGCTGGCGGAACTGGAAAAATTTGTCGATACGCTGCTGGTCATTCCAAACCAGAATCTGTTTCGTGTCGCCAATGCCAAGACGACATTTGCCGAAGCCTTCGCCATGGCCGATCAGGTGCTGTTTTCCGGGGTGGGCGGCATCACCGATTTGATGGTCGCGCCCGGCCTGATCAATCTCGACTTTGCCGATGTGCGCGCTGTCATGGGCGGCGCGGGTACGGCCATGATGGGAACCGGCGAGGCGTCCGGCGAAACCCGCGCCAATGACGCGGCCGAAGCGGCCATTTCCAATCCGCTGCTGGAAGATGTGTCTATGACCGGGGCAAAAGGCGTTCTGATCAATATTATCGGCGGTTCTGATCTGACCCTGTACGAAGTGGACGAAGCCGCCAACCGTGTGCGCGCCGAGGTTGACCCCGATGCCAATATCATTGTCGGTTCGACTTTCGATCCGACCCTTGAAGGTAAAATGCGGGTCTCGGTGGTTGCCACAGGGGTGCGCAGTGAAAAAGCCATGCGTCAGGCTGTGCCGGAAAAGGGGGTGAACGAGATGCCTGCCGCGGCCGTTTCTGCTGCCACGGCTGCTGTCACACCGGAACAGCCAGTATTGCCCAGTCTTGATGTTGCGGCATCGGAAATTCCGGCGGATGCGCCCGCTAGTGTGACTGTGATTGATGCCACAGCCGACGCAGTGGCGCAGACTCCGATTTCCATGGGGGCAGCAGACCCGGTTGATTCATTGGCGAAAGCGATAGCGGCGGATGCTTTCATTACGCCCCGTGCGGCCCAACCCGCGGCTAAGGCGCCCATCGTGGCGGCCCGTGAACCTCTTGTTCCGCATCGCCAGGAGGCCGCCAGCCGCAATGGACCCAATCTGCTGGCGCGCATCGGCCTGTTTGGACGCAAGGCGGCGCGCAATGAGCAACCGGCCAAACCAGCGCCGGGGGCCAAACAAGGTGGGGCGCAGCTTCAGGACAGGTTTGCGGCCAAACTGGAACCTGCCAGCAAGCCGGATAATTCCGGTGATCTGGATATTCCTGCCTTTTTACGCAGGACTGCGAACTAAGTCCCGCCGGCTTGGTGCAGTAACAATGGGTAACAAAGAGTGATTTGAGCTTGTTAGCGGCAATTGCTACCCATGAACTGCCATTTTTAGGAATGATTCGCTTGAAGCGCTATTTCCACCAGTTTGAGTATGGGCGGATATGAGTGTGGGCGGATTAAGCAGGGGCAGAGGAATTGGAGTACGGGGTGAGTGAAGCACAGCGCGGCGCAGTAGTTTTATCAACTTTGCGCACCCAGCGGCAGGACGGGCAAAAACAGGACGGCGCGGGGGTGTTCCAGACAACGCTGCGTAATCGCATTGGATGTGCAGGCATTGGCCTGCATACCGGCAAGCAGGTGCGTTTCACCGTCTATCCGGCCGAAGCGGGTAGCGGCATCACTTTTCGCCGGATTGACCTGGCCGGTACAGATGGTTTGCGCGACGCGGATATCTGCATTCAGGCCTGCTTTAAAAATATAAGCAGCACGCAGCTTGGAAGCACACTGACAAATCAGGCCGGAATTTCGGTTGCAACGGTTGAACATCTGATGGCCGCATTTTATGGCTGCGGCATTGATAATGCCCGTGTCGATCTGGATGGGCCGGAACTGCCTGTCCTGGATGGAAGCGCCAGCCCCTTTGTCATGCTGCTGGAATGCGCGGGCATTACCCGGCTGCCGGTGCGCCGCCGCTACCTGCGTGTCCGTGAAACGGTTCGCGTGGAAGAGGAAGGCAAATGGGCCAGCCTGTCGCCCTATGATGGCAGCGCCTTCGCTTTCGAAATTCAGTTTCCGGCGGCCATTATTGGCAGGCAGTCTTTCAGTTTTGAACTGTCAGACGGAAATTTCAAAACCGAAATTGCGCCTGCGCGCACATTTGGCTTTTTACATGAAGTCGAGCATCTGAAGTCATTGGGGCTTGCGCTTGGCGGCTCTTTGACGAACGCCATTGTGCTGGATGGCGAATCGATCCTGAATGACGGGGGCTTGCGCTTTACCGACGAATTTGTGCGCCATAAAATCCTGGACGCGATCGGCGATCTGTATCAGGCAGGGGCACCCGTTCTGGGCCGCTTTGAAGCCAGCCGCGCGGGGCATGGCCTGAACAATAAATTGCTGCGGGCCCTGTTCAACACGCCGCAGGCCTGGGAATATGTGGAAGCGCCGCAAGGCGTTTCTTATCCGTCTCCTGCTGCCGCGCCTGCCAGGCTGCGCCGCGCCGCGCGCGGATAAACGCCACAATCTTGCCATCCATCGGTGATTGTCCTATATGCCTGACAGGCATTATTGGCGTTGCGGCGCTAAATGATCTAAATTCAGTCAGGTATGACGGAAATTTATGGGACAGGTGGAGCGAACGTGGCTTTCAACAGATTTAAGGCGCATATTCACGGTCTGCTGACGGTTATAGGCTTGGTAGTTGTCCTGACGGGCTGTGCCGGTGTCGGTGCGAAGGAAGCCAAATATATCGAACGGCCCGTGGAGGAAATCTACAATACCGCCATGGCGGAATTGCAGAAGGGGCGCTATTTCCAGGCGGCGGAACAGTTTGATGAAGTGGAGCGGCAGCATCCTTATTCCATCTGGGCGCGCCGCGCCATGCTGATGGCGGCCTATTCCAACTATCAGATCAATGAATATGATAAGGCGATTTTGGCGGCGCAGCGTTTTATCTCGCTGCATCCGGGTAATCGTGATGTCGTCTATGCCTATTATCTGGTGGCCGTATCCTATTATGAGCAGATTTCAGATATTGGCCGCGACCAGAAAATAACCGCCGAAGCCTTGCGTGCGCTGACCGAAGTGGTGCGCCGGTTTCCAACCAGTGATTACGCCCGCGATGCGCGCCTGAAGATTGATCTTACCAATGATCATCTGGCAGGCAAGGAAATGGAAATAGGCCGGTACTATCTGAAGCAGAATGAATATCTGGCGGCCATCAACCGTTTCCGCGCGGTGGTTGAATATTTTCAGACCACGACGCATGTTCCAGAAGCGCTGCACCGTTTGACCGAATGCTATGTGGCGCTGGGCATTATTGACGAGGCGCAATCTGCAGCGGCGGTTCTGGGCCACAACTATCCGGGCAGCGACTGGTATCAGGACAGTTACAGCCTGCTAACTGGCAAGGACGCACGCCCTGCAGAAAACAAAAAATCCTGGATCAGCAAGGCCTTTAGCGGGATAAGCTAACTCCGGCGTCTGGCCATGAGAGAGTGACTGCATGCTGGTTGGCATATCAATACGCAATCTGGTTTTGATCGACCGGCTGGATTTGCAGATTGCAGGGGGCCTGACCGTGCTGACCGGGGAAACCGGTGCGGGTAAATCCATCCTGCTGGACGCGCTTGGGCTGGCCACCGGCGCGCGCGCAGAAAGCGCCATGATCCGCAAAGGTTGCGATCAGGCCGTCGCCAGCGCCGAATTTAATGTGCCGCAGGCCCACCCCGTTACGGGCATTCTGCTGGAACAGGGGATCGAGGCGGGCGATGCGCTTATTCTCAGGCGGGTGATTTCCGCCGATGGCCGCAGCCGCGCTTTCATCAATGACCAGGCGGTGAGTGCGGGGCTGCTGCGCACCGTTGGCGATCTGCTGATAGAGGTGCATGGTCAAAATGATGATCGCGGATTGCTGAATGCCGGCGGGCACCGCGCAATGCTGGATGCTTTTGGTAATCTGGGGGCCGATCTGACGCTGGCTCGCGCTGCACATCGTGACATGCAGCAAACCGGCGAGGCGCTTTCCCGGGCCCGCGCCGATCTGGAAAAGGCCCAGACGGAAGAAGATTATCTGCGTCATGTGTTGAATGAACTGGCCGAACTCGCGCCCAAACCCGGTGAAGAAGACGAACTGGCCGCGGCGCGCAGCCTGATGATGCATTCCGAAAAAATGACCGAAGAAATGAACGCCGCATTAAGCGCGCTGACGGCGGAGGGCAATGGCGCGGAAGCATTGCTGGTTTCGGCCTTGCGCCGCATTGAACGTGTCGCGGAGAAATCCGTGGGGCGTCTGGATGCGGCGCTGGGCGCATTGGCCAGTGCGGCGTCGGATGCGATGGAGGCGCGCGCTCAGCTGGAATATGTTCTGGCCAGCACAGAATATGATCCCCGGCAGCTTGAAAATTTTGAAACGCGCCTGTTCGCCCTGCGGGCAGCTGCGCGCAAGCACCATGTGCCGATAGATGATTTACCAAAATTGCAGCAGCGGATCGCGGACCAGTTGGCGCTGATTGATGCGGGAAGTTCGCGCCTCGATATGCTGGAGCAGCAGCATAACGCGGCCATTGCCGCCTATGATGCTATCGCGGCGCGACTGCATGATGCGCGCCTGGCGTGCGCCGCCCGGCTGGACAAGGCCGTGAAAAAAGAGCTTGCGCCGCTCAAGCTGGAAAAGGCCGTTTTCAAAACCCTGATCATGCCGCTGGAAGGATCGGATCGTAGGCCCGAAGGGATTGACCGGGTGGAATTTCAGGTGGCGACAAATCCGGGCGCCAATCCGGGGCCGCTGATCAAGATTGCGTCCGGGGGGGAGCTTTCGCGCTTCATGCTGGCGCTGCGTATGGTGCTGGCAAAATCCGCCAATGGCCGCGTTATGGTGTTTGACGAAGTGGACAGCGCCGTGGGCGGCGCCGTGGCCGATGCAATTGGTGACCGGCTGGCGCGCCTGGCCGGCGGCGCGCAGGTTCTGGTCGTCACCCATTCTCCGCAGGTGGCGGCGCGCGGCACGGCGCATTGGCGGGTGCAAAAACGCATCAGCGCCAAAGGCGAGGCATCCACCACCACCTCGGTTGAGATTCTGGACACCGCATCCCGGCGCGAGGAAATCGCCCGTATGCTGGCTGGCGCGGAAGTCACTGACGCGGCCCGCGCCGCCGCCGACAGTTTGATGATCGCCGGGGCTGCGCGGTGACACGCACCGGAAAAATTCCGGTTGAGGAATTGAACGAGACGCAGGCAAAGGCGGAACTGGCGTGGTTGGGCCGCGAAATTGCGGCGCATGATGTGCGGTATCACCGGCAGGACGCGCCGGTTATTTCCGATGCGGAATATGACGCGCTGCGCCGGCGCAATAGCGCGATAGAGACGCGATTTCCACATTTACAGCGCGCCGATAGTCCCGGTCTGCGGGTTGGCGCGCCGGTTCTGGAGGGGTTTGAGAAAAGCACCCATGCCCGGCCCATGCTGTCGCTCAACAATGCATTCAGCGATGCGGATGTGGTGGATTATTGCGAAAGCACGCGAAAATTTCTGGGGCTTGCGCCCGATGCGCCGCTGCATTTCACGGCGGAACCCAAAATCGATGGCGTGTCCGCAACCCTGCGCTATGAAAACGGCCTGTTTGTATCCGGCGCAACGCGCGGCGATGGGATAACAGGCGAAAATATTACACAGAATTTGCGCACCCTGCGCGACATACCGGAGCGGCTGCGGGGCGATGATGTTCCCGGTATCATTGATGTGCGCGGTGAAATTTATATATCGGCCGAAGATTTTGCGCAGCTTAACGCGCAGCAGATTGCCAGCGGCAAACCAGCCTTCATGAATCCGCGCAACACTGCGGCGGGAAGCTTGCGCCAGCTTGATCCCGCAATTACCGCCGCGCGGCCCTTGCGGTTTTTCGCCTATGCCTGGGGCGAGGCAAGCACATTGCCGGCGGACACCCAGATGGAAATGATCGGCCGGTTCAGACAGTGGGGCCTGCCGGTCAATCCGGAAATGCGCCTGTGCCAGTCGGTTGATGAGATGCTGGCCGTTTATGCGCGTCTGCAAGCAGCGCGTGCGTCACTGGGTTATGACATTGATGGCGTGGTGTATAAAGTGAACCGGATAGATTTGCAGGACAGGCTTGGCAGCCGTTCCAATTCGCCGCGATGGGCGATAGCGCATAAGTTTCCGGCGGAACTGGCGCAGACCATGCTGGAAGCGATTGAAATTCAGGTTGGCCGAACCGGCGCGCTGACGCCGGTGGCGAAATTGAAACCGGTCACCGTTGGCGGCGTTGTGGTGTCCAATGCCAGCCTGCATAATGAAGATGAAATCAGGCGCAAGGATGTGCGCATCGGCGATACGGTTATCGTGCAGCGCGCGGGCGATGTCATTCCGCAAATAGTGTCGGTGGTGCTGGACCAGAGGCCCGCTGGTTTGGCGCCCTATGAATTTATTTCCATTTGCCCCGCTTGCGGCAGCCAGGCGGTGCGCGAAGTGGATGCAAAGACCGGCAGGGAAGACGCGGTGTGGCGCTGTCCCAACCGCGCATTGTGCCCGGCGCAGGCGGTGGAGCGATTGCGGCATTTTGTCAGCCGCGACGCATTTGACATTGAAGGTCTGGGTGAAAAGCAGATTGCTTTTTTTTATGAGCAAGGCCTGATCAGGGATTTTGCGGATATTTTTACATTGCAGGCGCGTGATGCAACACAGGCCAAACCATTGCGCGATCAGGAAGGGTGGGGAGAATTATCCGCCGCCAATCTGTTCAGCGCCATCGCGGCGCGCCGTGAAATATCGCTGGAGCGTTTTATATATGCGCTGGGCATCCGCCATGTGGGGCAGAATAATGCGCGGTTGCTGGCGCGGCATTATCATTCATATGAAAATCTGCTTCAGGCTGCGAAAGCCGCCGCCGATCCGGTAAATACGGCCTATTATGATCTGCTTTCCATTGATGGCATTGGTGAAACGCTGGCCAGATCCGTGATCGAATTTTTTTCCGAAGAACGCATTATGACGGCCATTAACGCGCTGCTGAAAATTATTACGGTGCAGGATTTTGTAGCGCCTGCTTCAAGCTCTCCGGTTGCGGGCAAGACCGTGGTGTTCACCGGCAGTCTCGAAAAAATGTCGCGTGATGAAGCCAAGGCGCGCGCGCAAAGCCTGGGCGCCAAGGTGGCGGGGTCGGTCTCGGCAAAAACGGATTATGTCGTAGCCGGGGCGGATGCGGGATCAAAACTGAAAAAGGCAAATGAACTCGGCCTGAAGGTGCTCACTGAAGAGGAATGGCTGGCGCTGATTGGGGCTTAAATCGCCCGCGTGGCGTTGGCCAGCCAGGCCTGGGTTTGCACATCCACGAGCGGCATCAGGGTTTCGCGCACCTGCGCGTGATAGGCGTTCAGCCACGCCGCCTCTTCATCATTCAATAATTCGCGCGCCACGAGCCGCACATCAATCGGCGCCAGCGTAAGCGATTCAAACGCCATCATTTCGCGCTCGCCATGCGCAGGTATTTGCGGTTCGCTCACCAGCACCAGATTTTCGATGCGAATGCCATATGCGCCCTGCTTGTAATAGCCGGGCTCATTGGAAAGGATCATGCCGGGTTCCAGTGCTACGCTGTTCGGGCGGCGCGAAATGCTTTGCGGGCCTTCATGCACACTCAGATAGCAGCCAACGCCGTGACCGGTGCCGTGATCATAATCAAGGCCCGCTTTCCACAGCGCCGCGCGCGCCAGCACATCCAGATGCGCGCCGGTTACGCCCCTGGGAAATTTAATGGTGGCGAGATTGATATGGCCTTTCAGTACACGGGTAAAGCGGTCCTGTTGTTCCGCCGCCGGTGCGCCAATGGCGATGGTGCGGGTGACATCGGTAGTGCCATCCAGATATTGCGCGCCGGAATCCAGAAGATAAAGACTGCCCGGTTCCAGCTTGCGGTTGCTTTTCGGATTGGCCCGGTAATGCACAATGGCGCCATTTGGCCCCGCGCCTGAAATGGTGGGAAAGCTTAGATCGCGCAAACACCCGGTCGCCTTGCGGAATGTTTCCAGCCTATCGGATGCCGTAATTTCATCCAGCCCGCCTTTCGCAGCCGTCAGATCCAGCCAGGCCAGAAAGTTGCACAGTGCCGCACCGTCGCGAATATGCGCCTGCTTTATGCCCGCAATTTCAATCGCGTTCTTCCGCGCTTTGGGCAGGGCGCAGGGATCATTGCCCGGAACAATTTTTGCACCCGCAGTTGATAGGCGGCCGTAAATCCACGCGGCGGCGGTTCCGGTTTCCAGCAACACCCGTTTTGCATTCTTTCCAAGATCATCCAGCGCCGGCCCAAGCTGCGCCGGATTAAGCAGCGCCACCTGGCTGCCCAGATGCGCCGCCAGGCCATCGCTGATTTTATCCGGATCAAGAAACAATTCGCCGCGCCCGTCCGTATGCAGAATTAAAAATGACAGCGGCAGCGGCGAATGTGTTACGTCCCCGCCGCGAATATTCAGCAGCCAGGCAATGGAATCCGGCATGGTCAGAACCGTGGCGTCCGCCTGTACGCTGGCGATCACGGCGGCGATTTTCCCGCGTTTTGACGCGGATTCCTCGCCGGCATATGCAAGCGGGTAGGGCGTAACCGGCGCCTTGGGCGGGGGCGGCTGCTCCGCCCATACGGCATCCAAAGGATTATCCGTACACGCCTCAAGCAGCGCCCCGGCCCTTGCGCAGGCGGATTGCAGGCGCGACACGCCATCTTGCGTATGCAGCCAGGGATCATAGCCCAGCCGGTCCCCGCTATTCAGATTTTTTGCGACCCAGTCTTCGGGCGGCTGTTCCATAACCGGCAGCGGCGTGATCAGGCTGGTGTTCACCTCATCGTGCACCTGCAGCGTATAACGTCCATCAATAAAAATTGCCGCCTTGTCCCGCATGATCACGGCGATACCCGCCGATCCGGTAAAGCCGGTCAGCCAGGCCAGGCGCGCATCATGCGGGGGAACATATTCGCCCTGATGCGCATCGGCGCGCGGCACCATGAATCCGGCAAGCCCGCGCCGGGCAAGCTCCGCCCGCAGCAGCGCCAGGCGTGCGTCCAGTTCGGGTAATGTCGGGGCCATATCCATAACCCCACCCTATCGCATTTCTGGTTTGCGGAGAAGTAAAGTAGACCATTCATTGCGTAAAAAACGCCTCTCCAGAAACAGCCCCTGCGTGCGGTAGGCGCTGCGCACCGCGGCCTCCTGGGTGCGCAGCAGTCCGGAAAGGATCACATATCCGCCGGGGCTGACATGGCGCGCTACATCGTGCGACAGGCGCATTAACGGGCGCGCCAAAATATTGGCAAAGATCAGATCAAAGGGGGCGGCGGCGGTGATGGCGGGATGCGAAAATCCGCTTGCCGTCACAGGATGCATAAATGCCGCCAGCCCATTGCCGATCGCATTTTCACGGGCAATCCGGGTGGCCAAAGGATCAATATCGCTGGCGTAGACAGAGCGCCGCCACAGTTTCGCCGCCGCCATGGCCAGCACGCCGGTGCCGCACCCCAGATCCAGCACATGAGAAAAACGCCGCCGCCGCGCCAGCATGTCCAGCGCCAGCAGACAGCCAAATGTTGTTTCATGATGACCGGTGCCAAATGCCTGACCCGCCTCAACATGCAGGCGGATCGAAGCGCAGGGCGCCCGTTCCAGGCCATGCGCGCCTGCAATAAAAAATCTTCCCGCCACAATAGGGGGCAGATCAGCCAGCGATTGCGCCACCCAGTCGCGATTTTCCAATGCGGTGATGGCGATCTGCGGCATGGCGATTTGCAGTGCGGCGATCAGGGGTGCGATCAGCTGCTGTAAATCAGCGCCTGATAAGGCTTCGCCATAAAGCGCCTGCACGGTAAATTCATCCGTACCGGAAATTTCAAATGCGGTAACAGACAGGGATTGCGGCGCTTCAAGCCCCTCCAGCAGATCTGCAACGCTAAGCGCCGCAAAAGCCGGCAAGATCATTGTCGCCTGAAATAGACCGGGCGCCATGGATCAGGCCAATTGCACAAATGCGCCGATCACACGCTTGCGGCCGGCCTTCTCAAATTCAATTTCCAGCTTGTCGCCATCGACGCCGGTGACGTGGCCATAGCCGAACTTGCTGTGAAACACCCGCGCACCCATTTCAAATTCACAGACATCTTCAACTGGTTTGCGTGCGGTGTGTGCCCGTGCCTCTATCGTCATGTTGCGCGGCTGCCTGTTGGCGGCCTGCATGCGCTGCCATCCTGGCGTGTCATAATTTTGCGCAAACGCCGTGGCGGATTCGCGCATACCTCCGCCATAAACGCCCTGTGCCGTCTGTATGCTGACGGTATCTGGCGGCAACTCGCTGATAAACCGTGACGGCAGCGCCGATTGCCATAAATTATATACTCTCCGGTTTGCGGCATAAAAAATCCGCGCCCGTTCACGCGCGCGTGTGATGCCGACATAGGCCAGACGGCGTTCTTCCTCCAGGCCCGGTGTTCCATTTTCATCCATGCTGCGCTGACTGGGGAACAGGCCTTCCTCCCAGCCCGGCAGAAAAACGCTGCGAAACTCCAGGCCCTTGGCGCTATGCAGGGTCATGATATTGATGCGGTCATCGGACCCGGATTGCTGATTTTCCATTACCAGCGAAACATGCTCCAGAAAGCCGCCAAGATTTTCAAACGCCTCCAGGGCGTTCACCAGCTCCTTGAGATTTTCCAGCCTGCCCGGCGCATCGGGCGAGCGGTCGGCTTTCAGCATGGCCGTATAGCCGCTTTCATCCAGAACAATCTGTGTCAGTTGCGGATGATCTGTATGCGCCAGCATACCGCGCCAGCGGTTGAAATCCCCGGACAGTGAACGCAGCGGATTGCGGCTGCGTGCGGGCAGTTCATCTGTTTCCAGAAGCAGATCCATTGCGCGCGTCAGCGGAATATTCTGCGACCGCGCCGTTTGGTGCAGTTTTTGTAACACCGCGTCGCCAATGCCCCGTTTGGGTTTGTTGATGATACGTTCAAACGCCAGATCGTCATTCGGTTGCGCGATGGCCCGCAGATAGGCGATGGCGTCGCGTATTTCCATGCGCTCGTAAAATCGGGGGCCGCCAACCACCCGGTAGGGGATTCCAAGGGTAAGAAAACGTTCTTCGAACTCACGGGTCTGGCGGCCGGCCCGCACCAGAATGGCCATATCGTTCAGGCGGCAGGCCCCGTGCTGTAATTGCTCCACCTGTTCACCGATGATGCGGGCTTCCTCGGCCCCGTCCCATACACCGAATATCTGAATTTTCTCCCCGGCGTCACTATGATCCGTCCACAGAGTTTTTCCCAGGCGCCCTTCATTGGCGGCAATCATACCGGAGGCCGCAGCCAGAATATTGGGTGTCGAGCGGTAATTCTGTTCCAGCCGGACAATGTGCGCGCCGGGAAAATCTTTTTCAAAGCGCAAAATATTTCCGACCTCGGCCCCGCGCCAGCCATAGATGGATTGATCATCATCCCCGACACAGCAGATATTGCGCCGCCCCTGCGCCAGCAGGCGCAACCACAGATATTGCGCGACATTGGTGTCCTGATATTCATCCACCAGAATATATTTGAAACGTTCCTGATATTGGGCCAGCACGCCGGGATTGTGCTGTAACAGGTTCAGGCATTCCAGCAGCAGATCGCCAAAATCAACCGCGTTTAATACTTTCAGCCGCGCTTGATAGGCGGCGTATAGCTCGCGGCCTTTGCCATTGGCAAAGCTGAACGAATCCGCTTCCGGTATTTTTTCCGGTGTCAGGCCCTGATTTTTCCACCGGTCGATCAGCGCCGCCAGTGAACGCGCCGGCCAGCGCTTGTCGTCAATATCGGCCGCGCTCAGCAATTGCTTCAGCAGGCGTATCTGATCGTCCGTATCCAGAATGGTGAAATTGGCGCTAAGCCCCGCAAGTTCGGCATGGCGGCGCAGAATTTTTGCGCCAATGGAATGAAACGTGCCGAGCCAGGGCATCCCCTCCACCGCGCCGCCGATCAGCGCGCCAACCCGTTCCTGCATTTCGCGTGCGGCCTTGTTGGTGAATGTGACTGCAAGTATTTGCGATGGAAAAGCGCGCCGCATCCACAATATATGCGCGATGCGCGTGGTCAGCACCCGGGTCTTGCCGGTGCCCGCGCCTGCCAGCACCAGCAGCGGGCCGTCCAGCGCCTCCACCGCCTCGCGCTGCACGGCATTCAGGCCGTCAAGATAGGCCGGCGTCTGCAAGCTGTATGGTGGAGCAGAATCAAGTTTGGTCATGGCGCATTCTAGCATGCGGCGGGGGCGGATTTCGCCTGTTACTTACACTGGCTGATGGACTGGGGCCCGCATTGCTTGCCATTGGTCCAGATGGCGCCGGATAAATCGGCATTGAGCAAATCGGCCAGTTCCAGCTTGGCGCCGGTCAGGTCCGCGCCGCGCAAATCGGCCCGGAACAGACGGGCGCGGCGAAAATCTGCACTGTGCAGTTGCGCATTACGAAGGACGGCACGGGTAAAATCCGTTTCACGTAAGTCCGCCCCGTCAAGGCGCGCCCCGGTCAGATCAGCGGAAACGAACTTGGCGCGGCGCGCATCGGCTTTACTCAAATCCGCCCCGATAAGATTGGAGCGGTTGAAGCGCGTTTCGCGCAGATTAGCGCTAGCCAGCGCGGCTCCGTCAAGATTTTGTTCCTCCATATAGCAGCGTCCCCAATTGACGCCGGGCGCAGGAGGGTCGCCGCAGGCGGCCATTGCAATATTCGTTTGGCATAGCGCAGTCAGCATCAGCGCGGCCCCGGCCATCCATCCAGCTGGTTTCATGCAGAAATCTTGCGGCGGATGCCGATACTGGCCCCGGCACTGTCCGGACGGGGCAGGCTGCGGTGCGCCTCCAGCATGGCCGCCAATTTCGCCTGCGCCTCTGCCGGGAAGGGCGACGAGCGCCGGGTTAGCAGGCTGACATGCATCATCACCTGTTCGGCGGTTGCGGCCAGAAAGCCTTCGGTGGCGTGATACATATGCATGAAATAATGCACTCTTTTGGCGTCCCAATCCAGCAGTTGAAACGTCACCCGGATCGGGTCATGCAGTTTCAGTTCCGCCAGATAGGCGACATGGTTTTGCAGAACAAAGGCCGAGTCTCCCGTGCGTTCCACATAGGCTACGCCGATATCCAGCATGTCAAATATCTTGTCGAGCGCTTTGTCAAAGGCCAGCACATAAAAGGCCACATTCATATGGCCGTTATAATCGATCCATTCGGGCTGTACCGACTGCCCGGTGATCTCGATGGGCTCAGCTTCGAAAACGGCCTGCGTCATAGTGATGGCTCCATACCTGTTATTCAGGCCAATCTACTATGCATGTGACTTTCCGGCAATATCAGCCCTGATCAGGCCAATGGCGGCACTCTGGTATAATTGACCGGGTCCGCGGGCGGGGCGCTGCGTTCCAGTATTTCCAGCGTGGCGGCGACATCGCGCAAGGGCAGCGCGCCGAGACAGGCTTCCGGCAATTTCCACCAGGCCGCCCGGATCAGGCGCGCCCGTATGGCCTCGTCAAAGCGGTAGCGCAACAGCCGGGCGGGAACCCCCGCCATGATGGCGTAGGGGGGCACGTCTTTGGTGACCACCGCCGTTGCGCCGATGACCGCGCCGTCGCCAATTTGTACGCCGCGCTTGATAAACACATTATCGCCAATCCAGACATCATTGCCGATATGGGTTTCGCGCAATCCATCCTCCCGGTCCGGGTTGGGCGCACCCTGGTCGCTCGCGGCCAGCAGGCCAAGATGCGTCGTCATATAATTCAGTGGATGATGCGGGGCGGCGATGGTGACCTTGCGCCCCATCGAGCAATAACGCCCGATGACCGTGTGTTCCCGGATTACCCCCTCATTCAGGAAGCTGTTGCGGCCGATCCGCACATTCTGGCCGATATTCACAGAACCCAGGGTAACCACCGGCTCAAAGTAAAATGGCACATTGATGCGCGTGTCCGGCAGTATGGACAGACCCGCGGGAAGCTGGATGGGGGCGGTTTGGGTGGTGGACATAGGCGATTCCGGCTAACAGGGAAAGCCGGATAGTGGCTGCGAACTGGTTAATCGTCTGCTAAGATGCGGGTCAAACCCGATTTATCCGGACAGGCAAATGGCCTGAAAGCGGATAGATCATAAATAATGGGGGCCAAAAATGGCCGAACCGGCAAGAAACCAGGATGCGATAGATCTGCTGCGGGCCCGCTTTGGCGCGCGCCTGTCCACATCGGCTGCGGTGCGCGAACAGCATGGCAAGGATGAGTCCTATCACGCCCCGCAATCGCCTGACGCGGTGGTGTTCGCCCAGTCCACCGATGAGGTTGTTGAGATCGTGCGCATCTGCGCGGCACACGCGACGCCGGTCATTGCGTTTGGCGCGGGCACCTCGCTTGAAGGGCATGTGGCGGCGGTACACGGCGGCGTGTGTATTGACCTCACCGGCATGAATAAAATCCTGTCGGTGAATGCCGAAGATGGCGATTGCGTGGTCGAGGCCGGCGTCACCCGCAAAACCCTTAATGAATATATCCGCGACACGGGTCTGTTCTTTCCGATTGATCCCGGCGCCGACGCCACGCTGGGCGGCATGGCGGCGACCAGCGCCTCAGGCACCAATGCGGTGCGCTATGGCGGGATGCGTGAAAATGTGCTGGGCCTGACGGTGGTGATGGCCGATGGCCGCGTGGTGCGCACGGCGCGCCGGGCGCGTAAAAGCTCCAGCGGCTATGATCTGACCCGGCTGTTTACCGGCTCCGAAGGCACGCTCGGCGTTATCACCGAAGTGACGGTGAAGCTGCACCCGGTGCCCGAGGCGATTTCGGCCGCCACCTGCCGCTTCCCAGATATATTAAGCGCGGTCAACGCCACCATCGCCACGATCCAGTCCGGCCTGCCGGTGGCGCGCATCGAACTGATCGATGAAATTTCGGTCGCCGGCATCAACAAATATTCCGGCCTTGATCTGGTGGAACAGCCGACACTGTTTCTGGAGTTTCACGGCACCGAAGCGGGCGTGCGCGAACAGGCGCAACGCTTTGGCGAAATAGCGGCGGAACATGGCGGCGGCGCGTTTGACTGGGCGACGAAAACCGAGGCCCGCACCAAATTGTGGGAGGCGCGCCACACCGCCTATTACGCCTCGCTTGCCATGTATCCGGGCAAAAAGGGGATGCCGACCGATGTGTGTGTGCCGATCTCGCGCCTGGCCGAATGTATCGCGGAAACCAAACGCGATCTGAACGCCAGCGGCATCGAAGCGCCGATTATCGGCCATGTCGGCGATGGCAATTTCCATACGCTGCTGATTTTTGACCCGGACAATCCGGAAGAAGTGGCGCGCTGCAAGGCGTTTAACGAACGCCTCATTCTGCGCGCGCTGGCGATGGATGGCACCTGCACCGGCGAACATGGCATCGGCTATGGCAAGCTTCCTTTCATGCAGGCCGAACATGGCGAGGCGGTCAGCGTCATGCGCGCCGTCAAACTGGCGCTCGATCCGCACAATCTGATGAACCCGGGGAAAGTGGTCCGGGTTTAGTTGGGTGACAAAGCTAAATCTCCGGGCTACTTCACCATCTAGATAATATCGATCTCGCGCCTGTGCAGATCGTTCACCAGATCGGACAGTTCCACGCCCTTGGCGTCCGCCTTTGCGGCAAGTTATTTCTCCATCTTCTCATCCAGATATACCGGCAGGCGGAATACTGCATCGGGCCTGGAAAACTTGCCGCGCAGCCCTTTGGAAAGTCGTAATGGTCTTCCATTGCATCACCCTACCTGCTCCTGCCATACTCAGCGATCCTCCCAGGGCTGATTGCGCGGGTTGGTCATATCCCGGCTTCCATGCATGACGGCCAGATCCAGCACCCGCTCTGGTTCAACACGATACATCACGCGATAAGCCTGTACGATAATTTCACGCATGGCCTTATCCTCGGCCTCCGGTATTATGCGACCGCTCTCTGGAAATTCGGCAAGCCGGCGTGTCGCGGTCAGCACCCGCTCGGCAAAAGCTTGTGCATAAAATGTAGAGTCTCGGCTGATATAGCTGACGATGTTTTCAAGATCGTCGCGCGTAAAATACGACCATTCAACGCGCATCGGAAAGGAATTGCTGTTCCATTTGTTCTTGCGTCACGACTTTGCCTTCCCTGGCCGCTTGCAGGGAGCGCTCCAGCTTTTGCCGCACATAAAGCGTATACATGGCGTCATCAAGGGTCGCCTGCTCGGGTAACTGATCGGCGATCTCGCGCACGATTTGTTTGACGGTTGACATGGCGTGTTCCTCGCGGCGTTGTTCGAAACCCGGAATTTGAAGTCTCTGTGAAAATGCCCTTAAGCACGGATTCATTGAGAACAAACACAATTATCTGTAACATACTCGAAATCCAAGATTATTGACAAATTTTGGATAAATGCCTGTAAACTAACGTAAAATAAGCGAGGCGCCCATGCAGACATTCAGTTTCGATCCCGTAGAAATGCCGCCCGCGGCGGCGGAATTGCGCCGCGAGGTGCGGGCGTTTCTGGCCGAGCACAATGCCAAGCGCAGCCCGCTCGACCGGGCGCAAAGCTGGAGCGGCTCGGACCCGGAGTTCAGCCGCAAAATGGGCGAGGCGGGCTTTATCGGCATGGTCTGGCCGAAAAAATATGGCGGGCATGAACGCACCTCGTTCGAGCGCTATGTGATGCTGGAGGAAATGCTGGTGGCGGGCGCGCCGGTGGGGGCGCATTGGGTGGCCGACCGGCAAAGCGGCCCGTTGCTGCTGCGCTTTGGCACCGAGGAACAACGCCAGAAATATCTGCCGCCGGTGACGCGCGGCGAAATGTTCTACTGCATCGGCATGTCCGAACCCGACAGCGGCTCCGATCTTGCCTCGGTGCGCAGCAAGGCGGTTAAGGTCGATGGCGGCTATCTGATTAGCGGGCGCAAAATCTGGACCAGCGGCGCGCACACCGCGCATGTGATGATCGGCCTGTTCCGCACCGGCAAACCCGACGGCCGCCAGGAAGGTCTGACGCAATTTCTGATCGATCTGCGCGACACCGACGGCACGGACCTGAAAGCCAAAAATAATATTCTGGTGCGCCCGATCCGCAGCCTGCTGGGCGAGCATCATTTCAACGAAGTGGTGTTTGAAGAAGCGTTTGTGCCCGACAGCGCCGTGGTCGGCAAACAGGATAATGGCTGGTCGCAGGTGATGTCGGAACTGGCGTTTGAACGCAGCGGGCCGGAACGCTATCTGTCCAGCATTCAACTGGTGCTGGAAATGATCCGGGAACTGTCGAAAAATCCATCGCCGCAGGGCCATGTTGCAATCGGGCGGCTGATTGCGCATCTCTCCACCTTGCGGCAGATGTCGGTGTCGGTCGCCGCCAAGTTGAATGCGGGGCTCGATCCGGCGCTGGAAGGCTCCATCGTCAAGGATCTGGGCGCGGTGTTCGAACAGGAAATCCCCACCATTGCGCAACAGATTTTCAATATTGAACCGCGCATCGGCAAAGGCGCCAGCGATCTGGAACAGGTGTTGGGGTTTCTGGTGCAGAACAGCGTGTCCTATTCTATGCGCGGTGGCACACGGGAAATTTTGCGCGGCATTATCGCGCGCGGTCTTGGATTAAGGTAGGAATTTCCGGGCGCGCCGGCGGCGTTGCAATTTCAATGCTTTCAGCTATTGTGCCTTAAAGGCCGCAGCATGAAAATCAGAAACCTTGGCATTATACTGTCACTTGCCTTCTTCCTCGCCGCACAGGCGTTGGGGATTGCGCATGCGGCTGAATATGGGCCAGGCAAGCACAAGCATCATGGCCATGTCTGCGATATTTATCTTTCCACGGATCAGGCCAAGTCCTCCCCGCCTCTGCTTCCTTTGCTGTTTCCTTCTGAATACAATGACGTAGTTTTTATTGTTAACGTTTCCGTGGCGCTTTCGGGCGGTAAATATTCCGCAGCCCTTCCACGCGCGCCGCCCGCCACTCTCCCCATCTAGCTAATCCTATTCAATCAAGACACCCCGCAGCCTCATGGGCCGCAGGTGCATTAGCTTATCTTTGAGGAGAATGTGATGCGATACCAAGTCGTCGCAGTTCCGGCTGCGCTTATATCCCTGCTTTTGAACGGCGCTGCCCTGGCGGCGCAAGATAACGATATCCAGGCCATGAAAGCTGAAATCCAGTCCATGCGGCAATCCTATGAAAGCCGCATTGCGGAACTGGAATCGAAGCTTTCTAAAATTGAAAGTCAGAAACCATCCGCGCCGCAGGCAGTTTCCGGTTCGCCTGCGCCAGCGGGGAATTCAGGCCGCAACATACGTGATAACAGCTTTAATCCTTCCATCGGCGTAATTCTCAATGGCAGGTTTGGCGGTTATTCCGAAGACAATTCATCCATTACCGGATTTGCCATTGGCGAAGAAGGCGAAAGGGGAAAAGAGGGCTTTGCGGTTGATGAGTCGGAACTCAATTTTTCCTCGAATGTGGATGACAAATTCTATGGCAGCGTCACGGCGGCCATCGTCCGCGAAGGAAACGAGGACAAGATTGAACTGGAAGAAGCCTATATCCAGACCCTGCCCGGCATGGGGCTGCCCAACGGCGCGAATGTAAAGGCCGGGCGCGCGCTCTGGACGCTTGGATATCTGAACGAGCAGCATTCACATACTGACGATTTTGCGGACCGGCCGTTGCCTTACCGTGTTTTTCTGAACAATGCGTATAATGATGACGGGGCGGAAGTCTCCTACGTGCTGCCAACGAGCTTTTATTCGGAGATCGGCGGCGGTGTGTTTCGTGGCGATGATTTCCCGTTTGGCGGCGCAAGCGGCGGCGGCTTTGACGCCTGGTCGGCATTTGCCCGGATCGGCGGCGATATTGGTGAAAATCAAAGCTGGCGGCTTGGCGGTTATACGCTGTCAGGCGATACGGGCGGGCGCGCCGGAAACGGGGAAAGCGTAAACTTTACCGGCGACAGCAATCTATATGCAGCCGATCTGCGCTATGTATGGGCGCCCACCGGCAATCCGCGCGAGCAGGAGGTGACGCTGCAGGGGGAGTATTTCTGGCGCAGCGAGGATGGCGCCTATGAAGATTTTGCAGCCGCAACCGGCGAAGTGGCATTCGACGAACATGCGCGCGGCTGGTATGCGCAGGGCGTCTATAAATTTTTGCCGCAGTGGCGACTTGGCTATCGCTACAGCAGGCTGAAAACACCGGATGTTCCTGTTGGTTTGCTGGCGAGCGCGCTCGATGCAGGAGGATATCGTCCGGAAGCCCATGCCGTAATGGTTGACTGGACGAATAGCGAGTTCAGCCGGGTGCGCCTGCAATATAATCACGAAGAACTGTCGCGCTCACAGAACGACGATCAGATTCTTCTGCAATATATCATGAGCATTGGCGCGCATGGCGCGCATAAATATTGAAGGGGGCTGGCATGAAACACATTCTTCCCCTTGTTAGCTTTCTGGGGCTGATAATCGCCGCCCCATTCAGTGCGCAGGCCAAAGTTAACCTGTTCGCCTGCGAGCCGGAATGGGCGGCGCTGGCGCGCGAAATTGGCGGTGATGAAGTGGAAATATTCACCGCCACCACCGCGCGGCAGGACCCGCATTATGTGCGCGCAAAGCCAAGCCTGATCGCGGCGATGCGCAAGGCTGATCTGGTCGTCTGCACCGGCGCCAGCCTGGAAACCGGCTGGCTGCCGGTCCTGTTACAGAAGTCGGGCAAGGCCAGCATCCAGCCGGGCGGCGTTGGTTTGCTCTACGCCGCAGAACTCGTGCGGCTGCTTGATATACCAGACAGGCTTGACCGCGCCGAAGGTGATATTCACCCTGAAGGCAATCCACATATGCATCTTGACCCGCACAATATTGCACTGGTGGCCGCCGCACTGACTGAACGGCTCAAGCTTGTGGATGCGGCCAACGCCAGTTCCTATCAGGCGGGTTTCGACGCTTTTTCGCAAAAGTGGCGGCAGGCCGTGCAACGCTGGGAAACAGAAGCAGCGGAACTGAAGGGCGTATACGTGGTCGCGCATCACAAATCCTTTGCTTATCTGCTTACCTGGCTGGGGATGCGCAAGGCGGTGACCCTGGAAGCAAAAGCTGGCATTCCTCCCGCAGCGTCGCATTTGCAATCGCTGTTGCAGACATTGAGGCAAGATCCGGCAAGGTTGATTATCCGCACGCCGTATGAGCCGGATGATGCAAGTGAATGGCTGTCGGAAAAGACAGGGACGCCTGCTTTGGTGTTGCCGTTCACCGTCGGGGGCGACGCCAAAAGCGGTGATCTGTTCGCGCTGTTTGATCGCACCATCAGCCTGCTGAAGAGTGCCAACGGTGTTTGACGGCGATATGGCTGTGATTGTGGGGCCGGCATTTGCCGCCGGTCTCATGATTGCGCTGACACATGCGCCGCTTGGCATCGCTGTATTAAAACGCGGCATTATCTTCATTGATCTGGCGATTGCCCAGATAGCCGGGCTGGGCGCGTTGGCGGCTGGGCTCTGGTGGAGCCAGGCGGAATGGTGGATGGTGCAGGGCGCGGCGCTTTCAAGCGCGTTCTGCGCCGCTTTTTTCTTTCATGTGATCGAGCGTTTCCTGCCGGAATTTCAGGAAGCAATCATAGGCTGCGGTTTCGTGCTGGCGGCGTCATTGGCAATTTTACTGCTGGCCGGACACCCGAATGGCGGCGAGGAAATCCAGCACCTGCTTTCCGGTCAGCTATTGTTCGTAACCTGGCCTCAGATTACTGTGTATGCGCCTGTTTATGCCGCCATTCTGGCGCTGTGGTTTTTGCGGCCGCAAACCCGCAAGGGAATCTGGTTTTATCTGTTATTCTCAACCGCCGTCACCCTTTCGGTTCAACTTACCGGGGTATTTGTGGTGTTTGCCAGCCTGATTGCCCCCGCACTAGGCGCTGTCCGCCGCGCAGATAAATATCGCGAGCTTTGCGCAGCATATGCAATCGCGCTGATCGGATTATTATCGGGTTTCGGCGCTGCCATCTTGACGGATCTGCCGCTGGGTCCGATGCTCGTGTGCAGCTTGATGCTGTCGGCTGTATGCTTTGGGCTGTGGCCAAGCGGGCGGCGGCGCATTTTATAATTGAGATCAGGGGGTTCGCCATTCAGGTGAGGTTTCAGCCAGAGCTGAGTTCACCGTTGTATTTGTCCGCAAACTGGGGTCGAATAAATAAAAATCATTGAGGAACGCAAAAATGAGTGAAATCAGCACAATGCTGGGCGATACGGTGAATCGCCTTTTGGGTGATCTGGTAACGGCGGAGCTGCTGACGGCGGCGGAAGACGGCGTGTGGCCTGCGGCGCTGTGGAAAGCGGTCGAGGAGGCGGGGCTGACCCTGCCGCTGGTGTCGGAGGCGCGCGGCGGCGTGGGCTGTTCATGGCTGGATGCGCGCCTGGTGCTGCATGGCGCCGGGCAATATGCCGCGCCCATTCCGCTCGCCGAAACCATTCTGGCGGGATGGCTGCTGGACCGGGCCGGGATCGAGCCGCCGGCGGGGCCGATGAGTGTGGCCGCTGCCGCATCGGGCGCGCCGCTGCATCTCTATCGTGATGCCGACGGCTGGCGGCTGGATGGGCTGTGCCCGCGTGTGCCATGGGGCGGCAGCGTGGGGCATGTGGTGGCTGTGGCGCTGGCCGAGGGCGTAGTGCGTGTGGCGCTGATAGCCAACGGCGATTATCAGGTCACGCCCGAAAAAAATATGGCGCGCGAGCCGCGCGACACGCTGCGGTTTGAAAATGCGCCGGTGGCGGCGTGCGATGTGGCGGCGGGTCTGCCGGAAAATGCGGTGGAACTGTATGGCGCGCTGATCCGCTCGGTGCAGATCGGCGGCGCGCTGGAACGCGCATTACAGGAATCGGTGAAATACGCCAATGACCGGGTGCAGTTCGGCAAACCCATCGGCAAGTTTCAGGCGGTGCAGCAAAGCCTGGCGCAACTGGCCGACGAAGTTGCGGCCTGCGGCGCGGCGGGAACGGCCGCCTGCGCGGCGGTCGACAAATCGCTGCGTTCCAATAACAGCGCGGATGTCTGGCTGCGCATTGCTGCCGCCAAGGCGCGGGCGGGCGAGGGCGCGGGCAAGGGCGCCAGCATCGCGCATCAGGCGCATGGCGCGTTCGGCTTCACCTATGAACATGTGCTGCATTTCGCGACCCGCCGGCTATGGTCTTGGCGGGCGGAATTCGGCACCGGAGATGTGTGGGCGCAGGAACTGGGCAGCCGCATCGTGGAAATCGGCGCGGACAGTTTGTGGGAAACGCTGACCGCGACGGATTGAAGACTATGGCTGCTTACGGTGCGGGCCATCGCCGATGACGGCGCTGATGCGTGCGGCAAGTTGTGTGCGCAAATCGTCCGGCGTATTCCAGACGATATGAGGAAACTGCCGCGTATCAAAGTGGAGGTGGTTCATGCTGTCTTTGCGGCAGGTAAATATCACCGGAATGTTGAGGCCATGCGCAAACCCGGCCTCGTAATAAACTCCGCCACGATTTCCCTTTTCGCCTTCTGTAAAGTCGGCGACTACGAAACGTGAGCGTCTGATTTCAGCGATGATCTCATCATCGATTTTGTTAATATGCTCTTTTTTATCAATCCGGAGTGGCTTGTATCCGGCATCTTCTATGCCGGGGCCTATTCCATTTTCGTAAGCCTCCGTCATCGAGTCATCGAACCACATGGCGACAAAGCCCTGCGATGAATTGATTTGCTTCGTTGCAAGTTCTGCTAGGCGGGTATAACCGTCAACCGTGATAACGGTATAGTGCATCAATTGCGGTTTGACATCTTCAGTGGTCCAGCCTTTACTGATTAAATATTCTAGAGCGTTTCATTATTTGACGGAAGCGTATCCAGCGTTTTGGAAATAGTTTTCGCATTCGTCTTTGCTGATAGTGCTGACGAGGCTTCCGACATGGCGCCAGGTGTCTTCAATCGTCCTCTTTTGC
>Ga0209851_1000106_pt1 | contig 26528 bp, 27 predicted proteins | sample GWRWT4_14Oct14_FD_187195 | JGI IMG/M metagenome (GOLD analysis project Ga0209851, IMG submission 187195) | Sand microcosm microbial communities from a hyporheic zone in Columbia River, Washington, USA - GW-RW T4_14-Oct-14 (SPAdes) (version 2) | ecosystem: Engineered > Artificial ecosystem > Sand... | reverse complement strand
TGGACGAACCGACCAACCATCTGGATGTGGACAGCCGCGAGGCGCTGGCGCAGGCGCTGAATGAATATGAAGGCGCGGTCATTCTGATCAGCCATGACCGGCATCTGATTGACGCCTGCGCCGAACGGCTATGGCTGGTGAAGGACGGCACCGTCGCCACCTATGAAGGCAGCCTGGAGGAATATAGCCAGTCGCTGTTGCAGGGCGGGCGCGCCAGCGCGCCCAAACTCGCCACCGCGCGGGACAAGGATAAGGACGCCCCCGCAAAACAGGACACACGCCGCACCGGCGCGCAGAAACGCAACGGCGTTGCGCCCCTGAAACAGGCGGTGGCGGATGCCGAGAAAAAACTGGCGGAACTGAACACCCTCAACAGCCGCATCGAAGAGGCCCTGTCGCGCCCTGGCCTGTACACAGAGGCCCCCGAACGCGCACAAAAACTGATCAAACAAAAAGCCGATCTGGCGCGCATGATCCTTGCCGCCGAGGAACGCTGGATGAACGCCCAGGCCGCCTATGACGAGGCAACGGTTGGGGCGTAAACTGCCCGGTTACAGCGCGAAAAAGAAGATATGGCGTGGCGATGCAGCGGGGAGTGGCGTAATGTCCGGCATCGGCCTGACCGCCGGTCGGCTCCTCGATCCCGGCAATCCCGGGGCGGTTCAAAACGACATTCTTTATACTGATAAATCTGCTACTGAAGAAGCTTCGTTGGAGTACCAGTCACCCTAATTGTAAACCGCCTGACACAAATTGTTTCCCCAAATTATTTGATCCATAAATGAACAATCAGAATAAACGGCACGTTACCAATTTCCCCCTAAACATGCGTTTCAGAAGTCTTCGCCGTCAGTTCGATGCCCAGTGCTTTCATCACTGCCAGAGTGGTTTTCAGGGTCGGGTTGCCGTTTTCGCTGAAGGAGCGGTAGAGCTGCTCACGCGATAGCCCGGTTTGCGCAGCGATTTGCGCCATGCCCTTGGCGCGGGCGACAATTCCCAGCGCCTTTGCGATGTAGGCGGCGTTGCCGGTTTCCAGCGCGTCGGCCATGAAAAAGGCAATTTCTTCGTCACTGTCCAATGCAGCGGCCGGATCATACGCTGTTAGTTTTTCAGCCATTCTGTTCACTCCGTTTCAAATTCCAGGGCCAGTTTTTTTGCCAGCGTAATATCGCGCGCCTGTGTGCGCTTACTCCCGCCACATAGCAGCAAAATCAAAATTTTCCCGCGCTGCTGAAAATAAACCCTGTAGCCGGGCCATAATGAATCCTGAGCTCACTGACGCCGCCACCCACCGGAGAAACATCACCCGGCAATCCTTCAGCCAAGCGCATAATTCTGGTGGCGATGATAGTGCGCGCCCGCCGATCCTTCAGCTTTGCTTCCCAAAGGCGAAACGATTCGGTTTGTTTAACTTCAATCATTACAGGTCGTTGTAGTTTATATACTACTAAATATCAACATTCTCTTTCCGCGCGAAAAATATCATCCCCGCCCCTGCATCTCCCCCCGCACCTCATTCCCCGTTGCGGGTTCGCCGCCTGCCGCCTGTATTGCGCGCACGCATTCCTTGACCAGCTCGACATTGGTTTTGCGTATGCCCATCGGGGCGTCTTCGAAGCCCGTGTGCACGCCAGCTCTGCAGCGGCGGCGGCGCGGGCGGTGAAATAAAGTCAGCGTTTCGCCGCTGCTGTGGCGCGTTTGCGGCGCGGCGGTGGCGTAAGCGGGACAGCCGTAAGTTTCATTCCCAGCGCCGTCATGACCTTAAGCACCGTGGAAAATTCGGGATTGCCGTCCGCTGACAGCGCCTTGTACAAGCTTTCGCGGCCAAGCCCGGCGTCACGCGCCAGTTGCGTCATGCCGCGCGCGCGGGCGACGACGCCAAGCGCGTGTGCGATAAAAGCTGCATCATCGCCCGCTTCCTCAAAACAGGCTTCAAGATAGGCCGCCATATCCGCATCTGTTTTTAGATGTTCGGCAGAATCCCATCGTGAAAGCTTTATCTTGCCCATAAGATTTGTTCCTCACACTTCCCGCGCCAATTTTAACGCCGCCTTTACGTCTCTCGATTGCGACGCCTTGTCGCCGCCAGCCAGAAGAATAACCACTTCATTGACCCGTTGTACGAAATACACCCGGTATCCTGGGCCAAAATGGATGCGCATTTCGGAAACACCCTCACCTATGGGGGCGCAGTCGCCAAAATTGCCCATTTCGGCCCGGTCAATCCGGGACTGAATCCGCATCCTGCCCGCTCTGTCAGACAAATTCGCAAACCAGTCATCAAACAGTCCGGTGGTAAGGATGCTTTTCATTGATTATCGTATCCCAAAAGATACATTTTGTCAAACACTATTTCAATTCCCCCCTTACATCATTTCCCGTCGCCGGTTCACCGCCAGCCGCGCGGATCGCGCGCACGCATTCCTTCACTAAATCCACATTGGTTTTGCGCGTGCCCATCGGCGCGTCTTCGAGGCCCGTGCGCACGCCGCTGCCGCGCGCGACAATGGCCGGGATCAGCGGCGTAATATCGCCGCCCATGCTGGCCGCCATCCAGGGCGCGCCGGGGGCTTCCATTTCCAGCAGGCGCAGATACGTATCGAGCGCCCATTCGGTTGGCGGCAGGCCCATGGTCATATTCTCGGCGAAGCGGAAACTGTAAATCGGTTGCGGCGCTTGTGCGTAGGCGCGGTGCATGGCCGCGCCCAGCCGCACAAAGCCCGGTTCGAAACAGGCATATTCCGCATGAAAGCGATATTGCGCCGCCAGTTGCATCCCGCGCCTTATTTCCGCATCCGTGTTGGCATAGACCACGCCCCTGCCCTGCAATTGTTTGGTTTTGAAATCATAGGCGTTGAGATTAAGCGAACCCGGATCAACCACCGCCCATTCCAGCAGGCCGCGCCGCCCCAATTCATCCGCACTCTGATAACGATCGGTCCAGCCGGGATAAAGCTGGATCGGCATGGTCGGATACACAATCGCGTCAGTTTTCGCGCGGATGCCGTTCATGATGGCGGCATAAATATCCGGATCGTCATTCTGTTTGCCGGTCGCCGGGTCTACCGCATGAAGATGCAGAATGGCCGCCCCGGCCTGAACACAGGCGACGCCATCGGCGATGATCTCCTCGACCGTCACCGGCACATTGGGCTGCTTGTCGCGGCCCCAGGAACCGTTCATCGCCACTTCGATCCATATCTTGCGCGCCATGCCCCTGCCCCTTTATGTTTACAATCTGCGCCTATAGTCTAAGCATAATCCGCACAGCAAGGAATACTCCCCATGACGCAGCGCGCGCGAGAATTTCTGTCTGCCGCCTGGGGCGCACTGGGGGGCAAGGCGGAATTACTGGATGCCGTGAATTTTACCGGCGAAGGCGGGCTCGCGTCGGCCTATCCGGTAACGGACTTTGCCAGCGCCACCATCGGCGCGGCGAGCCTGGCGATGGCGGAACTTTCGCAATGCCGTGGCGGAAAATTTCCTGATGTGACCATCGACCGCCGCCTCGCCTCATTCTGGTTTGCCTGGTCCATCCGGCCCGTGGAGTGGCAAATGCCCGCGCCCTGGGACCCGATCGCCGGAGATTATCAGACGACGGATGGATGGATCCGGCTGCACACCAATGCGCCGCATCACCGCGCCGCCGCCGGACAGGTGTTAGGCCATCATGCGGATAAAGCCGCCATGGCGGGCGCTGTAGCGGGATGGAAAAAGCAGGAGCTTGAAACGGCCATCGCTGCAGCGGGCGGCTGCGCCGCCGAAATGCGCTCTGTGGCGGAATGGGCCGCGCATCCGCAGGGACGCGCGCTGGCCAGGGAACCGCTGGCGCATATGGAAAGTTTCGCCCCCGCGCCATTGCCGGATCGCGGCGCGACAGCCTCGCGCCCATTGGCGGGCGTGCGGGTGCTGGATTTAACCCGCGTTCTGGCCGGGCCCATCGCCAGCCGTTTTCTGGCGGGCTTTGGCGCCAATGTACTGCGCCTTGATCCGCCCGATTGGGACGAGCCGGGTGTTGTGCCGGAAGTCACGCTGGGCAAACGCTGCGCCCGTCTGAACATAAAGACCGCCGAAGGACGCGCCACATTCGAGGCGCTGCTGGCGCAGGCGGATATACTGCTGCATGGCTACCGGGCCGATGCGCTGGACCGGATGGGTTATGATGCGGCGGCGCGCCGCGCTTTGTCACCCGGCCTGATCGACGTGTCGCTCTGCGCCTATGGCTGGTCCGGCCCATGGGCGCTGCGGCGCGGCTTTGACAGTCTGGTGCAGATGAGCTGCGGCATCGCCGAAGCGGGCATGCGCTGGAAACAGGCGGCACTGCCCGTACCGCTACCGGTACAGGCGCTGGATCACGGCACGGGCTACCTGATGGCGGCTGCTGCCATTCATGGCCTTTCGCAACGCCTGAATAATGTGAACAGCCTTACCGCGCGCCTGTCGCTGGCGCGCACCGCAAAACTGCTGACAGAAGCGGGAGCCTATGCGGCGGAACCAGAACTTGCGGCAGAGAATTTCTTTGATATTGCATCCGCCATTGAGGAAAGTGATTGGGGCCATGCAAAGCGCCTCAAGCCCCCGGTCACAATCCAGGATGTGCCCGTGTACTGGACGCTGCCGGCGCGCGCATTAGGTACGGCAAAACCGGTCTGGAACTGATTTGCCAGATAGGCAATTCCATCTGATCCGTAAAACAGGGCCGATCTGAATTTTAGAGCAGTTTGTGATCAGGCTGAAACATCTCAACAAACTCGGTGTCATTGCCCGATTTATTCGGGCAATCCATGGACGCCGCGCACGCAGGCGTTTGTGTACGGCTTCTTTGCCAGCCGCATCCCTCCGGCGAAGGCGCTTGATGGATTACCCGGACAAGCCGGGTAATGACACCGGGGGTGTGTTTCAGTCAGATCACAAAATGCAATAGAGCAATTTTACCTGTTTTGCTCTAAGGACGCGCGCCTAGCTGCATAAGCGCGATGATTACATTTATGTCAGTGCCGTTTCCCGACAGAGGCACATAGCACGCCTCGATGCTTTGAAAATCCTGACCCGGTATCACAGTTCTTTCAACGAATGTGCGTAACGGCGCGCGTGTGCTTAATACACTATTGAGCGCCTGGAGTTTGCGCTCATACACAAGCGGCGGCAATGCCGAAATAGGTTGGCCGTGCAAATTCCCGCTGGCCAACAACTCACCCAACGCAGTTCCCATCAAGCGGATGCGAAACTCTTCGCCTTGCGCGGGCACATCATACATGCTGATCATTGGCAGCCATTGCTGCATTTCACGCGGCGCGATATCAGCGCGGGCAGGAAAATCCCGGCCACCCTTTTTTTCCTGCAAATAGCCAATAAAGTCAGCCAGTTTTGAAGACAGAAAATTTAACGCAAAGTCTGATTCTACTTCTACCTGCTCAGATTTTGGCATTCTGATGCCCTCCCGATCCGGGGCTATTCCTACAGATAACGCACCACAAAATCCAAGAAAAAAACCATGTCTGTTCAGCCTAGATTTTCCCGGGAAAAGTTTGACCTGATTTTACATGGAAAAATGCGGCCGGATCCGATTAAGTCATTTAATCACAAGGAAGAACTCCGGCGTTTCAATTTCGGAAAGTGTCCGATACGGTTCACGACTCGCCCGATCAACCAGAATGCGGGGATTGCCATTGGCACTTTCAGAAGCCCGCTGCTCAATCCTCATGCCGCCTTGTCGCACCCCGTATCCACCACCTTCACAATGTCGGCCATAATATCGTTGAGCTGATAGTCCTTCGGCGTATAGACGCGGGCGACACCTGCCGCGCGCAATCTGTCCGCGTCTTCGGGGGGGATGATGCCGCCGATAATGACGGGAATATCGCCAAGGCCCGCCGCGCGCATCCGTTCCAGAACATCCAGCACCAGCGGCACATGGCTGCCCGACAGGATGGACAGGCCGACCACATGCACGCCTTCCTCCAGCGCCGCATTCACGATCTGCGCGGTGGTGAGACGGATGCCTTCATAGACCACTTCCATTCCGGCGTCGCGGGCGCGCACGGCGATCTGTTCCGCGCCATTGGAATGGCCATCGAGGCCCGGCTTGCCGACCAGGAATTTCAGGCGGCGGCCAAGTTTTGCCGATACCGCCTCGACCGATTTGCGCACATCTTCCAGCGCCGCGCCGCCGCCGCTGCGCGACGCGCGGCCCACGCCGGTGGGGGCGCGATATTCGCCGAAAATTTCGCGCAAACAGGCGGCCCATTCGCCGGTGGTGACGCCGGCTTTTGCTGCGGCGATGGAGGGCGGCATGATGTTGGCGCCCGATTGCGCCGCCGCGCGTAAATCGGCGAGAGCCTTTTCGACCGCCTTGCCGTCGCGTGCGGCGCGCCACTGCTTCAGACGTTCAATCGCCTGCGCCTCGACAGTTTCATCCACCGTCATGATGCCGCCATCCGCGCCCTGTGATAATGGCGAAACCTCTGACTCGGTGAATTTATTGACGCCCACCACAATATGATCGCCCGCCTCGATGGCGTTCAGCCGCGCGCTGTTGGATTCAACCAGCTTCTGTTTCATATAGCTGGATTCGACCGCCGCTATGCCGCCGCCCATTTCATCTATGCGGGCCAGTTCCGCGCGGGCCTCCGCCTTCAATTCCGCCACCTTGGCCGCAATCTCATGGCTGCCGTTGAAAATATCGCCAAATTCCAGCAGATCGGTTTCATAGGCGACAATCTGTTGCAGGCGCAGCGACCATTGCTGATCCCATGGCCGCGGCAGGCCGAGCGCCTCGTTCCAGGCGGGCAATTGCACGGCGCGGGCGCGGGCGTCTTTCGACAGCACCACGCCCAGCATTTCCAGCAATATTCTGTATACGTTGTTTTCCGGCTGCGGCTCGGTCAGGCCCAGCGAATTAACCTGCACGCCATAGCGGAACCGGCGCAGTTTCGCATCCGTGACGCCATAGCGTTCCAGCGTCAGTTCGTCCCACAATTCGCCAAAGGCGCGCATCTTGCACATTTCGGTGATAAAGCGCACGCCGGCATTGACGAAGAAACTGATGCGCCCGACCACCTGCGCAAAATCTTCCGGCGGAACCTGGCCGCCCGCTTTCACCGTGTCCAGAATGGTGAAGGCGTTGGCCAGCGCGAAGGCCAGTTCCTGCACCGGGGTCGCGCCCGCTTCCTGCAAATGATAGGAGCAGACATTGACCGGATTCCATTTCGGTACTTCGCGGTAGGTATAGGCAATCATGTCGGAGGTCAGCCGAAGGCTGGCGGCAGGCGGAAAAATATAGGTGCCGCGCGACAGATATTCCTTGATGATGTCATTTTGCGTGGTGCCGGTCAGGCTGTTGCGCGGCGCCCCCTGTTCGTCGGCGGCGGCAATATACAACGCCATCAGCCAGGGCGCGGTGGCGTTGATGGTCATCGAGGTATTCATGCGCTCCAGCGGGATGCCATCAAACAGCGCCCGCATATCGCCCAGATGCGCCACCGGCACGCCGACCTTGCCCACCTCGCCGCGCGCCAGCACATGATCGGCGTCATAGCCGGTTTGCGTCGGCAGGTCGAAGGCCACCGAAAGCCCGGTTTGCCCCTTGCCCAGATTGTTGCGGAACAGGGCGTTGGACGCCTCGGCGGTGGAATGCCCTGCATAGGTGCGCAAAATCCAGGGCGCGTCTTTTTTCGGGGCTTTTCCAGGGCTTTTTGCAGCGGTCATGAGCAAGTTCCATTCCTCTAGTCAATTTCACGTAAATATCATATTCTGTGTTGCGGTGCAAAAAATCGCTTGAACTGGCGCCGCATAAGCGCTTTATCAGGCATTATGACTTAATTTCAGGCAAACCTTCGCCCCTGGAGCTTTACCCCATGTCGCAAGCAAAAGCTAAAGTCCAAGAATTAAAAGATTTATACGAAATTGGCGAAATTCCGCCGCTGGGCCATGTGCCCAAAAATATGTATGCCTGGGCGATCCGGCGCGACCGGCAGGGGCCGCCCGAACAGGCGATGCAGCTTGAAGTTGTAGAAACCCCAAGTCTCGACAGTCAGGAAGTTCTGGTCCTCGTGATGGCGGCGGGGGTCAATTATAACGGCGTCTGGGCGGCGCTGGGCACCCCGGTGTCGGTGTTCGACGTGCATAAACAGCCCTATCACATAGCCGGATCGGACGCTTCGGGCATTGTCTATGCGGTCGGCTCCAAGGTCACCCGCTGCAAGGTCGGCGACGAGGTGGTGGTGCATTGCAACCAGACCGATGGCGATGACGAAGAATGCAATGGCGGCGACCCGATGTTCTCGAACAGCCAGCGCATCTGGGGCTATGAAACGCCGGACGGTTCCTTCGCGCAATTCTGCCGGGTGCAGGCGCAACAGATCATGCCGCGCCCCAAACATCTGACCTGGGAAGAAAGCGCCTGTTACACGCTGACGCTGGCCACCACCTACCGTATGCTGTACGGGCACGAGCCGCATATTCTCAGCCCCGGCGATAATGTGCTGGTGTGGGGCGCCAGCGGCGGGCTGGGTTCTTTCGCCGTGCAGCTCTGCGCCACTTCCGGCGCGAACGCCATCGGCGTGGTGTCGGATGAAAGCAAGCGCGACTTTGTGATGTCGCTGGGCGCCAAGGGCGTCATCATCCGCAATGATTTCAACTGCTGGGGGCAATTGCCACAGGTCAACGGCCCAGGTTTCGCCGAATATATGACCGAGGTGCGCAAGTTCGGCAAGGCGATCTGGGACATTACCGGCAAGGGCGTAGATGTGGATTTCGTGTTCGAACATCCCGGCGAGGCGACCTTCCCCGTGTCCTGCATGGTGTGCAAACGCGGCGGCATGGTGGTGTTCTGTGCCGGGACCACCGGCTTCAATCTGACCTTCGATGCGCGCTTTGTGTGGATGCGCCAGAAACGCATACAGGGCAGCCACTTCGCCAATCTGAAACAGGCCAGCCAGGCCAACCGGATGGTGATCAACCGGCGCATCGACCCCTGCATGTCGGAAGTGTTTCCGTTCGCCGACATTCCCAAGGCGCATACCAAAATGTGGAAAAATGAACATGCGCCCGGCAATATGGCGGTGATGGTCTGCGCCAAACGCCCCGGCCTGCGCACCGTCGCGGACACGATCGAGGCCGGGCTGGAATAGCGCCGGTTTACACCGGCCCCTCCAGAAAAGCCCAAACAAGAGCCAGTTTGCCAAAGTGTGTAATTGGTGGTACACTTGATCTTGTGCTGTTGGAGACTGGTGGAGGCATAACGATGACAACTGGCAATCCAAGAATTCAGGTCATGCTCGATGAGGAGACCAATGCGCTGCTATCCACTCTGGCGGGGCGGCTGCGCCGCTCTATCTCTTCAACCGCAGCGGATTTGATCCGCGAGGCGCTAGAACTGCATGAAGATATACTGCTTTCCAAGCATGGCGATGCCCGGTTCGCCTCCAGTAAAAAGTGGATCAGCCACGAAGACGCATGGAAGTAGCGGGTGTGGAAGCTGCGCTATGCGGACAGTGTCATCCGCGAAGATATTGCGCGGCTGGACCTGACTGTCAGGCGGCGCATCCGCAAATCGATCGAATCCAAACTGACGATTGATCCTGGGCGATTTGGTAAGCCGTTGCGGCACAGCCTGCATCATTTGCGGAGCCTCCGGGTGGGTGATTACCGGGTGCTGTACCATATGGATCATGAGGCGCAGTCTGTATCCATCATCTCCATTGGCCACCGGCGGGATATATATGAAGAATAAAGTGGCCGCGCCATAGTGGCCAATTGCCGGGTTAGGCCGCCATATGGCAAGTTGACCGGGGCCGCTGTGGAATAAGCCCGGTTTACACCGGCCCGGCGGCCCGCTAGCATACCCCCGGAATAAGGGAAGGCGGATCAGGGTGCCTGCGAGAAGGAGAAATGGGGTAGAAGGAGAAATGGGAAGGAGAAATGGGGTCAGACTAGATTATTTTGCGTTATATTTGATCATTTAGTCGAGTCTGACCCCATTTCCCCTTTACGGTCAAAAAGCTGGCAACCTAGATTATCCTCAAGTTTTTTGATTTGCAGGCTGACGGCGGATTGGGTGCGCCCGACAATCCGCGCCGCATTGCTGAAATTTCCGATTTCCGCAACGGCGATGAAGCTTTTTAGCAGCAGCGTATCCAGTTGAAACGGCATCTCGCTTCCCATATTTGATTTCATCGTTGATGATATGGGAGCTAATTTTTTGAATGTCACATGAGAAATCAATCAGGCTGGACAAACCCGGGTTCGCGCTCTTTGTTGGGGCTGGAACAGCCCGGTTTACATCGGTCCGGCGGAGCGATAGCATATCCATCTATAGGAAGGCTGACAGGGGCCTCCGCGCCCATAAATAGATCAACCTTCCAGAATGGGAGGATGCTCATGGCCATTGAAGTGAAGCCAATTGATGCGCCACTGGGCGCAATCGTGTGGGGCTGGAATCCCGACGCTGAACTGTCGTCTGAAGATGAAGGCGTTATCCGGCAAAGCCTGGCGGATCATCAGCTGCTGGTGTTTCGCGGCCATACCGCGCCCACGGATCAGGAGCTGGTCCGCTTCGCCACTCGTTTCGGCAATCTGATCAAGGGATCGGAATGGTTCGGCGACATTGATCCGGTGGCGGAAATTCTGCGCGTCAATAATGTGGTGGGCGATGACGGCGTGGCCGAAGGCACCGGCGCGTCGGCGTCGCTGGAATGGCATGCGGATTATTCCTATGTGCCGCATGTCGGCAAGGAAAGCTTTCTCGAGGCTGTCGAAATACCGCGCAAAAATCCGCCGCAAACCTGCTTTGCGAACCAGTATGCGGCGTTTGAAAGCCTGCCGCGCGCCATGGCTGAAATGCTGCGCCCGCTGTTCGCGCATCACAGCATCACCGGCTATGGCAAAGATATTGAAAGCGCGCAGATCACCGGCTCACCCATGGACATAGAAGGCTTTCGCGAAGAATTCAAAGCCAAGAAGGAACGCAATGCGCGCCTTGGCGTGGAACGCCCGCCCATTCCGCAGGCTATTCATCCGGTCATTCTGCGCCACCCGGACACGGGGCGCGAAATTCTCTATGTCAGCAAGGGCATCACCCGCAACATTATTGGCATGCCAAAGGATGAAAGCGGCGCCTTGCTAAAGGAACTGCACGCGCATTCGACGCGGCCGGAAAATGTCTATGCGCATGACTGGCAGGTCGGCGACATGGTGATGTTCGACACGCTTGGCACCCTGCACCGGCGCGACGCCTGGGACCCGGGTGAACGGCGCGTGATGCGCCAGATGAGCACGCTGTGGACCCCGCCCGCGCATCCGCATTCCATCGCGGCGGAGTAGGCGGGGATTAAGGGGGGCGTCCTATTCAATAGGATATTCTCCTCAAGGCTTCGGTTGGAGGAATGAAGTAGAGAATGTCCGTTTATAACATCACAAAAGACGGCGACGTGGTTAGTTTTGCCAAAATTTTTGTCAGACGGCGGCTAGAGGGCTTCAAGAAGGACATTGCAATTTGTCTCAAGCCTGATGAGAACAACAGTCACGCATATATGCCTGGACTGATGGCGTGCTTTTCGCTCTTGGACTTTTTCAGCGGCCTTAATGCGGGTCAGATGACTGGCCACAACCACGAGCAGCTTATCAAGTATATGCGCATTTTTGCACCGCCTAACCGGTATGATGACTATCTATTAAAGCTCGTGTACATCGCTTTTCGGCATAAGCTGGCCCACCTGAGCCACCCATACTTCGTCCTCAACACCAAAAATGACGAGAGGCTAAAAGAAAGGCAGATGTTGTTGACATGGACGATCTCTGAGGAAGCGCACGATCCCCCGATTAGGTTAAAATGTTATTCGAAGCCGGAGAGAATCACAAAGCAACCCACGCCCTGGCCGGTAAGTTACGACCATCGCATCCATATCTCCATCCGCACGCTCGCCGACGATGCGATAAAAACGGCACGGAAATATTTAGCGAAACTTAAGCATGACGCAGATCTTCAGAAAAAGTTTCGGGAGTGTATGTGTGAATTCTATCAAACTTAGGCCACGCACCCATGGCATAGTGGACGTTACCCCTTCAACCTCCGCCCACACACCATCCCTTACGCCGCGCGGCGTAAATCCCGCACTTTGATCTTGCCAGCTTTCTTCTGCGCCTGGGCAAGCTCATAATCCATCTGTAGCCCGAGCCACATTTCCGCGTTGCTGCCGAACGCCTTGGCGAGGCGGAGCGCCATTTCAGGCGAGATACCGGAGCGGCCATTCAGGATTTCCGACAAGGTCTTGCGCGCAACGCCAAGCCCCGCGGCCGCCGCCGTGACAGTCAAGCCAAGCGCCTCGATACATTCCTGGCGGATAATCCTGCCCGGATGCGGGGGAGGGTTCATCAGCATGTGATGTCCTCTCTAGCGGTTTGACGTTAAGTTTGAGCATATCCAGAAGTTTGAGTATATCCAACGTCAGGGCGTGATGATTTTTAGGTTAACCCGTCGATTCCCTCTAGCCTTCACATTGGGAGCTTCGGCCTGGCAACGCCTCCCTCTTCCTGAAAGGGGGACGGTCAACCCGCTGCGCCAGCGCCTGCGCGGCGAGGGAGGGGGTCAGGGTTTTGGCGCCTGGCATATCCTGCTTGCGGGGGCCGGGTTTCGGCCTTATACAGTTCGCTTTAATGAGCAGCCTCCGCACACATTCCGCGCTTCGATTCCCGCACAGGCATCTGTTGGGCATCAAGGATCTGTCCGCCACGGACATTGATCAAATCCTTGATCTGGCGGATTCCTATGTCGAATTGAACCGCCAGGCCGACAAGAAACAGAATTTGTTGCGCGGGCGCACCCAGATCAACCTGTTTTTTGAAGCCTCGACCCGGACGCAAAGCTCGTTTGAGCTGGCGGGCAAGCGGCTGGGGGCCGATGTGCTGAATATGGCGGTCAGCAATTCGGCCCTGAAAAAGGGCGAAACCCTGATCGACACCGCCATGACGCTGAATGCGCTGCGCCCCGATCTGCTGGTGGTGCGCCATCCGGATTCGGGCGCTGTCGAACTGCTGTCGCAAAAGGTGGATTGCGCGGTCATCAATGCGGGCGATGGCAGCAATGAACATCCGACCCAGGCACTGCTGGACGCGCTGACCATCCGGCGGCGGCGCGGCAGTTTGCAGGGGCTGCTGGTGGCCATATGCGGCGATATTCTGCATAGCCGGGTGGCGCGATCCAACATCTATCTGCTTAACCGGATGGGTGCGCGGGTGCGCGTTGTCGCGCCGCCTACCCTGCTGCCTGCCAATATTGCCCGGCTGGGGGTGGAGGTGTTTCATGATATGCGCGCTGGCTTGCAGGATGTGGACATTGTGATGATGTTGCGTCTGCAACAGGAACGCATGCATGGCGCCTTTGTACCCAGCCTGCGCGAATATTTTCACTTCCATGGGCTGGACTATGAAAAACTGTCCCGCGCCAGGCCGGATGCGCTGATCATGCATCCCGGCCCGATGAACCGGGGCGTTGAGATCGACAGCGAAGTGGCCGATGATATTGACCGCAGCGTCATTCGCGAACAGGTCGAGATGGGGGTTGCCGTGCGGCTGGCCATACTTGATCTGCTCAGCCGCAATCTGCCCGCAAATTCGCCGCTGGCGGGGGCGCAATGAACGCCGCATCCTCAGGATACAGGCCCCTCCCGGGAACGCAACTGACCGCCTATGTCGATGCGCGGCTGGTTGATCCGGCCACCGGCTATGACGGGCCGGGTGAACTACTGACCCAGGGCGGGCTGATTGTGGATTGCGGGCCAAAATTATTTGCAGATGGCATCCCCGCGGAATGCGGCGTGATTGCCTGCGCGGGGCAGGTTCTTTGCCCCGGCCTGATCGACATGAAAGTATTTGCCGGTGAACCCGGCGCCGAACATAAGGAAACGCTCGAAAGCGCAAGTCTGGCCGCCGCGGCCGGCGGCATCACGACCATCATCACCATGCCCAATACCGACCCGGTGATTGATGATATTTCGCTGGTCGAGTTTCTGAAACGCCGGGCGCGGTTTGGCGCGCTGGTCAATGTGCATCCGATGGCCGCCGCGACCCAGGGGTTGAAGGGCCTCGGCATGTCGGAAATCGGCCTGATGCGCCAGGCAGGGGCCGTCGCCTTTACGGATGGCGTGCAGGCGGTGGCGAATGCGGTGCTGATGCGCCGGTTGCTGAGTTACGCCAGCCGCTTTGACGCGCTGATCGTGCAGCATGTGGAAGAGCCGATGCTGGCCGAGGGCGGCTGCATGAATGAAGGCGAGATTGCCACGCGGCTGGGGCTTGCCGGTATTCCGGACGCCGCCGAAACCATCATGCTGGAACGCGATCTGCGCCTGGTTGAACTGACCGGCGCGCGCTATCACGCGGATCAGCTTTCCTGCGCTACCTCGGTAGAGATTATACGTCAGGCCAAACGCCAGGGGCTGCCGGTAAGCTGCGGCGTCTCGGCGGCGCATCTGGCGCTGAATGAAAATGATGTCGGCAATTACCGCACCTTTTTCAAACTTTCGCCGCCGCTGCGCCGCGAAGAAGACCGCGCCGCGCTGGTGGCGGGCGTCAAGGATGGCACGATCGATGTCATTGTCAGCGGGCATAATCCGCAAGATCAGGAAAGCAAGCGCCTGCCCTTTGCGCAGGCGGCGACCGGCGGCATCGGGCTGGAAACGCTGCTGTCCGTGGCGCTGTCCTGCTATCATAACGGGCATGTGTCCTTGTGCGGTCTGCTGGCGCGTATGACGATCAATCCGGCGCGATTGCTGGGCCTGCCCGGCGGGCGGCTGGCCAAGGGGCAACCCGCCGATCTGACCCTGTTCGATCCGGGAAAAAGCTGGATCGTGACCGGCAGCGGGTTGCGTTCCAAATCCAAGAACACGCCGTTTGAAGACCGGCATTTGCAGGGTGTTGTCCTGCGCACCGTGGTGGCCGGCGAAACGGTTTTTGTCAGGGAAGAAACCTAGCCATGCCAGACCCGATGGATTGGGGCCTGTCCGGACCCTATTTACTGGCGGCGCTGCTGGGCGGTTATCTGCTGGGCAGTATTCCGTTTGGCCTGATCCTGACCCGGCTGGCGGGGATGGGCGATATTCGCGCCATCGGTTCGGGCAATATCGGCGCGACCAATGTGTTGCGCACGGGTAATAAATTGCTGGCGCTTCTGACTTTGCTGCTGGATGGCGGCAAGGGGGCGCTGGCTGTTCTGATCGCGCAAACTTATGGGGCGGATGTGACCGTCAGTGCGGCGGCCGGGGCATTTTTCGGGCATCTGTTTCCGGTCTGGCTGCGTTTCAGGGGCGGAAAGGGTGTGGCGACATTTTTGGGGATTGTGCTGGCGCTGAACCCGCTGGTCGGGATGGCGGTCTGCGCAACCTGGCTTGCGGTGGCTGCGGTGTTTCGTATTTCATCGGCGGCGGCGCTGGCGGCGGCGGCGCTGGGCCCGGTCTATTTCTGGTGGCCGGGACAGGACCAGCTGATGCAATTGTCGCTATTACTTGCAGTTGTGATCTGGCTTAAGCATTATGACAATATTCGCCGCCTGATCGCAGGTGAAGAACCGCGCATAGGAGCCGTCAGCTCCGAATAAGGGGGCGCCGTGGCAATTCTTTCTGATCGGGAGCGGGTTGACTGGCTGCGGCTGATCCGCACCCGCAATGTCGGCCCCGCCACTTTCACCAGCCTGATTGCACAATTCGGTTCAGCCACCAGGGCGATTGAAGCCCTGCCGGACCTGGCGCGGCGCGGTGGCGCGCGGGGCGCGATCAGCATTGCAGGCAAAGCCGAAGCCGAGGCCGAACTGGCCGCCGCCGCCCGGCTGGGTGCGCGCTATATTGCGTCCTGTGAGCCGGAATATCCGCCGGCGCTGGCAGCCAGTGACACGCCGCCTCCCATTCTTTGCATGAAAGGCGCGCTGCATTTATTAAGGCGGCCCAGCATCGCCATTGTCGGCGCGCGTAACGCCTCTGCTGCGGGCGCCCGCATCGCGCGCGATCTCGCTTATGCGCTCGGGCAGCAGGAGATTCTGATTGCTTCCGGCCTGGCGCGCGGCATTGATACCGCCGCACATAATGGCGCGCTGGAAAGCGGCACCGCCGCCATCCTCGCGGGCGGCATAGATGTGGTCTATCCCCCGCAAAATGCCGAACTGCACCATCGCATCGCAGAGACCGGCGTGCTGATTTGCGAATTGCCCCCCGGCTCCCAGCCGCAGGCGCGGCATTTCCCGCAGCGCAACCGTATTATATCCGGGATCAGCCTGGGTGTGATCGTGATCGAGGCCGCGCCCCAGTCCGGATCGCTGATCACCGCGCGCTATGCAGGTGAACAGGGGCGCGAAGTATTTGTGGTGCCCGGATCGCCGCTGGATCCCCGGTCGCGCGGCGGCAACGCCCTGATCCGGCAGGGGGCGACATTGGTGCAAAGCGCTGAGGATGTTATGGAGGCCCTGCAACCGCTGCTGCGCAAACCCTTTAGCGAACCCGAGCGGGCGCAGATTATGGCCGTGCCGGTGCTGGATATGCGCCTGATCGATAAAGCGCGGCCGGAAATTCTGGAAATGCTTGGCCCCACCCCTGTGGAAATCGACGAGCTGGTGCGCCAATCCGGACTGAGCGCAGCTGCCATCGCGGTTCTTCTGCTGGAACTGGATCTGGCCGGACGCCTGGAACGCCATCCGGGGCAGCGTGTGGCGCTGATTGGCTGAAAGCACTTGACGCCCAGGAACAAAAAGGGTACATTCGCCGGTATTGGCGTGCGGGTGAAAACCGGACCGGGTGCTTGTTACCGCTGCCATTATGTCATGCGCGCCAGTTCATGCGTGCCGTTGTCAGGATAGACTAACCTGCGCTAAGTAACCGTGTTATTGAAGGCGTGTAAAATAAACACCTCATTGGAAGGCTCAGGAAGGCTCAATGGCAACTTCGCTTCGCAAAACCGCCGGAAACTGGTTTACCCGGATTTTTCTGTTTATTCTGGTGATCAGTTTCGCTGTATGGGGCGTTGCGGATTTTCTTGGCAACACGGCCGAGCCGCCTTTGGCAAAGGTGGCGGGCGTCACCATTTCCGGGCCGGAATTCAATGCTGATTTCCGCCGCGAACTGTTTCGCCTGCAACAGCAATATGGCCCGGAATTCACCTCCGAAAAAGCCCGCGAAATGGGCTTTGACCGCGAAGTGCTACGCCAGATTCTGGTGGGTGTGATGTTCGACAAGGAGACGGAGAAACTGTCTCTGACCGCATCAGACGAGACCATTGCACAGAGCATCCTTGAAAATGCCAGCTTTCGCGATTCGTTTGGCCAGTTCGACCGCAATATTTTTCAACGCGCGCTGAATGACAATGGTTTTACCGAAAAGGAATATCTGCGCCGTGCGCGCCAGGAGATGACCCGGCGGCAATTGATCGCCGCCCTCAGCGCGGGCGTTGCTGTGCCGAAAAAACTATCCGGATCATTATATTCGCTGCGCGAAGAACAGCGCATTGCGGAACTGCTGTTCATTCCGCAGAGCGCCATTGGCAAACTGCCCCCGCCAACGGACGCGGAACTGGAGATTTTTCACAAATCCAATGCGGCGCTGTTCACCGCCCCCGAAACCCGCGCCGTCAGCTATATCACCCTGCATCCCAAAGATCTGGCGGATACGATAACGCCAACCGAAGCGGAACTGCGCGAACAATATGACGCCAGGCTGGCCGAATTCACGGTTACCGGCATGCGCAATATACAGCAATTTGTGCTGCCCGATGAAGCCGCCGCAAAGGCGGCCCGCGAAAAAATCAGGACAGCGGAAGATTTTGTAAAGATCGCCAAACAGACGGTCGGCATGAACGAAAAAGAACTGGAACTTGTGGAAGTAACCAAGGAGATGCTTCCAGCCGAAATTTCGGACGCGGTTTTTGCGCTGAAAGAACGCGAAATCAGCGCACCGCTGCAAAGCCCGCTGGGCTGGCATCTGATCAGAATTACCGCCGCACGCCAGGAACGGGTGCAGCCCTTTGAAGAAGTACGCAGTAAAATTACCCGTGATCTGCAATTCAGCCGCGCCCTTGATCTGCTTGTCGCGCGCGCGAACCAGATTGAAGACGCACGGGCCGGCGGCGCATCACTGGAAGAAGCGGCAAAAGAATTTAATCTGACCCTGCACATGATTGCCAGCATTGACCGGGACGGCAATGGACCCGATGGCAAGCCCGTGGCGGCCATGCCGGCAGACCCGCAATTCATCGCGGATATTTTTACCACCGACGCGGGCGCAGAAGGTGATTTACGGGAAAGCAAGGATGGCGGATATTTTATCTTACGGGTTGATTCAATCACCCCCGCTGCGGTGCGGCCGCTTGCTGCAATACGCGGCGACGTGCTGGAGGCCTGGCGCGCCATGCAGACCGGCGAAAAACTGGATGATCTTGCAGGTGAGATGCTGAAATCGGCCAATGCGGGCAAAAGTCTGGCAGATATCGCCAAACCCCTGAATCTCAAACCCGCGATGAGCCCCGCCTTTGGCCGGGGCTATGCAGATGATCTGATAAGCGCTGCGCTGACCGCAAAATTATTTACCGCCAAAGCGGGGGACAGCTTTGCCGAGCCAGCCCCGAAAGGAGGTTATGTTCTGGCGCGCCTGAAACAAATCCAGACGCCCGACCGGAACCAGAATAGCGATGCGGTTGCAAAATTGGAGCGGGACCTGTTACGCAATCTGTCCGAGGACATGCTGGCCCAATATCAGACCGTGCTGGAGCGCCGGTATGAGGTGAGTATAAACCAGGATCGGCTAACCAGTCTGTTTGAAGAGCAATAACAATGCAGGTTGATCCTGATTTTACTGCATTCACCAAAACCTATGACGCCGGCGCGCCACAGGTGGTGTGGACCAATCTGGTCGCCGATCTGGATACGCCCGTATCGGTGATGCTAAAACTTGCGCATGGCCAGCCATACAGTTTTCTGTTCGAGTCGGTTGAGGGCGGCGCCGCACGCGGGCGCTATTCGTTCATTGGCATGAAACCCGATCTGATCTGGCGCTGTTATGGCGCGCGCGCGGAAATCAACCGCAGGGCGCGCGTGGATCACAATGCGTGGGAGCCATGCGCGGAAGGTGCGCTGGAATCACTGCGCAGACTGGTGCGTGAAATGCGTGTTGATCTGCCTGCCAGCCTGCCGCCCATGGCGACCGGTCTGTTCGGGTATATGGGTTATGACATGGTGCGGCTGATGGAAAAACTGCCCGCGCCCAACCCCGACCCGCTTGGCCTGGCCGACAGTATTTTCATCCGCCCGTCGATCATGGTGATTTTTGACAGTGTGAAAGATATCCTCAGTGTGGTTACGCCGGTATGGCCACAGGAGGGCGTAAGCGCGCGCGCCGCGTACAACCAGGCTAACGAGCGGTTGAATGATGTGGTCGCAGATTTTGAAAAGCCGTTGCCGCATGGCGCAAATTACCGGCTGGATAGCCTGACGCCTCTGCCCGAACCGCAATCCAATACGACACAGGCGGAATATCATGCGATGGTCGCACGGGCGAAGGAGTATATCGCCGCCGGGGATGTGTTTCAGGTCGTGCCCAGCCAGCGTTTTCGCATGCCGTTTGACTTGCCGCCGTTTGCGCTGTACCGCGCGCTGCGGCGGATCAACCCATCGCCCTATATGAATTTTCTGGATTTTGGCGATTTCGCCATTGTCGGGTCCAGCCCGGAATTGCTGGTGCGGCTGCGCGATGATGTGGTGACCATTCGCCCCATTGCCGGTTCACGCCCGCGCGGCGCAACGCCCGAACAGGACGCCGCGATGGCGCATGATCTGATCACGGACGAAAAAGAACGCGCTGAACATTTGATGCTGCTGGATTTGGGGCGCAATGATGTGGGGCGCGTGTCACAGATTGGCAGCGTCAAGGTCACCGGCCAGTTCATGACCGAATATTATTCGCATATCATTCATCTGGTGTCGAATGTTGAAGGCCTGATCGGCCCGGAATTTGATGCGATTACGGCCCTGTGCGCCGGCTTTCCGGCGGGCACCGTTAGCGGCGCGCCGAAAATACGGGCGATGGAAATCATTGACGAACTGGAAAAGGAAAAGCGCGGCGTTTATGCCGGATGCGTTGGCTATTTCTCCGCCAACGGATCAATGGATAATTGCATCGCGCTGCGCACCGCCGTGGTCAAGGACAAGGTGGTTTATATTCAGGCGGGCGGCGGCGTCGTGATGGATAGCGACCCCGAAGCCGAATATCAGGAAACCATCACCAAGGCCAAGGCCATGGTGCGCGCCGCCGAAGAAGCCGTGCGATTTGCCTCCGCCGCAAAAAAAGGGCAGTAATGGCGGCGGCCCGCGCCTGTAACGGTGACGGCGCCGCCCTGCCGGATCATATTACAATTTATCCGTACACGAATTTGCGTACCAGCTGGTGCGCAATGGCGAATGGGGGCGGGATCATGACCTTGCCGTTGCCCCTGCCTTCCAGCGCATCGCGCAGATCGGCGCGGCTGACCCACAGGGCTTCTTCCAGCTCGATGCCGTCCACCTTGATTTCCTCATTGTCGGCCACCGCCGAACAGCCGATCATCAGCGACATCGGATAGGGCCAGGGCTGTGTGAACCGGTAGCTAACCGAAGACACGCGGCAGGCGGCCTCTTCAAACAGTTCGCGGGCCACCGCCTCTTCGATGCTTTCTCCCGGTTCGACAAAACCGGCCAGGGCGGAATACATGCCCTTGGGAAAAATTTTCTGGCGGCCCAGAAGCGCCTTGTCACCCAGTTCCGCCAGCATGATCACGACGGGATCGGTGCGCGGAAAATGCTGTGTCTTGCATTGCGGGCAGTCGCGGCGATAACCGCCTTCGGCAATCACCGACGGCACGCCGCAGGCCGAACAGAATTTATGCGTACTGTGCCATTTCAACACCGATTTGGCCTGGGCCGCGATGGCGGCGTCCTGCGCGTCAATGCTCATGGCCAGCGCGCGCAGATCGCCAAATTCGCCAAAGCCTTTCAGCGGGCCCGACTTGCTTGGATCGCTGTCGCCGGGTAAATCAATTGCAAAATAAGCCCGGTCCTTTTTGTCCAGTCCAAGAAACAGCACCGCAGCGCCGCCGGCCAGCGCATCGGCGAACATATCCGGCCGCATGAAACCCACCTCGGGCGGCCCGCCGGGTTTGGCGGGCGGCAACGTGAAAACATTCTCCTTATACATGGGCAGCATAAAGCTGTCCTTGTGCAGCAGGCGTTGCGCCAGCCAGTCCGCATCGGTGCGCTTATGGCTAACCCTGTCCAGCGGGTTATTGGCGAAAATATTTGGATTTTGCGGCAATGCCATGCGGCGATCTCCCCTGACTGTCCGGATTCGAATTGGAATTATCCAACTCTGGCACAGGCGCGGCCTTGCGGCAAGCCGGGGGAGATACCTATTTGCGGGGCCTGGTCAGGCCGCCGCCTGCAATTCCTGACCGTTGATGATCAGGCCCTTTTCACCGGCGCTGACATGCACATTTTCACCATCCTTGATGACGCCGGCCAGCAATTGCTCCGCCAACGGATTTTGCAGTGCGCGTTGAATCACCCGCTTCAGCGGCCGTGCGCCATAGACCGGATCATACCCGGCATTGGCCAGCCAGGTGCGCGCCGCGTCGTCCAGGCTCAACGTGATTTTGCGCGCCGCCAGCAGGCCCAGCAGGGCGCCGATCTGGATAGTCACAATGGCATCCATCTGCGCACGGGTAAGCCGGTTGAACAGAATGATTTCATCCAGCCGGTTAAGAAATTCGGGACGGAAATTATTCCGCACCACTTCCATAACCTGTGCGCGCGCGCTTTCCGCCGGTTCTGAATCCTTCAGCGCCGCCAGATATTCCGAACCCAGATTGGAGGTCAGAATGATGATGGTGTTTTTGAAATCCACCGTGCGGCCCTGGCCGTCGGTCAGACGGCCATCATCCAGCACCTGCAACAGAATGTTGAAAACATCGGGATGCGCCTTTTCGACCTCGTCGAACAGCAGCACCTGATAGGGCCGCCGCCGCACAGATTCGGTCAGCGCCCCGCCTTCATCATAACCGACATAACCGGGCGGTGCGCCGATCAGGCGCGAAACCGAATGTTTTTCCATATATTCCGACATATCCATGCGCAGGATCGCATTTTCATCGTCGAACAGGAATTGCGCCAGCGTTTTGGTCAGTTCGGTTTTGCCAACGCCGGTCGGCCCCAGAAACAGAAACGACCCGATAGGGCGGCGCGGATCCTGCAAGCCCGCGCGCGAACGGCGCACCGCATGCGCAACCGCGCGCAGCGCATCGTCCTGACCGACCACGCGTTCGCGCAATTTGTCTTCCATCGCCAGCAGCTTGTCGCGTTCACCCGCCAGCATCTTGTCAACCGGAATACCTGTCCAGCGCGACACAATGCCCGCAATATGTTCATCCGTAACGGCCTCTTCCAGGCTGGCCTGGTCGCCCGCGGCATCGGCGGCGCGCAATTTTTCCTCAAGGCCTGGTATCACGCCATAGGCGATTTCGCCGGCGCGCGCCAGATCCCCGGCGCGCTGCGCCTGTTGCAGGTCGCTGCGCGCCTGATCGAGTTGCTCCTTGATTTTTTGCGCATCGGCGAGTTGCGCTTTTTCCGACTGCCAGCGCGCAGTAAGCGCGGCGGAATCTTCTTCCAGCCCCGCCAGTTCATTCTGCAGCTTTGCAAGCCGGTCGATGGACGCCGGGTCGGTTTCCTTGCGCAGCGCCTCGCGTTCGATTTTCAATTGCAGAATGCGCCGGTCCAGTTCATCAAGCTCTTCCGGTTTGGAATCAATTTCCATGCGTAACCGGCTGGCGGCTTCGTCCACCAGATCAATCGCCTTGTCGGGCAGGAAACGGTCTGAAATATACCGGTTCGACAGCGACGCCGCCGCCACGATCGCCGCATCGCTGATGCGCACCCCGTGATGCAGCTCGTATTTTTCCTTCAGGCCGCGCAGGATCGAGACGGTGTCTTCGACGGTCGGCTCGCTCACAAACACGGGCTGAAACCGCCGCGCCAGCGCCGCGTCTTTTTCCACATGCTTGCGATATTCATTCAATGTGGTGGCGCCGATACAATGCAGTTCGCCGCGCGCCAATGCCGGTTTCAGCAGATTGGAAGCGTCCATAGACCCTTCCGCCGCGCCCGCGCCGACAATGGTGTGCATCTCGTCGATGAACAGCACCACTTCGCCGGCCGCTGCGGTGATTTCCTGCAATACCGATTTCAGACGTTCCTCAAATTCGCCGCGATATTTCGCCCCCGCGATCAGGGCGCCCATATCAAGCGCCATCAGCTTTTTATCTTTCAGGCTTTCGGGCACATCGCCATTGATAATGCGCTGCGCCAGGCCTTCGATGATCGCGGTCTTGCCAACACCGGGTTCGCCAATCAGCACCGGATTGTTTTTTGTGCGGCGGGACAGAACCTGGATGGTTCTGCGGATTTCTTCGTCACGCCCGATCACCGGATCGACTTTGCCATCGCGCGCCGCCTGGGTCAGGTCACGGGCATATTTCTTCAACGCCTCGAAACTGTCTTCCGCCGAAGCGCTGTCCGCCGTGCGGCCTTTGCGCATTTCATTGATGGCGCGATTGAGATTTTCGGCCGTCACGCCGGCGGCCTGAAGAATGGCCGGGGCCTCGCCGCCTTTGACCAGCATCACCGCCTGCAGCAGCCGCTCTGCGGTTACGAATGCGTCGCCGGCTTTTTTGGAAAGGTCTTCGGCCTGCTCAAACAGCTTTACCAGCGGTTGGCTCATATGCAGCTGGCCCGCGCCCGGGCCGGTCGCACTGGCCAGTTTCGCAAGCGCCTTTTCCGCGCCCTGCCTGGCCAGATCGGGATTGCCGCCGGCCTTGCGGATTAAATTCGCCGCCAAACCATCGGCGTCATCCAACAGAACCTTCAGCATATGTTCGGGGGTAAACTGGCCATGGCCGCTGCGGCTGGCCAAGGTCTGACCTGCCTGGATCAGGCCACGGGAACGTTCGGTATATTTATCAAATTGCATCTGACACCTCTCAAGCGCGTATGCCCTTCACGGCTGAAAAACCGCGAATCTGGACCCCCGTTTCAGAGCTGTCCGGCAACGCCTCATTGCACCAAAGCGGCACGGCCTTTTAAAAAGCGCCGTACCGCACACGATCTTATTTAGGTTGCCAGAACGCCAGGCACAAGACCGTGACGCAAGATAAAATTTCCGCCGGGGACAGGCTCAGGCCGTGCCGGCCGTGCTCTCTTCAAGACCTGCTTCGGCGGCCTGCTCCGGCGCGGCGGTGCGCATGCCGTCATCATAGCCCGGCTCCGCCGATTGCTCGCCAGCCTCCAGAACATTTTCCTGATTTGGCAGGCGGCGGTTTCCGGGATTGCGGGCATTTTCGCGTTCGCGTGAGGCGGCCTGCGCCTGATTGGCAGCGGCCAGCAGGCGGTAATAATGCTCCGCATGCTGCAAATAATTTTCAGCGCCGACATGATCGCCCTGGGAATTGGCGTCGCGCGCCAGATTTTGATATTTTTCATAAATATGCGCAACGGTGCCGCGAATTTTAATGTCCGGGCCATTGCTGTCCAGGGTGCGGTTGAGATTGACAATTTCCCCGCGGCCTGCCCCCAATCCGCCATTGCCGCTGCTGCTGCCGCCACCGCCTCCGCTGATATGGGGTTTGCCCCGCCCGCGGCCGCGTGAGCGCTGCTTGTTCATGCCGCCTTGCTGCACGGGTCTCATGCGGCGGTTAACTCCTGCATCACCTGCATCAACTGCATCACTTTCACCATAGGTACACACTCTCCCTAAATTTCGGCCTTTAACACCTGCCGCTAAATCAACTTCAGGAACAGCCCATAAAAACGGCCCGTCCAAGAGCGCTGGCGCAAACGGGCTTTCTTGACGCCGTTGGCACACAAGCAAAAAATATCACGCAAGTTCCGGTTTCAGCCCTGTTCCCCGAATGAAACGCCGCCCATGGAAGTCAATCACCTCTTTCCGGGCGGCACCAGCACACCGTCTTCTGACGCGGTCCGGCCTGGATACCCATTCCGGAACAATATGCATGCCGCGACAGCATCGGATAGCAGCGAGAGCATTCAATACTCAATCGCTGGGAGCATGATAGCCGCTTACGCGCCAGATTCCTAGAATAATCTTACTGCCCGGATCGGGGCCCAAACCGGCCAGCCACCGCCCTTTCCAAGCCGCCCAAATCACGATAGCGGTGCTGCCGGTCAATCCCGGCCTTTGAAAAAAGCCGCTGCACATCCCCGGCCTGCCCGGCACCCGTTTCCAGGATCGCCCATCCTCCCGGCGTCAGCAAGTCTGCCAGTGAAATAGTTATTATCCGGTAAAAATCCAGCCCATCCGCGCCGCCTGCCAGGGCGCCAAAAGGGTCAAAACAGCTTACTTCCGGCGCCAGTCCCGCAATGACGGCATTCTCGATATAAGGCGGGTTGGATATCACCAGATCAAATGGCCGCGCCAGCTGCGTTGTCCAGCCTGGATGCCGCACATCGCACAGTGCAAACTGCGCGCGTTCAGACAAGCCCAGACGCAAAGCATTGCGCCGCGCCACATCCAGCGCACCCGTGGAAATATCTATGCCCAAACCCTGCGCGCGGGGCAGTTCCGACAAGAGCGCCAGCAGCAGACATCCGCTGCCCGTGCCGATATCGAGGATGCGCAAAGGACGGGCGCGATCTTCAATAAGCTCCATTGCCGCGCTGATCAGGGTTTCGCTGTCTGCGCGCGGGTCGAGCGTGTCCGGTGTTATCTCAAATTCCAGACTCCAGAATTCGCGCCGCCCCAGAATACGCGACACCGGTTCACGCGCAAGCCGGCGCGCGATCATGGCGGTGAATTTCTCGGCCTGGACCTGCGGCAGTTCGGCGTCAGGTTCGCGGATCATGGCTTCGAGAGACAAACCAGTCGCTGCCGATAGCAGTAAGCGCGCATCCAGCCGCGCCTGTTCCACGCCCACCGCCTGTAACCGCGCCGCCGCCATGCGCAGCGCACCGTCAATAGCAGGCATCAGGAATGAATGGGCTGCGCAACCAGCCGCACTCCGAGTGCTGCGCAAACACGGCTAATCGTATCGAAACGCGGAGCGCTATCTGGCCGCAACGCTTTATACAGGGCTTCGCGCGTGATGCCGGCCGATCTGGCTATCTCGGTCATCCCGCGCGCGCGCGCGATGTCGCCCAACGCCGCCGCCAGTAAGGCCGCATTGTTCGTTTCCAGAATATCGGTCAGGTAAGCAGCAATGGCCACCTCACTATCAAGGTAAGGCATTGCGTCGAACTCGGGCAGATCGGCTGCTTTAATGCGTTTGGGCATGTCTTTTTCCTCTGGTCATTCCAGCAACGCCGCCAGCGCCCTTTAGACCATTTTGTGACCTGACTGAATCGCCTTTGCCCTCCCCCTCACCCTGACCCTCTCCCCCGAGGGGAGAGGGAAACTCGCCCGGAACTCATATCTCCCTCTCCCCTTGGGGGAGAGGGCCGGGGTGAGGGGGCGGTGAATTCGGGA